>Ga0265596_1000300_pt1 | contig 32517 bp, 27 predicted proteins | sample saktaG_FD_190143 | JGI IMG/M metagenome (GOLD analysis project Ga0265596, IMG submission 190143) | Saline water microbial communities from Sakinaw Lake, British Columbia, Canada - sak_2013_06_06_60m | ecosystem: Environmental > Aquatic > Non-marine Saline and Alkaline > Saline ...
GGGCATTTTTGAGCACAATCCAGACAGACCTCTCCTACACGCCTTTTTTTCAAAATGCGTTATGACTGTACGTATTCATCCCATGTGTATTCAGGGTCGCCATAGATAGTATCAGCGTGTGTTTGAATCTGGAGATCGCAAGCGGCGTATTCCCGGATTGGCGGGGTGAACGGACAAGGGGTCATGAACGGACAAGGGGTCAAGTCGCCGTTTGAGAGCGCCGATTAAAACCGGCAAGAAGCAGGGACTGAAAGTGTCCTGTGATGAAGGATTAGCCATCCACATCAGCCCTGAGTCATGCACTGGTAATGGTAACATTGCCGGTGAAGCGTTGACAAGGGAAAGTGTAGGCTGAGTATTGAGCCTCGTAAGAGACATGAGTCCAAGTGCCGATGTACTTCAAGCATACAGAAGGCAATATCTCATATTCCGGAATGGCAAGGGATATAGGAACTTGGCGGGGTCGGAGACCTCATGCATGCATGGAAGCTTTTTGCGCGGGAATCGGGAGGCCCTGTGTCTGGCCTTATTTAGATTGCATTAAGGTCCGCATTGAAAATCCTGAGGGAGTAAAGCAGTGATGAACGGATGCAGGGAGTCTGACAGCCCCATAGTATCTGAGAAGCCTTTGAACAAGACGGGTGACAACAAGCCTGTGGCGGAGAAGGCGGAGAAAAGGGGGCTGGCTGAGAGGAATCCATCCAAGTGAAACAGGAGCCAGGCACAGAACTGGATAATCCTGTCAAATGAACTGGAGAGGATACGGTATGCTGGAACGCATGCGCGTCAATACTCGAAGCAGGAGCCCAGTGCATTAGCAGTGCACGCTGGGATCTGTGCGGGGGGTGCCGAGTAATCGGCATTCCTACCGCGAACTTATGACGGCAGGGAAAAGAGGGGGATCAGTCGTTGACTATTGAATAGGCTTTCTGGATAGAATCCCCCGTGAATGGCGTAGGGTGAGCTTCAGCCAATGGTCAAGGCCCAACCCATAGGTTACCCAGAACCTTCTTCATCCTCCAGCCGTTCTGCAAAGGCCAGGTAGCGAAGGGATTCGTTTTCATGTCCCTGGGCCGCATAGATTCTGCTTATTTTACGAAAATACCGGGCCCGCTCCTCCGGTACTTCCTGGGCCAGAGACAGATATAATTCCAGTATTGCGCCGGTCATGTTTCCGAGCTCAAAGGCCGTATCGGCGTACCGTGATTTGATAAAGGGGTCGAGGCGGGTGCGGCATTGCTGGCATTCACTCATGATCTCACCATAGAGATCGTTTGCCTTTGCTGTCTTGCCGAGGGCCTCACAGGTAAGTGCGAGTTTCCGCACGATGTTTTCATCCCATCCGTCGGTATTCAGGCAGTCGTTATAAAAGGATTCCACTTTTTCATATTGCCCGGCACGGTAGAGCGTTTCGCCATCCAGGAGTTTCATATGGAGGGTGTTGCGCAATTCGGGCGGTGATGAACGGATCACTTCATGGGCATCATCAAAGGCCTCCGTCTCCCAGAGCGCCTCGCAGAGCATATGATATCCGCGAAGTAAAGAGGGATTTTCTCTCACGTATTCTTCCAGAATGTTAAGGGCTTCCTCCGGTTTTCCCAGATTCAGGCAGGCCGTGCCGATCTCGAAGAATATATGGTTTCCCCCGGGGATGTTTTCTTCCAGAGCATTGGTAAGAAGCACAAGCGCCCGTTCATATTCTCCCTGGTTCAGCGCCACGTACCCTTCCTTGAAGGTATCGCCATAGCTGAGGTAGGCATGACGGATTTCATCGGGTAGTGTATTCACCAGGGCCGTAAAATATTCGTCGCCCTCTTGATGGAAGACCGGTTTTTCCGTAGCGCCCTCTCCGCCTGTGACCACGGGAGCCTCTTCCGGTATTCCCTCTCTTTTCCGTCTTTTTATCTCCCGCAACAGTTCTTCGAGCGCGTCTTTGAGTTCGTCATTTTCCGTTAATTCGGAAGCGAGCAGCAAAATATCCTCGGCATCGTCATAGAGTTCCAGGGCCATCAGCTCCTCGCCCCTTTCCATGTGAACGAGGGCCAGAGACTCCTTGCTTCGGACTATTTTTACCTGAATACGGTTGGCGTACCCGGTATCGTCGGGACGTTTCTTCTTAAGTTTATTTAAGGCGTTTTCGTATTCCAGTTTGGCCGCGCCGAATTCCCCGATGTCGAAGTAGGCGTCTCCCTGTTTTTCATACTCTTCGGGGTCTTTGCCGGAAAAGAATTTTAACAGTCCCATGAATAAGGCTCCTATTAAGAGATTGATCCAGCATTATGGCATTTTTCCTTTCGCGAATAAAGGGAAAGGTGGCGGGCCACGGCAAGCGATTTGTGATTTGGAACCTGATATCTGCGACGTGACACTAAACCTGAGTGCCAAAAACAATGGATTACATGGCGTAAAACAGAATCATTCCTCACTGACCGAGGTCATGAGACGCTAATACTTTAATATATTGACAACAGACGAATTTTTGCTCATTATATACAGTATAGAAAACACAATTACGTAAGGACGGAAAGACAACCCTTATTTACGTCCCGGTTCCTCAAGTATTTTCTCCTCCACGGTCCATGTGATCTTTCCATCCCGCATCTCACAACGAACTTCATCAATAACAAAATAAAATCATAAGAGGATGGACCAATGCCGACAATAGACGATTTTGCCCGTCCCAAGGAGTGGGTGTCAGATTTTGTATCTGATCTTGGCCTCGTTATCCGTCGATGGGGTGATGAAAAATACATACCCATCAGACAACAGATAGACGAGGATTGGCATGAACACAAGCTGGTAGAACCCTTTCTCAAAGAAATTCTGGTTGATCTTGGCATCAACGCGGCCTTTTTTCCGGCAGAAGCAGGGGGTACGGATATTCCTGATCCTCTCACCTGTGTCACCGTTATATGCGAGGAACTGGCACGAATTGATGCAGGATTTTGCGTGGCTGTCGTTTGTTCCATCTGGGGAATGGTACCGGTCATCTTTAAACCACACCGGAACATGGAGTTATGCAGGGAGTTTGGCCCGAAGTACTGTGGAGAGGAACTCTATGTGGGCTGTCACGCCATGACGGAACCGTCCGGCGGTGCCGATATTGAAAATATCGGTCGTATGCAGGGAAAGACCATCCAGACAACAGCGACACTCGATGGCGATGAGTGGGTAGTCAATGGCCATAAAATATGGTCGTCAAACTCCGGGAAGGTAGCTGATCTCTATACCGTGGTCTGTACGACGAGGAAAGGATCGGCAGATCCCGATGATTTTGCCCTCATCCTCGTACCGGCTGATGCCGAAGGGGTTTCGGTTGGAAACCCTTACCATAAGTGCGGGATGGCGGCCGATATGAATACGGATGTCTGGTTTGATCACGTCAGAGTACCAAAGAGATATCGATTGCACGGTCCCGGAGATGACCTTAAGTACTGGAGAGAGGCGATCACAATTGCCAATATCGCATCAGCCGCCATGTGTGTGGGCATCATGAAGAATGTCTATGAGATCATCAAGAAGTGGACCACGGAGAGGGTCGTCGCGGGAAAACCGCTCAAGGAACACAGTATGGTCGCTGATATGCTCTCGGAGGTAGCCATTCTTATCGAGTCAACATCTGCCTGGATGTGGACGTATGTCAGAGAAATCACCCGTCCCGACATTTACGGATGGGACCCATGGGATGAGCGATTCCTGCTCAAGACCAGGGGCCTTGCCCTGTATGCAAATAATGCCGTGGAGCGGGCCTGCAGTCGAGCCATGGACTTTATGGGTTCCTATGGCTATGCACGGGAGTTTGACATTGAAAAGCACTGGCGTGATCAAAAGGTCATCGGTCTCTGGATGGGCGGAAAAGGGCTGAAGACTCTGGAAAATGCCCGGTACTGGTATGATCTGGAAACACTATAGCCTTATCGTTTACATATTTTCTATATAAGGAGGTTACGTATGGCAGTCTTATATCCTTCACAAGAGTGGTGCAAAGAATGGAAAAAGGCCATAAACAGCAGCAAAGCCGTTCAGGAAACAGGTAAAAACTGGGGCGTTGATTTTAACGGCGACTGGATTTTTGAGATAACTCCCGGGGTCGGTCTCGAAAAAACGGCCTACGTGTACATAGCGGCGAAATCCGGCCAGTGCTCCGAGGCTCGCCTACTTGCTGACCCGTCTGAGGTCGAGGCAGGCTTCATTTGTACCGGTTCATATGAAGACTATAAAGACGCTGTAAAAGGGGAAAAGGATTTTATCGAAGGGGTGGTCAGGGGAACGTTTAAGTTACAGGGAGACATGGGCAAGATCATGCGCAACGCCCGATTCATACGGGCAGTAGCTGATTCGTTCAGTAGCTTTGAATCAGAGTACCTCGGTGAATAAGATTTTATGAGACAGGAAGAGAGGAACCCTTACAACGGTCAATAGTATCTACGACAAACTCGAATGTTCATGTCGGTTGCCATTTAACTGATCTTCTAAATGGAACCCAGACGGACAAAGGGTGTCGCAATGTTTGGGCATCTATTTGATCGGTGTGTATTACAAAAAGAGAGGGATTATAAGAAATGCAGACTGCGGACAGTAAAGGGGAAGAACTCAACGGATTGGGACTGACGCTGAAACAGATTGTGGATACCACTATTCACGACGAACACGTATGGAAGAGCATAAAAAATCTGAAAGGGACATTGGTCGTGAGGGAAAAGGCTGCAGGAATAGCGGTAACCATTTTTTTTGATAAGGGCCATGTCCGGATTCAAAATGATGCCATAGATCATCCCTCTGCTTTCGTGGAAGGCGGATTCATAGAACTTGCCGATATCAGCAGCGGTCAAATATCTCCCATCAAAGCCTTTATTGCCGGGAAAATAAAGGCACAGGGAAATCTTCTGAAACTGCTGAAGATGTCGAAGGTAATAATAAGTCAATAGGGAAAACGAAGGATAAGGGGTCAAGCCCCCGTTTGACTGTTGTGATTCTCTAGCATAGGTCAAAAGGAGACTTGAGCCATTCTCTCTTCCGTTCTATCATGATGAAGAAGGTTCTCCATTGAGGTATGGTTTCAAGGCTGCGTATATGGCAAAGTTCATAGGAGTCGGAATTCCATGCTCGCTTCCAAGGCGAACGACAGTTCCATTTAATACGTCCAGCTCCAGGCGCCGCCCGGCGGCCAGGTCATAATACATTGAACCCCGTAACGATGGCTCCTGGCTGCTGAAAAAGTCAATGAATTGATCGACACATCCCTCAGGCACGGTGGCACCGCTTGCTCGCGCAACGGCTTCGACTTCTTCCATGGTGTCCCTGAGCAAGTTACGAGTCTCCTCACATGCCAGAATTTCTCCTATGGGCAATCGTGTCAGGGCGGTAATACCATTCACGCCGCAGATCGCTATAAATTTTTGCCACAAGGCAACCTGAATATCCGAATGAAGCTCTGCCGTGATGCCGGAATTTTGCAGCATGCTTTGTAGCTGCTCAGTTCGATGGCTCGTACCGCCTTCCATCTCTCCTAAAACAATTTTTCCGGGACCTGCCGTCTGTGCAATGACCCCGGGGGACTCGATTGTTGAGGACACATACGAGACACAACCCACAATGTGTTCAGGCCCAATCACCTCTCCAATCTGTTGCTCATTGTCGATGCCGTTCTGCACAGAAAGAACGACTGTTTCCGGCCCTGTTAAAGGACGGAGCAGGTCTGTCGCCACAGCGTTATCATAAGCCTTGACGCAGAATAAAACAAAATCTACAGGACCGATATCATTTGGATCGGCTGTCGCGTTAACAGGAATGGTAAAATCACCGGACAGGCGTGATTTTACTGTTAAACCGTTGTTGCGAATCGCCTCCAGATGAGCCCCTCGTGCGATAAAGGTTACCTCTTCACCGGCTCGGGCAAGGAGCCCTCCAAAGTAGCCGCCAGTTCCCCCTGTCCCCATTACAACTATTCGCATGACATACCTCCTTTCACTTCGAGACCTAATGTATGCTTCATCAAGACCTTATCATCACCCATGAGGCGACTGTAGCCTTCCATATCTGCACTGAGGATGGCAGCGGTGGGTATATGGAAGGCCGCGGTGTTTGGCACGTCAGAAGAAGTTCGTTCCGGCCAGGGGACGCTGCTGTTCCTCTGGCCGGAACAGATGGTTGTTCAAAGACTTATTCCCAGCCCATTTTGCCCTTTTTATCGGACCAGCCGGTGAAACGGAACGTGGTCGGTACATTCCTCACTTTCCAATAATCGTTATTAGCTCTCACGTACTCCCTGAATGCATTCAGTATCTTTTTATAATCTGCCCTGTCCTCTTTCTTGAGCGACTTGTCCGTTGCCCGGCCATTCAGAAATTGAATTGTCGCATCCTTCAACAGCTTGAGATCGCTCTCCGGCCATCTCACGAGCACGATATCGTTGCTTTTATCCCTATCTTTCTTATTGGCATTGAGAATTTCCTGCAGTTTTCCGCCCTGCTGTCTCAGGTTCTCCCCGTAAGAAGAGGCAACATGGTCGCGCGCCACGCTCATAAAGAGCGTTTTTTGCGCCTCAGAGAGCTTGTTCCACACCTGCTTGTTGATGATCAAATAAGTGACCAGGAAAGGCTGATGCCAGCCGGGAAAGTGCAGGTATCTCGCCTTTACAATTCCCGGGTTGATCTCAGGTTTTTTAAAAAGAACCGATATATCGTCCAGCGGTGTGGCAAACTCAAATGCCTGAACATTGCCGGCATTGATTTCTTCAACGATCTTCCCGCCGGCAACGGCCGTCACAAAGTCGATATTTTTCTTTGGAATCACGCCATCCTTAACCAGATTATCACAGGTCAGATCAAGAACATATTGAGCCGGAGGCAAATAGCGGAATGTCCACTTTTCCTGGCATAGCCCTTTCAGGCCGATACCGGACATAGACCCGGTATCACCCACAGGCTTCATAAAATAACCGGAGCCCTGGTGAGGGCTTCCGACAATCGGAATGGCCACGATATTCTTCTTCCGCTTATCAAAAATGCTCTGGAGGAAATCGAGGCCGGTTTCACGCCCGTTGTCGATGCTTTTGCCGTAAAGAAAACCGAGGGACTCATCGAAATTGGGGCCAAAAGGAACCCCCGAATTGTAAATAAAACCCCATGCCTTATTCAGGCTCGAACCGGATATGTAGGCCGCATCCAATCCCTTCCCCCCGGCCAGGGGACCGCCTGCACCTACAGCGGCAACAATGTCGTTCTTAAATTCCTTGGGGACAGCCGGTCTGGGTGATATTTTTGTAAATTTAACTTTTTCCTTTTTACCAAGCGTTGTTGCGGTAATGCTTGCCAGCTTCGCCGCAAAGTCGTCTGCCGGCGGGCCGATTGCCGCCGCCCCGCTGAAGCTCCGAAACGTGATATCGATTGCCGAGGCTGGCTGGGCTGCCATAACAAAGACAATTCCGAATACAGCAATGACCGCAACGGTGCCTTTCGAAAATAAGACATACTTTATATACCTAAACATTTTACCCTCCTTGTAAATGGTTTAAGTGTTAAGTATCTGGCTGAAAAACACCAGGGGAAATCAGCATAGAATTACCACCTCCTTTCTATGAAGAGATTGATACCTATCAATAAAGGAGTTCGGAAGAGGAAGTAATCGGGGAGGAAAATTTTCAGGATTATCGGGGAGAAAGAGTGGAGTCAGAAAACAAGCTTGCAATGATCTTTTTCTATCACAAAGGCGGGAACGTAGTCAAAAGATTTTTGCGGATTGAACCCCCCCGTCCCCAATCGTTTTTCCTTACAGTATTTATCCGGTGGTTATTCTTCGATCTCGATTGCGGTGATTTGGGGGAAATGGGGTTCAGGCCTTGACTATGTTGACTGGCAATCGCGAACAGACGAAGAAAAACAAGGGTTCAAGCCTGCCTTCGACTCACTTCCCCTCTTTCCACTTCGAGTAATGAGACTTCAGGGCCGTAAAGAAGCTGAAAAATGGGTCTGCCGAATCCCCGGAGGGCTTCCGCTCCTGGCCGACACTCGTTCGAACATCTTTTAGATTTTTATCCTTACTAAGTCTTTCGTATGCCCGCTGTACCTGTTTGAATTTCTTTTCCGCCTCAGGGTCACCCGGGTTCTTATCCGGATGGTATCTCTTGGCAAGACGGCGGTAAGCCTTCCTGATCTTTTTTTCTGACGCGCCCGGTAAAAGGCCGAGAATCACATAAGGGTCTTCGTTGAAGGAATTCATGGCAGCACCTTCCCCTGATTGACAGATCAAGTATAGGAGATAATGCTTCTTTGTGTCAAGAAGGCAGTAAGAGATTCTCCAGAAGCTCTTCAAGTGTATCTCCTTGGAAAATTTAAGGTCAGGTCTTGCAATGCCACATTTTAAAATCAGCACTAAGTGCTGAAAGCTTTAAAAACAATCATGCTGCTTGCATTCTGTCTTTACAGGAAGTAAAAGTAATTTTATGTGAAAGTGTAGGAGCCGATGCCTTCATCGGCCCGTTCGGTGAACGGGCCCTACACTTTCGTGCTTCGTTGTGGCCGAAAGCCATAATGGTTTATATGAAAAAATGTATTGCTGAAGCATGAGCCCGGGTATCCCATGGAGAAAAAAAGACGTTCAAAAAAGGTTTCGCTGAAGCGCTTACTGGTGTTTACAACATTGGGCCTGGTGGTTGTAATCACCGGTCTGGCGCTTTATATGTGGCACCTTTCCACCGTTATCGACAAGCGATTTTCCGCCCGGCGCTGGAGCATGCCTTCACGGGTCTACTCTGACAGTATGCTGCTTTACCCGGGACAAACCGTCAATCTGAAATTATTCTATGAAAAGTTGAATCACCTCGACTATCGAGATGTATTGAAAAAGCCGGAACTGAAAGGCGAAATGTATGGAAAAGGATCTGTGCTTGATATTTATCTTCACGATCTTACGACGCCTTCGAAACAGCGGGAAGGGTTTCCCGTTAGAATCGTTTTTAGTGATAATCAGATAGTGTCAATCGAGCGAATGGATACCAATCAGCAAGTGCCCATCCTGGAGCTTGAACCCGAGGAGATCATGCTCTTTTTCGGACGTGAGCGAGAGCGGCGACAGCTGGTTTCAATCAATCAAGTTCCTGTCTATCTGATATATGCCGTGCTTGCGGCAGAGGACAGCCGTTTTTATCAACATCATGGTGTCGATCCGCGGGGGATACTGCGGGCCCTGTATACGAATATACGTCACGGAGGGGTCCGCCAGGGTGGTTCAACCCTGACGCAGCAGCTTGCCAAAAATTATTTCCTTACGCCGGAGCGGACGTTACGCCGAAAATTCAAAGAATTTCTCATGGCCGTAATCATGGAACTTATGTACGATAAAAATGCAATTTTTGAGATCTATCTGAACGAAATCTATTTCGGCCAGAAAGGATCGATTGCTATCCACGGTGTTGGCGAGGCGTCATATTTCTATTTCGGAAAACCGGTGCAGAGGCTGTCTCTGGCTGAGGCCGCAATCATAGCAGGTTTGATCAAGGGACCCAATCAGTATTCCCCCTATGTCGATTCTGAACTCTGCAAACAACGCAGAAATGCCGTTATCCGTGACATCTATAAAAAAGGATTGATAACAAAAGAGGAACGTGATGTTACCATCGCTTCGCCGGTGAAACCTGTAGGCTATACCGCATACGGTAAAAAGGCCCCGTATTTCATCGACTATCTCGCAGGACAACTTCCGGTTTTCTATTCACCTGAAGACCTTGCATCATTGGGACTTTCCATATACACAACAATTGATACCCAGGTACAGATGGCAGCAGAAAGGGCTCTTGAAAGGGGACTGGCCCGCCTGGAAAGAGCAAATCCCGCCTTAAACCGCTCGGAACCTGATAAGAAATTGCAAGGTGCCGTCATAGTAATGCAGCCGAAAACCGGCTATATTCTGGCTATGACAGGCGGGCGTGATTACAGCGTAAGCCAGTTTAACAGGATTACCCAGGCACGGCGGCAGCCGGGAAGCGCTTTCAAACCATTCGTATATCTTACCGGGTTAAGTGAATTCACGCCATCGTCGCTCTTATCCAACGAACCAAAAACTTACGAAGCAGATGGTAAGTTATGGCAGCCGCAAAATACGAATCCTGTGGCTGAAAATGGCCTGAGGTTGCGAACAGCTCTTGCAAAGTCCGACAATCTGGCTACAGTTGACCTGGCCATGAAGGTGGGGCTGACACGTATCGTGAATACGGCACAGACATTTCGCTTTTCAACACCGATGGCTCCTCAGCCCTCTCTCGCACTGGGGGCATTTGAGGTGATCCCCCTTGAACTGGCACGGGCATTCTGTACATTTGCTGCTGATGGTGTGCAGCCGTACCCCCTGTCTATGAAGATGGTGGTGGATGAGAAGGGCAAAATTCTGGAACAGCGACATCTCAAAATTAAAAGTCTCATTTCTCCCGGAGAGGCATACATTATGAATTCTCTTCTCCGCAGTGTTGTTACCGAAGGTACCGCCCGTTCTCTCGCCTGGAGGGGGATTACCTTTCCGGTCGCGGGAAAAACGGGTACGACGAATAATTACAGGGATGCATGGTTCGTTGGCTATACTCCTGACATTCTCGCGCTTGTGTGGGTGGGATTTGACGACGGTGATTCCGTGTATGCCGAAGGGGCTGTCGCTGCGTTGCCGATATGGGCCGAACTTATGAAGGCACTGCCCCGGTATACTTCAGGCAGCTGGTTCAGGAAGCCACCTGATGTGGTCACACGGATCGTCTGTTCACAAAGCGGACAGCTTGCCGTCAAAAACAGGTGCCCGGAACCACTGGAAGAAATTTTTTTGAAGAAGAATGTACCGACGAAATATTGCCCGCTCCACAGGTACAAGGAAACCGTGAATTGATCTATAAAAGGATTTGACAATGATATGTAATAAATATGCATGGAAACTGAGGTTGCTGTTGCTGATGTTCTGGATTGCCGTATCCGGATGTGCCGCGTTCATGCCGTCCCCTGGAGAAAAACCGCCGGAAGAAATGCAGACGCCGAGAATCGAAAAACCTTTGTTCCCGGAAAAACAGGATGATCCAAGACTGATTGCTTCACTACAGTTGACGGAGCAGGGTCGGATGCTTCTGGAAAGCGGCAAAGTGGATGAGGCGATTACGGCTCTCGAACGGGCTCTGAACATCCATCCCGACAATGGTCGTAATTATTACTATCTTTCGGAGGCATGGCTCTTGAAAAAAGATGTTCTCCAGGCGAAGGAATGGAATCGCCTGGCGGAAATGTATCTGAGCGACGATAAGTACTGGTTGAAAAAAGTACTCGATCAAAAAGCAAAAATCCGGAAGCTGTTTAAGTAAAAGGGGGAGATCGAGAGCGGCATTGAATATATCCTTACGCTGTCCGAGTCTTTCCCTCTCCCGCCGTGGGAGTTTTTTCTCTTCCACAATTTACCTCCATTTATACCGACTATGTAAGTAAGAAAATAACAGTACATCATATTACGAATATGAAGTTCCAGTATATAATTGTTTGTGATGACGGCAATAAAATTTTTCGGATATAAGTAGCGTTACAATCTCATCAAAGCCACAATATAGCGTGTAGCGTTGGACCAAGTTACATATTTTGTCCAATGTCAAGAGCTGAACCCATTTCTTCACTCTTTTTTATTGAATTACTATTTTCCTTTTGACTTTAGAAGGTTGTCTGTGGCAGATTAGCCGCGTGTCTGTTTTTAGAGGGAAATTACAATGGCCTTAACTGTAAAACGATTACCTAATAAATTTTACCCGGATCCCGCGCGGGTCATTGCCAGATTTTACATACCCGGCGGTATTGACAGGACAAAGACTATCATCAGGCGGATATTGGATTTCTCCGACAATGGGGTAACTCTGGCACTCAATACAGTACTGGCGGATTTTTCAAGCCGGCACCGCAACATCACAAAAATATTTGAAAAAAATTTTAATGCCGTAAAAGACACCCTGGCATCGGATTCCGGCATATTCCCGAAGTTCCTGTCTCTCAAGAGAAAACTTCTGATCGGTTCCTACTTTACCTTGGAATACGCCATCGAGGCTGCCGCCTTCTTTAATCCCTCAATGATAGAAGACCCGAACCAGGGGAATCTGGAAGAGGGGCAAAAACGCGTCATCGTCAGTTTTCGCGCGGTCGGGGAGGGGCATATCTCATCGATTGTCTTTAGGAGCGGTACCATTACCCGGGATAATGAGCTGATCTTCAAACCTGCCGGAAAATTCGTTGATCTGCCCGAGGCCCTGAAGCTCCACGTGTATGACAAAGGGCAGTTTCTGGAAAAACTGAACGAGATGCATGTCCAGAAGGATATCATCGGCGCCGTTATGAACAGACTGGGCGATACATTTATCTACCGTGAATTACAGGAAAGTATTGCCGAAATCAGCAAAAAGATAAAACTAAGCTACAGTAAGGAAAAGGTTATAGATTCAGTACTCTGGCTGGCCAGTTCGCATTATGAAATCACCTTTTCTCTGGATACCGACATATCGGAACGCGTTATCTTTCCGGTCTCCGCCCATGAAAGCAACGGCATCGAAGACGCGCGATTTGTAAGATTTATCGACGATGACGGCAGCGTCACCTACTTCGCGACATACACGGCCTATGACGGATATAGCATCTTGCCTAAATCAATAGAAACGAAAGACTTCTATCATTTCAATATAAGCCCGATCCATGGCGAATATACCCAAAACAAGGGCCTGGCCCTGTTTCCGAGAAAGATCAGAGGGCGGTACGCCATGATCTCCCGCTACGACGGGGTCAATAATTACCTGATGTTCTCCGATGACATCCATGTCTGGCACGATGCCCGGAAGATACAGGAACCCCTGTATCCCTGGGAATTTATTCAGCTGGGCAATTGCGGCTCACCCCTTGAAACGGAGAAAGGGTGGCTGCTGATCACTCATGGGGTGGGCCCGATGAGGAGGTACAGCCTGGGGGCCGTCCTGCTCGACCTGGAGGATCCTTCTCGCATCATCGGCCAACTGAAGGAACCGCTGCTGATGGCCAACGAGGAAGAGAGGGAAGGCTACGTGCCGAACGTCGTCTATTCCTGCGGTTCCCTCATTCGTAACGGTGACCTGATCATACCGTACGGGATGTCCGATTACGCCTCGGGCTTTGCCACGGTGCGGTTAGATGAGCTTTTGAACAGATTGCTGAATGATTGAGGATGTTGGTGTCTGTTTCTAAAAATTACAGCCTTTAACAATGGGTTACCAGGCGCCATTATCAGGCATTACCCACTATTTTACGGTAAACTTCAATATAATCATCGACCATTTTTTCCTGACTGAAATTCTTTTCGGCCCAACTCCGGCAGTATTTGCGGTCAATCTGCCTTACGTCTTTCAAGACGGATACTGCTTCATCCACCGTATCAACCAGAAATCCGGTCTTCTCCTGGACGATCAGCTCCGGCATGGAGCCCTTATTAAAGGCAACCACCGGCGTTCCGCAAAGCATCGATTCAGCCACGCTTAAGCCAAAGGGCTCGGCGAAATTGATGGGATGAAGCAGGGCGTATGCATTGCCAAGTAATGTATCTCTTTTTTCCGGGCCGGAGTTACCGACATAAACAATCTCATCATTTAAAAACGGTTCTACCTTTTCTTTATAATATCTCTGATCCTGGATAAACCCGGAAATAATAAGCCTCATCTTGAACCGTTTAGCGATCTGGATGGCTTCACAGGTTCCTTTATCCGGATGTATCCTGCCGAAATATAACAGATATTCGCCCACAGCTTCCCTCAATGTAAAGTCAGCCACATTAATGCCGTTGTAAACCGTGGCGACATACTCCAATTCCGGGCAACGGTCCGCATTGCTGATGGATACAAAATAATTATGATCATTGTACTCTTTGAAGACCGGGATAATTTGTGGTGAGGAAAACCCGTGTATAGTCGTCACCATCGGCGTTGTGATCAGACGCGAGTAGGTCAGCGGCAGAAAATCATAGTTGTTGTGGATGATGTCAAATTGATCGGCACATTCCATCATGTGCGCAATATGCAGACACTCCCATACCTTGGGATCAAGGGCTTTGTCTTCTTCATAGGGCCGCTCGCATATGTACTTTAGTTTTGCCCTGGTCAGGGAATCGCCCGTTGCAAAAAGAGTTATATCAAATCCGCGCTTGACGAGACCCTCGGCAATATTCGATGCCACCTGTTCCCAGGGACCATAATGCCGCGGCGGAGTTCTCCAGCAAATAGGGGCTAAGACTGCAATTTTCATCTTACACCGCCGCTCTGGGATTTTTCAGACAAAGGTCAACCAGGTCCGTTATATTGGCCGTACCCGCGCACATCACGGTATCAGCCGCACCCCAGTAGATTTTAAGCGTGCCGTCTGGTTCCGGTACTGCCCCGCAGGTAAATACGACATTGGGGACGTAACCGGTGACCTCATATTCTTCTTCCGGCTGCAGTATCCAGCCGTCACTGACCCCCCTGATTATAGCGGGATCTGTTAAATCATGCAGGGCAACCCCCAGGCGGTAGACACAACCGGCCATGGTCTGAAAGACGCCGTGGTAGATATTCAACCAGCCCTGATCGGTCTTGATGGGAGGCGCTCCAGGGCCTATTTTCATTTCATCCCAGTGATATTGGGCCGGTTTTATAATCAGACTGGCGTCCCCCCAGTATTTCAGATCGGGAGAATAGGATATCCAGATGGACCAGGGGGTTATCCCCGAATGGGGTCTGTCCAGACGGACATACAGGTTATCTATTTTTTCAGGGAAAATAACCAGGTTGCGGGAATCTGCTTCAGTGATTAAAGAAATCCGCTCTATTTTTTTAAAGTCTCTTGTTCTGGCCAGCGCGATGCGCGCGCCATACCTGGAATACGCGCTGTAGGTAATCAGATATTCATCATCGATACAGGTGATACGGGGATCTTCGAGACCATATTCTTCATATATTTGAAATATCCCTTGTGTTGCCGGGGTCATAAAGGGCTTTTCGGCAACTGTAAACCGAAACCCGTCATCACTTTCAGCCAGCCCTAAAATACTGCGGCCGCTGGTTAAATGCGAGCGGAAGATCATTATGTACCTGCCGTTATACCTGGTTATTCCGGCATTATGAACTGTTGCCACCGGATAAGGTACATCGTCTCTGGTTAAAATTGGATTCTTTTCATATCTTCGAATAATCGGCATTTACAAACTCCTTACATTGTTGTATGCGGCAGGGCCTTCTCCGGCATAGTTCCCTGTGAGAGCAAGACATGATCGAGTTTCCCGTCAGGACATTACTGCCAGTGAGCCTCCTGCTCATGGGCCAGAAGGACCGTCAGGTGGGTAATGAGATACGCCAGGATACTTTCCGCGCCCTGATTCCGGTTTACCCCGCGGCTTTCAAGACCGTCACAGCAGCCGCATGTTTCAAAATCATAGAGCGGGATCCGCAGATCATTTTCACCCAGAAACCACATAAAGGATGCAAACATCCGGTCAAGGTAGTGCTTATCCCCCGTCACGACAGAGGCCTGGTAGAACATCATTCCAATGGCCATCGCATCGATGGGTTGCTGCGCATACCGCGCACACTGTTCGCCCTTCCGGTACCAGCCGTCGGAACCCACCGGCGCAAGATACCCGTCTCTAAAAATGATTCCTTCCAGAAAGTCCGCCATCTCACGGGCGACAGCCAGCACCTTTTCATCACCCGTTATTTCATAGGCATGGAACAAGGCCAGGGGGATAATGCCGCTGTCATAGGTCACCGTCGGTTCAAACCAGTGCCACTCCCCATCAGCCTCGTCTTCGTACTGTGCGACGATCCGCCGTACCATGCCCTTAAGGGTTTCATTCATCCCCTCATCACTCGCATAGCGATGGAGATAATGGCAGACACCGATGATCGTGTCGGCAATACCCCGAAGGGAACGCACGTCCTGAAAATGCGGATACGCCTTGGAGAACAGTTGGTTGGCCAGTTGAAAGAAGGCGTCGTGGGGGGAGAAACGGATAAGGTATCCCAAGGCCCATATGGTTCGTCCGAAAGCATCATCCGATCCGACCTCGTCCAGAAAGTTTCGATTGTAGCTTAAGAAATTTTTGAACAAACCATCATCGCGCTGCATATAATCGATATAACTGAGATAGGTGGGCAGAAAACTCAGGGCCACCGGGTCTCTCTTCTGGCGACAGGCCATGGCAGCCATCAACAGCCCCCGGGCATTATCGTCCAGGCAGTATCCCTGTTTCCGGCTCGGCACACTGTAGTTCGCATGCTGGATAATACCGGTATCGTCGGTGAGCTGCCTGACGTGGGCCAGATCGAAGGGGGGGAGAACCAGCGGGTCGACGATAGCATCCTCTCTGGCGCTCACCTCCGGATAGGATCGCGCCACATCGCACATGAGGTTGGCATATTTCTCCCCGATAACGGGCCATGTCATCTGCCGCCCGTAGGTGTAAGCCTTGTGTCGTAATTCGAGCAGGGTGGAAGGGTTATCCAGCAATTCGTTGAGGATACCGGCCAGTGCGTTTGAATCGTGAAAACCAAACAGCCTTCCCCTCCCGTCCGCCAGGAGTTCCTGCGCGTGCCAGTAGGGCGTAGAGATTACGGCCGCCCCCGCTCCGACCGCATACGCCAGGGTCCCGCTGGTGATCTGGGCTTCATTCAGATAGGGGGTGATGTAGATATCGATGGCGGAGAGATATTCGAACAGTTCCGCTGCGCTGACAAAACGGTTATAGAAATAGACGTGTTCTCTCAGATTATTCTTTTCGACCAGGCGTCGCAGATAATTCCTGTACTCCTCGCCCGAGGCACGCAACACGGCCGGATGTGTTTTCCCCAATATGATGAACACAACATCCGGATGCCTCCGGACAACCTGCGGCAGGGCCTGGATTACTGTTTCAATCCCCTTGCTTCGGCTCAGCAGGCCAAAGGTGAAGATGGCCTTCTTGTTCTCCAAGTTAAACTTCCTTTTATACTGATCTCTCTGAACAAGATCGAGATCGGGGACCCCGTGCTCAATAATCTCAATCTTATCCCGCCGTACATCATAGATTTCGGTCAGAAAATTGATCGCCCGGGAACTCATCACTACCACTTTCTCAGCCTTTTCACCGATCTCATGGAGGATGGCCCTTTCGTTATAGGAAGGTTTCTCAAGCACTGTATGCAGGGTAACAACAAGGGGAATCTTCAGCCGATGGATTAACGGAAGGATATAGATGCCGCTGTCACCGCCGAATATCCCGAATTCATGTTCCAGAACACAGGCATCGGCGTCACTGTAATTGATAAACTTGACCGCCCTGAGATAATCCCGTTGATGGTTTTGCCGGATGACATGTCTAACCTTCTCGGGATACGAGTAGTCCTGACCCTCATCATTGATCGCGACAACGGAGCACTCGACCCGATCGGTCCTTTCCAACGAGTCGACCAGATCCCACGTAAAGGTAGCAATCCCGCATTCCCGCGGGGGGTAATTCCCGATACACGCAACTTTAAACTTTTCCATTCGGATCTCCTTAAAATTGTCAGTTGGGGTTCACCTTCCGGCGATACCAGTGTGAAGGTGGCGGATGTGCCGCCCTGCACAAGAGGTAACGCAAAGATCGGCATGTTCACTGGAAGTGAAAGCGTTCGACAGGGTAATCGATATTTCCCCTCAGCCTCCTCCTGTAACAGGGGAGGCCGGGGGGAGATTGTATGATCCTTTTCCTGACTCTGGCTAATCCATCAAATAGGCTATATCTTCCCAGGGGTGACGATACAGGCCCTGTTTGAGTCTCTTCTGGTCGAGATAGTGTCCCGTGAAGCCTATGCTCCTGCCCAGAACGAAAAGACCGTTCAGTGCGCCCATCCGGATGTATTCGTCTGCCTCCTCCCTGGAGAACTCGGACCTCAGAAGGTCCACGAAGCATATGCCTATGCAGCCGTCCACGTTCAGGATCAGGTTATCTCTTTTACCGGTGGTGAGATTTTCCACTTCTAAAGCGTAATCCAGAAGAGCAGTGGTTTTAAAGTGTTTCTTGGCGTAATTCTTTATAATTGACACTCTCATATCCGGGTTATGTATAGACTTGATTCTGTGACCTATACCCTGGATGTTCGCACCTTTCTGTTTCATGGAGTTGACAAACTCCAGCGGGGACAATCCACTGTCAAGGGCTTCAGAGAACTGCAGCGCGGCTCCGTCCAGCGCACCGCCAAACCGTGGCCCGATACAGAGTAACCCTGATACCAGAGACGATATCAGGTCTTTACCCGCCCTGGTGGCCACGATTGTGTTATGGGCGCCTGAAACTGCAGGTCCATGATCCGCAGTAACCATGATAACCATATCGATGAACTTCGTTGCGTAATCAGGCAACAGCTTTTTGAACCACAGAATGCTGAGGACTCCGCCGACACCGATATCCTTCTTGAAGACCTGCGAGATGGACATGTTTCCGTACATGAGTTCCTCGCCCCTGTCATCCGATATGGTGGAGATAAAGCTTGCCGGTTTTCGAATCGAGCCCGTTGCAAGCGCTTTGTTGATATCAATCGGAATCGTCGGAGCTTTCACTTCCGGTGCGGGTTTTATGGCACCCTTTTTTACAAGTTTTTCATAGGTCTCGTTGATCTTCTCGGCATAATCATCGAATGAGTCGGGAACGATTGCTCCAGCCTTCTTTAATGCGGCGTTCTTGGCATCTGCCGTTTCAATATCGGCATCTGCCTTGGCTCCCGCGTGCCCGAACTGAACCTCTGTCTTGAAGGCTTTTGTGCATGTTCCGGTTACCCACATAACCAGAGGTTTCTTGATTTTCTTTTTCTTCAGTGCATCAACGATTTCATATTCATCCATCCCGCCAACCTCTCCGAGACAGACAAGCATTTTTACGGCAGGGTTTTTTTCATACCTCAATAAATGCTCCAGCAGGGTACTTCCGGGGTATCTGTCGCCACCTATGGCTATTCCCTCATAGATGCCGTCTGTGTTTCTGGCTATGATATTGTATGTTTCGTTGGAAAGGCCGCCAGACTTGGAGACAAAGCCCACAGAACCCGGGCGATGCATTTTCGATTCTATGATGTTTTCTATTGTTCCCCCGGTGTTGCCGATTTTGAAGGCGCCGGCCTGAATACCACCCACAGTGGCAGGTCCGATAATCACTTTGCCAAGTTTTTTGGCCTTCGCGTTAAGTTCCTTCATCCTCCGCTCGGGGACACCTTCGGCGATCAGGACAATTGTTCTGAGCTGCTTCAGTTCGAAGGCCTCCTCTGCGGACTGGGCAGCAGACCTGAAGGATGCGAAACTGACAAGAACATCTACATTCTTATGTTTCTCAGCAGCCCTGGCAAGGGATCTATAGACGGGTATCAATATTTCCCCGGGACCAAAAAAGAATTTCTGTAAGGACTCACTGCCTGTCGTGTTTATTATTGCCGCCACTGATGGTGTTTTTCTTCCCGCGGCATGATCGAAATCCAGCATTCTCTGTGTAGCATTTACCTGCATGTTATAAATAAATGCCTGGGTATCGCGGTTGAACAGTTCGTAGCTTTTTTTATCAGATGCTTTTCTTGCAGAAGCTTTTTTTACCATTTATTTACCTCCCTCCAGGGCCATGGAAACTATCTTTGTCATGTGCGTCTCGGGACCGTATACCTCAATGGGCATACCCAGTTCCTGTCCGAGTGCCCTCATATTATCCAGGCCCTCCTTGTAATTAGGCCCTCCTCTTCTTACGTAGATCTTTACCTTGTTGTCCTGCAGCTTCTTCTTGTATTCCCTGAGGGCTCGTATTATCCCGTTGAATGTCTTTGCCACATCGGTAAAATTCGCTATACCTCCTCCGATGAGAAGGATCTTGCCCCTGGGATCCTTCTTTCGGGTCATAAGATCCATAATGATCCTCGCATAGATGTATGTGAATTCTTCGTTGGGATCTCCGGAGTATTCGCCATAGTTTGCCATTTCATCCATGAAGCCCAAGTCTGTAATTGTATCCGCAAATATGACGGATGCGCCGCCCCCGGCTACCATGGTCCAGACACGTCCTTCCGGATTAAGTACGGTCAATTTAAGGGAGGCTCCTGTCTTGGAATCAAGCTCCTCTATGTACTCCTCTTCCTTTGTAAGCATCCTGCCGAATGGTGACGGGAACTCTATGGCTTCCCACTTCCCTCCGCTTACAAAAGAAGCCGTATCGTCAAGCTTGGCCGCCAGATCCAGGGGTATGACATTCTTTCCATCTACTATAAATGGGTTTATTTCGAGATATGCGTAGTTCAGGTCAGCGTAGAATTTAAAAAGCCCCTCTATAAATTCGGCGATAAGGGTCTTTCTTTCCTTCGGAACCTTGCCGAGGAGTTTCTTTTCTATTTCCTGGGCCGTGGGCATCTCTCCTATGGGTACAAGCAGTTTAACAGCCTTGGCGTCAACATCCCCGACATTTATACCTCCCTCGTGATGGAAGAGAATGTTGTCACCCTCCCTCTCCGAAGTGATAGCCACGTAGTATTCGTCTTTTTCATCGTGTGGTACAAAGGGCTCGACTATGAAATGGTCCAACACGCCGGTGACGCTGCCCACGGTAACCTGTTTGTTCATCCGCGCTCTGATCCACTTCTCCACGTCCTTCCAGTCGGCATTAAGGAGCAGCAGCTTGCTCTTGCCCCTTCTCTTTATGAGCTGATCGGGCTTTACCACCAGTTTTTCCTTCTGTAACCACTTATACTTGTCGGGAAGTTTCTTCAGATCGGTATCAGGTCCCACGGATATGAAACTGTTTTGGATCTTATATTTCCCGCCGGTATAATCTTTCAACAGGCGCGCCATCATAATCTTGCCGTCTGCTTCTCTGATAGCTTTCTGTGCCATATCTTCTCCTTTGCTACAGTCTTTTTTCGAGATTTTTCTTGATATGATCTATGAATTCATCAGTATAGACCTGCTTGTTCTTAGGATCGGGGTCTACGACCCTCATGAGATCACCGGTCAATATTCCGCTTTCAACGGTTTCAAGAGAGGCATCTTCAATCTTCTGGGCGAATACGGCGACTTCGGGAGTTCCATCAAGCTCAGCCCTCTTCTTTAGACATCCGGTCCAGGCAAATATAAGCGCCATGGAGTTTGTGGACGTCTTCTCTCCCGCAAGGTGTTTATAGTAGTGTTTCTGAACAGTTCCATGGGCTGCTTCATATTCAAAGTACCCGTGCGGTGATACGAGAACCGATGTCATCATGGCAAGGCTTCCGTAGGCGGAAGCAAGCATATCGGACATGACATCTCCGTCATAATTCTTGCAGGCCCAGAGCATGCCGCCTTCCGATTTCATCACTCGCGCAACGGCATCATCAATCAGGGTGAAGAAATATTCTATTCCTGCCGCTTCGAATTTGTCCTTCCAGTTTGCCTCATATTCTTCTTCAAATATCGCCTTGAATTCGGCATCGTAAATCTTTGAGATCGTGTCTTTCGTGCTGAACCACAGATCGACCTTCTGATCCAGAGCATAGGTAAAACAGGCCATGGCAAAGCTCTTTATGGACGCATCCAGGTTATGAATTCCCTGAAGGACTCCCGGCTCCTTGAATTCCTGGATGACCTTTCTTATGGGTTCGCTGCCGTCACTGGGTGTGAAGACCAGTTCGGCAACGCCGGGTACCGTGATCTTCATCTCAGTATTTTTGTAAACGTCACCATATGCATGCCTGCCGATGTGGATAGGTTTCGTCCAGTTTCTTACTCCCGGCTTTATATTGTTAACCAGAATTGGAGTCCTGAATACGGTTCCGTCAAGGATTCCCCTTATGGTTCCATTCGGACTTGGCCACTGTTTTTTCAGATCATATTCCTCTACTCTTGCTGCATTAGGGGTGATTGTGGCACATTTAACGCCTACCCCGTATTTCATGATGGCGTGGGCCGAATCCACAGTGATCTGGTCGTCTGTTTCGTCCCTCTTTTTGAGTCCCAGGTCGTAGTAATCGATTTCCATCTCCAGGTAGGGCAGGAGGAGTTTGTCCTTGACCATCTGCCACATGATCCTGGTCATTTCGTCTCCGTCCATCTCTACGATGGGTGTTTTTACCTTTATCTTTTCGGCCATCAGTTATTCTCCTTATTAGTTACTCTTTTTAATCTTGATATATGAAAGTAGCGTGCCCCCTCTGTGGGGCACAGAGACCCCACGCTACATATGTAGACTCAACTTCCAGTTAATCCCGACGCATCAGGATAGTGGAGTTTTTTACAAAACCATCACTTTTTGCTCCTGATATATGAAAGCATGCCGCCTGCGAGAACAATATCCTTTGCCCTTTCAGAGAGATCATAGTCAACCTCGAATTCCACCCCTTTGGTAGTATTCTTGACAACCAGAGCTTCGCTCAGGCGGATCTTTTTTTGTATGTCCGGAATTTCAAGATTATCTCCCTGATCTATTGTGTCGAAGTCTGCTTCATTCTTAAACGTCAACGGAACAATGCCGAAGTTTATCAGGTTCGCCGTGTGTATCCTTTCGAAAGACTTGGCGAGAACTGCCTTCACTCCCATATACATGGGGCAAAGCGCCGCATGTTCCCTCGATGATCCCTGCCCATAGCTGAGTCCGCCTACGATGAGGTTGTGCCTTCCGGAATCCTTTATTTCCATGGCCCTGTTGTAGAACTCGGTGTCAAGAACTTCGAACAGAAATTCGGAATACTTGGGTACGTTGGACCTGTACTTCATCTTGGAGCCTGCCGGTATGATGTGGTCCGTGGTGGTATTGTCCTCCACCTTTATGGTTACGACGCCGGTCACAGTTTCGGGCAGCGGGTCGTTGGTTGGCGGTTCTCCTATGTTGGGTCCTCTGTAAATCTCAATGCTGCCCGGGTCATCGGAAGGGGGAAGTATCATTGAATCATCTATTATGAATTCATCGGGCATTGCAATCTCGGGATACGGTATTTCAAGGTCCCTGGGATCCGTAATCTTTCCCGTTATTACGGCCGCGGCCGCCGTTTCCGGGCTTACGAGGTAAACATTCGCGCTCCTGGTACCTGACCTGCCCAAAAAGTTCCTGTTGCTTGTTCTGAGGGATACGGCATCGGTCTGTGGTGACTGGCTGTTTCCTATGCAGAAACCGCACGCGTTCTCTTCCAGTCTGACACCAGTTTCAATGAGATCAGCCAGGGCACCATTCCGGGCCAGCATGTCCACTACCTGCCTTGAACCCGGAGCCAGGATAAAACTTACATTCGGGTGCACTTTTTTACCCTTCAGGGTCTTTGCAACCACCATCAGATCCCTGTATGAGGAGTTGGTGCAGGAACCAACGCAGACCTGGTTGACTTCCATGCCCTCAAGTTCCTTTACGGTGGATATGTTGCCGGGACTGTGAGGGGTTGCCGCCAGAGGAACCAGTTCCGACAGGTTGATATCTATAACCTTGAAGTATTCAGCGCCAGGGTCTGCATTAAGTTCCTGCCAGTCTTCTTCCCTGGCCTGTGCCTTGAGGAACTTCCGGGTCTCTTCGTCACTCGGGAATATGGATGTGGTCACACCGCACTCGGCGCCCATGTTGGCAATGGTTGCCCTCTCGGGGACGGTCACGGTTTCTACCCCGGACCCGCCATACTCGAACACACATCCTACATTGCCCTTCGTTGTAAATATCTCCAGGATCTTGAGTATAACATCCTTGGCGCTGACCCAGGGCTTTAATTTGCCTGTCAGGTTGATCTTGATCACCTTGGGACAGGTCAGGAAGAACGGTTCACCGGCCATGGCCAGCGCCACATCCAAACCACCCGCCCCGATGGCTATCTGTCCGATACCACCACCCGTCGGAGTGTGGCTGTCGGAGCCGAGGAGCGTCGTTCCGGGCTTTCCGAACCTCTCCAGATGTACCTGATGGCATATGCCGTTTCCTGCCCTGGATAAATAGATGCCGTACTTGGCGGCCACGGCCTGGAGATATCTGTGATCGTCCGCATTCTCGAACCCTATCTGTATAGTGTTGTGATCGACAAAGCTCAACGAATTATCTGTTTTTACCTCGTCAAGGCCCATGGCCTCGAACTGCAGATAAGCCATTGTTCCGGTAGCATCCTGGGTTAAGGTCTGATCTATGCGAATACCGATTTCATTACCCGGTTCATATTCACCCGCGACCAGATGTTTTTCCAGGATCTTTTGAGTCAGTGTTCTTGCCATATTTATGTTACCCCCTGAAATTCAAATTATTTTTGCCGTTTTTGAATTTAGTTAAATCCTTGCATTGTTTTATACTGTTCAAACTTCCATGTCTTCGGAGGTGATTGCGCGATTACAAGGATTTAATACGATATATGTTTTCGAATAGGATGAGTTCGAATAAGCATTGTAACATATATAAACAAGACGCTTGCTGTCAACATTTTTTTGATTCCCTGGGAATAGCCTCCCGGCGCTAAACGGTTTATATAATGTTATGATGGGCAGATTTTCGTAACACGGACAGATTGAACTACCCCGCCGCAAGCAGCGGGGAGTTAAACCCTACAGATTTCGCATTGTCCTTCAACTGATTAGAGTAATCTGCGAAATCTGTGGATTAAAAGGGCCACAGACAGCAGCCTCTGCGTCTGAATTCTCTTTCACACGAAGCCAGCTGGTTTTGGTAAGATTGCGATCTTCTTTTCACTTTACCTGCAACTTTAAGAAGCCATGATTTTTTCCGATAGGTTTTTCGGAGGAATCCACCATGGCCTTCATGATATGCAAGATAGAGGTTGTAGGCATCATTTTTGGCAATACCACACTTCCTGTGACTTAGGTTGGAATACCACCCGATAAAATCTACGGCATCATCAAAATCATCCCTGTCGGCCCCCGAATTGCCCGTCGCCCGCTTGTATTTTTCCCATGTCGAATCCAGGGCCTGTGAATAACCGTATGCTGAAGACGGTCTGGGTCCGGGAAATATACAAAGACAGGTAGTGCGGGGTGGTTTAATCTTGGCCTGGAATCTGGATTCCTGATGAATTATGGCCATCAAAACAGGGACAGGGGTGCCCCAGCGTTGGTAAGACGCATCCGCACTCTTGTACCACTTCTTATTTTCACGGAAGATTTTGCATATATTGTCGGGGTGCTCAGGGGCTTTTCGGGGGCCGATACAGGCTGGCAGCAGGAAGGTAAAAATACACAATAATGAGATTGCAATAAGCTTCTCAACATTTCGACTAATCATGCTTTGCCCCTGTTCATTTGGCAGGATAAAGGGAAGGGAAATGTAAGTGGATGAAATAGCATTGTATTCACCCTTACCCCAACCCTCTCCCATCGAGGGAGAGGGGGCAACTTTGACTTCCAAGTAACTCGTTTGGCTGAATTTGATATAACTTGCTGATTTTTCTGGATATTTACCAGTAGCGTGCCCCCTCTGTGGGGCACAGAGACCCTACGCTACATGTAGGGGCCGATGCCCTCATCGGCCCATTATTTGCCTCATTCCTCGGGTGAGTTTATCCTGAGCCTGCTGAAAGGCACGCCTTGAATTTGGTCCCGCCTTGGCGGGATTACCTTGCCGTTCAATGAGGACTTTTCGCAAGATCATCAATCTTTCTTTTTATAAAAAGACATGAGAAATTCCTCCTCATTCGGTGAGAGATTGAATTCCCGGGATGCCTCCTCAATGAGTACTGAAAGTTTCTTTTTTTCAGTATCCTCTAATCTGCTCGAAATCCACTTTATCGCCCGCTTCATTTTTTCACCCTTTGGCTGAATTGCTGCCATCTATCTTCTCCTTTCATAAATTTATTTATATATACCATATCATTATGATAAATTTAGCTTTGATTTTGTCGCCCTCTTGTACCAAATCTGGAAATAAGCATAAAAACAAGCTTAGGGCAATGTCGCTGAAGGAATACACCGATTTTGGCATGGAAGGTGATTACTTTTTCATGCTTACGCCTGTGAACTGCATGTGCGATCTGACGTGCTGCCTTTTCAGGTGTTGTTCTCAGCCAGGTAGGGATACGATCACGCACGTCGGGATGGTACACACCCTGTTTATCGATCTGGCGTATCTCTGTTTCGACGAAGCCTGGAGCAATAAGTACCACGCTAACGCCATAAGGTCGAAACTCATGCCGGAGCGTGTCAGCAAGCGCGTGGACGGCAAATTTACTCATTGAATAGGCCGACAGACGAGGTGTCGCGATATAACCGTTGACGCTGCCAATGATCGCAAGGCATCCTCGTGAGGCTATCAGGTGTTCCCGTGTTGCCTGAACAGTCCGAAGGACACCAAATACGTTAGTTTCAAACTGACGTCGAAAGTCTTCCATGGTTAACTTTTCAATACGACCGGCGATGCCGAATCCTGCGTTGGCAATTACATAGTCAATACGGCCAAACTCTTCTTGTGCTTTCCCCACCGCCTGCTCAAGATCACCGTTACGGGTAACATCACATGTTACTGTCAGGGCCCGCCGACCCGTTTCTTTAATCTCTGCTGCAAGAGACTCTAATCGTTCCTGCCGACGTGCCGTCAGTACAACGTCTCCGCCTTGATTTGCCACCTCACGAGCCAGGGCTGCACCGATACCTGATGAAGCTCCGGTTATAAAAGTCACGGTTCCAGAAAATCTTTCCATACAATCACCTTATGGCTTGCAATAACTGAAATGGACGAAACATAGTATAACCCCCTTTGTCTGGAAATGGGGAGTGAATTCAGCATGCCACTTGAATGAAATGATTGTTAGATTCTTAGCATCTGTTTGATGAGATGGTCAAGCTGAAATGCTGAATTATGAATGGCAAAGGATAACGGCTAAAGGCTAAAGGTAAAAACAAATCTGACTTTTGATTCTTAATTCCTGGCCTTTAGCCATTAGCCTTTGACCTTTTGCCTTTGCGGCTTTGCCGCATTAGGATTTATATTTCCGGTTCAATTACGCCTTTAAAGGATTTCCCTGTGTAGTTCATTGATCGTGACAACTACTTTTTCTTGAAGTCTATGGGCTTGAGATTATATTTTTTGAGGAGATTATAAAAATCGGCTCGATATTTTCCTGCCATTTTAGCAGCTTGACTGACATTGCCCTGAGTCATTTCCAGAAGATGTATGATGTAGCTCTTTTCGAAGTTTGCTTTGGCCTCCTTTAGGGGTCTTAACTCTTCAGGAGATATTTCCTTTTGATGTTGCAATAAATCTTCTGTGATATAATCTTCCTGAGCCATAGCTACGGCATACTCTATTGTGTTTTGCAACTGACGCACATTGCCAGGCCAATCCTTCATCATAAGTATTTGCAGGGCCTGAGGAGTCAGCCCTTTTATCTTTTTATTCATGTTCGTTGTAAAGATCCTTAAAAAATGATCCACCAAAGGAGGGATATCCTCTCTTCTATCACTCAGAGGAGGAAGATAAATTGGAATGACATGAATTCTATAAAAGAGGTCTTCCCGAAATCGCCCCTTTTTCACTTCTTCTTCAAGATCCTTATTGGTAGCGACAATAAGCCTTACATCTACTTCGACAGGTTCCTTACCGCCAACGGGATAAAAGCGCCTTTCCTGAAGAACCCGCAGCAGCTTAGCCTGGATGGATAAAGGCATATCTCCGATTTCATCGAGGAAAATGGTGCCTCCATTGGCCTGTGTAAACAATCCTCCCCGCGTCCTTACCGCTCCGGTAAAGGCTCCTTTTTCGTGACCGAAAAGCTCGCTTTCCAGGAGGCTTTCCGGAATGGCGGCACAGTTTATATCGACAAAAGCTTTATCATTCCGTTCGCTGATGAGATGAACGGCTTTTGCAACAAGCTCCTTGCCTGTACCGCTATCTCCATAAATGTAAATCGTAGACTCGGTTCTGGCTATGCGAAGTACCTGCTCAAGAACTCTTTGCATCTTTTCGCTTCGTGCCACGATATTCGAAAAATCATATTTATCAGTTAACAGTCCTTTTAACCTGCTGATTTCAGTTGATAGTTTTTGTTTCTCGAGGGCTTTCTCAATTTGCAGCAGGAGTTCACGTGCATCAAATGGTTTGGTGAGATAGCTGTAAGCACCTTTTTTCATCGATTCTACGGCGCTTTCAATCGTTCCATATGCAGTCAGTATAATTACCGGCATCTCCGGATTTATGGCGTGGATCTCTTCCATGAGTGTGATGCCACTCTTATTGATCAGATGCAGATCGATAACAGCAATATCAAAAACCTGATTCCGGGCTTTCTCAACGGCATCCTCTTCATTCATTGCTGAATCAACGTCATATTGAGCCGATTCTAACCTTATTTTTATCAATTCTAAAAGATTCCTATCGTCATCTACGACGAGTATCCTTCTCATATTCATAACATTCCCTATCTTGTGAGTTCCTTCCTCTTTTCTTCAATTTCAATATCGACCTGCTTGGCTTTTTCCATAGTCTCAAGCACTTCTATCCATATCTTTGCCTGTTCATGCAACGCACTTTTGGGGAACTCCTCTGTAAGTCTCTTGAAGTAGGCAGTAGACTTTTTATAGTTCCTGTCGGGATTATTATAGTGGGCATATACCAATGCCATGTTAAAAAGGGCCCTGTCCCCTGGGGGGGTGTTGGGAAAGAGGGATAAAACTTTTTGATTTTCCATAAGTGATCCCTCAAAATCTCCCAGATCAAGGAGTTTCTTGGCAAGATGCAAATAGTCAGGTTCCTGGATCTGTTCAGGCGGCGTCTCCTTTTTTTCTTTTTTCTTAGTATGGGACAGTTTAATATAAGACACCTTTTTTCTCTCAACAGCCGCAAGCACTTCTATCCAGATTTTGGCTCGTTCAACCAGGGGGCTTTGGGGGAATTCCTTTGTAAGTCTCCTGAAACATACAAGGGATTTTTTGTAACTCATTGCAGGATTGCCGAAGTGGGCATATATTATTCCCATATTAAAAAGGACTCTGTCGCCCGGCGTCATATGTCCAAGCAAGGACAGCGCTTTTTTATGTTCCTGGAGGGATAGCTCAAGGTTTCCCTGTTCAAGAAGCTTCTCGCCGCGATACAGGTGATCCCGGGCTTCTACTTTTCTCTCCAGGTTCGTCAGGGCTGTACAGCCAAAACAACAAAGTGCTATGATTAAACTGGTAATGCAAAGATAAAGGTGCTTCCAGTTCCCGGTGTGCTTTCGACCCAAACTTTTCCTCCATGTCCATTGATTATGTGCTTAACAATTGCCAGACCTAACCCGGTCCCTTTTTGTTTGTTATTATCGGGAAGTTCTGCCTGACGATACTTATCAAATATTCTTGCTAAATCTTCCTCAGGGATGCCGGGACCCGTATCCGATACTGAAAATTCTATCCATCGATCCTTTAAACGTGTGGATATTCCTATGAGACCGCCATTGGGAGTGAACTTTACGGCATTCCCTATCAGGTTTCTTAATGCCCGGCTTATCATCTCATAATCCATCTTTATAGGCGGAAGTTCGTTTGATATATCAACTTTAAACTTTATGTTTTTAGCCTTAGCCAGGTGTAAAATTTCAACAAGGGCCTTTTTGATCAGGTATATAACGTTTTTCTCCTCATAGTTGTACGTCATCATGCCGGCTTCCATCTTGGATAGATCCAAAATGGAATTAACAAGATTGATCAGGCGGGTTTCTTCTTCCGCTATAATGCTTAAAAGCCTTTTCTGCTTTTCGGAAATATTTCCTCCTACTCCTTCCAGCAGAAGGTTTGTGCCCTCTTGAATGGAAGAGAGGGGGGTCCGAAGCTGATGGGACATGACTGAAAAAAAATCGTTTTTCATTTTATCTACTTCTTTCAGACGCATACACATAACATTGAAAGCACCGGCCAATTCGCTTATTTCGGGCAGGGATGACTGCTTAAGGGAAAGATCAAAATTGCCCGAGGCTATTTCTTGAGTTTTTTTCTTCATGTCTGAAAGAGGTTTGGTAATGTTTCTTGTTATTATAACAGATATCAGAATTCCTACCAGGAGTGTAATTGTGATCATGACAAGTGCTACGGAACGTGATTTAGCTGCGGCCATATCCAGTTTTTGAATCTTGGTAAAGATATTCTTTCTGCTATAATCTGCCAGTTCTTTTAGCCCATCAATTGCCTTGTTTATTTCGCTCTCTTTTTTCTCTTCATACAGTTGTTGATCGTAGGGTCGTTCCGATTTCATATTTTCTATTTCTTCACCAACGAGGGATTGATAACGATGGTGAAATAATTTCACTCTATTCAGCAAATTTTGAGTCTGGACAGAATCTGCAATAAAAAAAGCCTTTTCGAGATCACTGTCAAAATCGGCTTTTGTTGCCAGGAATTGATCATAGAGTGTATAATCCTTCATAACGATAGATTTTTTTCCATAGCGCAGTTGGGTAAACAGGGAATCGGTAAGCTTCTTCTGCAGGTCAAGCATACGATTATCAACCTCCAACACGGAACGGGTAACCTCGTTAACATTTCCCAGCAGATACATGGAATAAATGCTTGCAACTACAACCATAGAAAGGATGGTTATATAACTGATTACCAATCTTGAGAAAATCGTTAATTTCATGGCGCTACAAAATGCTCTGCTATTTTTTGTGTGAAATGGCGATAGGCATGAGAAGGTGTCTGTGCTAAATTTAATTAGATCTCTATTATTTTCCCTATTTCTTCTTCCTGCCTAACACAAGGGAGGACAGGATGCCACTTTTTTCTCTTTTGAACCACAATGTGTAGAAGGTTTTTACTTGACACAAAATCTTTATTGCTATATGCAGTGCTCCTGAAAAATTGGAGTATTTAAAGGTACCAATAATGAATGAAGAGTCACCCACATATCCGAAGTCATCAGTTTTGATACTCTGGATATGTGTTGTTGTAATGATGCTGATGGTTTTTCTCTCCCCTCTTTATCAGGGTCGAACTGATACCCATGCAGTGGCTGGTCCATTCGTGGTTCATGAAGCTCTGCCGGAGGAAAACACTGATTGTGCTCTGAAAAACAATGTGGTGTCCGTAGATGCCAGGAAATCCGAAGACTTATTTTACCTGATTATACAGAAAGCAGCAGATCTCAACGATGTTGATCCCGCCCTCGTAAGGGCCATCATTATGGCCGAATCCAGTTTTAACCCCCGAGCGGTATCTAAAAGGGGGGCAAAGGGTCTCATGCAGTTGATGCCAACAACCGCAAAGGCGCTTGGTGTTGAAGACAGCTTCAACCCGGAGCATAATATCAAGGGTGGTGTCAGGTATTTCAGGCAGCTTATGGATCAATTTGGTGGGGATACCAGACTGGCTCTCGCTGCTTATAATGCCGGCAGCACAAAGGTAAGGTCATATCAGGGTGTCCCGCCATTCAAGGCCACCAGGTACTATATCAAAAAGGTATTTGAGTATTATCAATACTACAAGGAAAACATGGCGCCGGAAACTGGCAAGGTTTAAGGTAAATATGTCCTTTCTGCCCGCTTAAAAGAAGAGACCCTTGTAAAACACTTCCTTTCGCCCAATTTCTGCGTCAGGCTCAAATTTTAATCCTCGAAATACTCAGTGTATTCCTGTGTTCAAAGTTTTTGCCTTCCTTGAACTTGAACACAATTGAGCATTCTGCAAAGGTCTCACTCTTTAATTATCCAAGAACAATCAGTGCATCAACTGCAATCGGCTTGCCTTCCAGTATTTTGAGGGGGTTGATGTCAATCTCGCGTATCTGATCGTAGTTCATCCCGATTTGGCCGACAGCAATGAGGATATCGGCCAGAGCCTCGCGGTCTACCGGCGGTTTTCCGCGAACAGCGTCAAGGATTTTTTTGCCTCTGATACTTTCCATCATGTCCATTGCATCTTCCCGGCTCAAGGGGGCGACGCGAAAGGAAATATCTTCCAGGATTTCGGTAAAGATACCGCCCAGACCGAACATTACGCAGGGCCCGAACTGGGCATCCCGTGTCAGTCCGACAACCAGCTCACGTTCCCCTTTTACCATTTGCTGTACGAGAACTTCTCTGACGGGGACTTTCCGGTTGGCAGTTAATTTTTTGCAAGCTTCACGAACATCATTTTCATTCCTTATATCCATGGCTATCAGGTTAAGCTCTGTCTTGTGGCCCAGTTCCTCTCCGGAACCTTTAAGAACTACTGGATAGCCGATTTCAGCGGCCGCTGAAACAGCATCGTCTTCGGTAGTGACCACCTTTTCCCGGGTAACGGGAATTCCGTGGGCGGCTAAAAAAAGTTTTGATTCGTGTTCGGAAAGTGTCTTTGCCCCTCTTTTCAGTGCATCTTCAATAATTGTCATGCCTTTTCCTTTCTCGCCTTGCTACAGGAAGCTTATGAAGGGAAAATCATTATTTGTCAATAATGAAAATCTAATCTTTCTGTCATTGATATTTCGGTTGACGGGATATGATATTTCAGCAATAGAAGATTGATGCATTCGTAAAAAGTCACGCAACCGATTTAAGTTCTAATTTGCTGTTGTGCGGATATTGCACAAATAAATACTTGATTTTATATAGATTTACGTAAAAGAGCTCTTTCAAAATAAAAT
>Ga0265596_1000301_pt1 | contig 32369 bp, 35 predicted proteins | sample saktaG_FD_190143 | JGI IMG/M metagenome (GOLD analysis project Ga0265596, IMG submission 190143) | Saline water microbial communities from Sakinaw Lake, British Columbia, Canada - sak_2013_06_06_60m | ecosystem: Environmental > Aquatic > Non-marine Saline and Alkaline > Saline ...
ACAAAATTTCCACCTTTACAAGAGAGTATTTCTTTTCTATATTATAAGCGATGGCAAATACCTTTCAAAACAATTCCAAAAAATCAGAAGCAGGTATTCCTCCGCAAAATATAGAAGCTGAAAAATCTCTTTTAGGATGTTTAATGCTCGACAAGAAAGCTATCTTCAAGGTGGCTGATTTTTTAGCATCAGAAGATTTTTACAAAAAGACCCATCAGGAAATCTATCAAGCAATTGAAGACCTTTTTGCAAAAGGAGAGCCCCTGGACCTCCTTTCTGTTTCTAACAATTTGGAAGAGAAAGGAAAACTAAAAGAAGTCGGAGGAAGCGCTTATCTAACTGACCTTATTAATTCTGTCCCAAATGCTCTGCATATATTAACCTATGCCAAGATAGTTCAGAAAAAGAGAATACTGAGAGATTTGATCCAAACTTCTTATGAAATAGGCCAAATGGGATATGATGAAGATGAAGATATAGATACGCTGCTGGATCAGGCAGAGAGAAGTATTTTTGGAATAGCTCAGAAAAGTTTGAATCAAAAATTCGTCTCCATTAAAGAAGAACTTGAAGATGCATTTGAAAGAATAGATAAGCTTTCGAAGAATCAAGGAGAACTCAGGGGGCTTTCTACGGGCTTTAGAGATCTTGATAACATTCTGGCAGGATTCCAAAAAGGAGATCTTATAATCTTAGCTTCTCGCCCATCTCTCGGTAAAAGTGCTTTGGCAGTAGATATTGCAAGACATTGTGCCGTAAACCAAGGAATGTCTATCGGAATGTTTTCCCTTGAAATGTCAAAAGATCAAATTGTTGACAGATTGATATCTGCCCAATCAGGAGTTGATTTATGGCGCTTAAGGACGGGCCGCCTTTCGGACAGCGACGGAAATAATGATTTTCAAAAAATACAAAATACGTTCGATTCTTTATCCAAAGCGCCTATCTTTATTGACGACTCAAGTTATTGCAACATTCTTCAGATGAAATCAATGGCAAGAAGATTGCAGGCAAACAATGATTTGAAATTAATAATAGTTGACTATTTGCAATTAATGGAGCCAAGGAATGCTAATGTTCCCATGGTTCAGCAAATGACCGAAATCTCAAGATCGCTTAAGGGACTTGCCAAGGAGCTTAATCTTCCTGTTCTAGCCCTCTCTCAATTATCAAGAGCCGTTGAGCAGAGATCGCCTCAGATCCCCCGCCTCTCGGACCTAAGAGAAACGGGAGCCATAGAACAAGACGCAGATGTTGTCCTGTTTATCCATAGAGAGGATAAATATCGAGAGAATACAGATAGAAAGAATATTGCTGACATTATCATCGCAAAGCACAGAAACGGACCCGTAGGAAAAATTGAATTATACTTTGACGAGCAAAGAGTTTCTTTCCATACCTTGGAAAAACATGAAGAACAATTCGAAGGCGAAGATTTCCAAATTTAAAACTTTTTAAATTATTGTGAATTCATCATATATTCAAAAGCTGGTAAACCGCTTTGCCAAGTTCCCTAATATAGGATCTCGGGTGGCAGCCCGATTCGTTTTTTATTTAATACGCTTGCCTCAAGAAGAAATTGAAGGATTAACAAAACTAATTTCCGAGATCAAAGACAACGTAAAGCTTTGTAAATTTTGTTTCAATGTTTATGAGGTTTCTAAAGATTCTTCGGAGCAACCGCAGAAGGAACTTTGCGACATCTGTTCAAATCAAAAACGCGACAAGACCTTGCTTTGTATTGTTGAAAAAGAAAGCGACCTTGCATCTCTTGAAAAAACAAAGAAATACAAAGGTGTTTACTTTATACTCGGAGGAACTATTTCTCTTTTGAAAAAACAAAACTCCCAACAAACTAGAATAAAGCAATTGGAAGAAAGAATAAAAGATCCGGAAAAGTTTGGATTGAAAGGAGCTGATTTCAAAGAAATTATTATTGCGACAAATTCTACGACAGAAGGAGAGGCTACTGCCCTATATCTTGAAAGAACTCTTAAACATTTGAATAAAAAAATAACCCGGCTTGGCCGGGGACTTCCTTCGGGAGGTGAACTTGAATATGCAGACGAGAAAACTTTAGAATCTGCTCTTGAAGGAAGAAAGTAGTCATCAGCAACCTTGCAGAGAATTAATCTCCGCAAGATGCTTATGATCCTGATTCTATCTTAGTTATCTCAACTTCGGTAAAGGGCTGGCGATGGCCCTTTTTTACTTTGTATCTTTTTTTAGCTTTGTATTTAAAGATAATTATTTTCTTTCCCTTTCCTTCTTCTAAAACTTTTGCTGTCACTTTTGCTCCTTTAACCAAAGGTCTTCCGATCTCAAGCTTTTTATTTTTCTCTAAAAGCAAAACTTCGTCAAAAACGACTTCTTGCTTTTCTTCGCCTTTCTTTTCGGGCAATTCCAGTTTCTCAATTTTTATTTTTTGTCCCGGAGTGACAAGATACTGCTTGCCCCCGGTGCGAATTACAGCTAGCATATTAGTCTTCTAAATTTGGTTTATCTAATTTCAAAGGGTCGATTTGTTTTTTCCCCTTGGTTAATTGAACAACGTCTTTGTCAATCTTGCTAAACTCTTTATATGACTGATTGTAAGTATTAACAGTTGTAGAAAGATTGTTTCCTAATTTCTTCAAAAAACTGTCATAGCTTAAAAGATGTTTCTGAAGGTTTTCGACTTTCTTTATCATCTCTTGGGCAGACTCTTCAATTTGCAATGCTTTTAATCCTTGAAGGACCGTTTGCAAATAAGCGTAGAAGGATGTTGGCGAAACAATAATAACATGTTTCTCTTTAAACGCATATTCAATCAAATCATAAGTATTGCTTTTAATTCCTCCTATCTGGTTAATAAGCAGATCGTAATAGATTCCTTCTGAAGGTATAAACATAAAAGCAAAATCCATGGTTCCCTCTTCCGGCCTGATATATTTCGCCGTCTCTTCAATGCGGATTTTTAAATCCTGCTTAAATGTCTTTTCAAGTTTTTCCCTTTTCAATCCATCTTTTTCCTCTAAGATTTTATTATAGTTCTCTAAAGAAAACTTAGCGTCAACGGGAATAATCTTTTCTTTTACAAAGATTGCGGCATCCACGGTTTCTCCATTCTTAAAGCGATACTGGCATTGGTATTGATAGGGCTGAAAAACATTCTTAAGAAGGGATTCTAAAAAATACTCTCCTAGGATACCACGTTGCTTTGGATTTGCAAGCACATCTGTCAGTTTCCCAAGCTGTTCTTTTACATCCATGACATTCTTATGGTCCGAATGGATCTTTTCAAGCTGGGTCGTAACATCTTTTACAATCTTATTACTCTCGGTTAATTGGACCTGAAGAGATTGTATATTCTTCTCTCTTGAATCTATTATCTCCTGCCTGATCTCTTTTAATTCTTCTCTAAGAAGCTTGTTTTCCTGAACATTTCCGCTTTTTTTTGAAAGTAAATAAAAAACGATGAACAAAAGCAATCCTATTACAACAATCAAAAGAATATATTCCATTAAAAACAGATTACCATTTTTGCCCACGTTAGTCAAAGAATGATATTACGCTATTTTGTTAAAATTTGAATTGCCACAAAAAGAACATAAAGGAAGAGTAAAAACAGGGCTTCTTTTTTCGTAATCTTACGATCGCTTCTAACCGAGAAAAAGAAAAAGAGAACTGCAATCACCAGAAAAATCCTTCCCACAGCAAAAGGAGAGAAATTATGAATTTCAATAGGATTGATCAAAGCAACGATTCCCAGAACCAAAGTAGATGGAATAATAATTGAACCCATTAAGTTCCCTAGTATCATCCAGTTCTGGCCGGACTTTGCCAATACCAGAGCAAAATATGTTTCCGGAAGCGCATTCCCCACTGCAACAATAAGAATACCGACCAAAGCCAAAGAGACTTCAAAAGATTCTGCAAAAAAGCCAGCCAATCTTACTATCCCTTCAGCTGCCAGAATCAATATTATTAATCCGAGAATTACTTTTACAATATCTTTTAAAAAGAACTTAAACTCTTTAATTAAAGGAATTTTTTCCTCTTCCTCATAAATTTTGGTAAATCTTTCCTTTTTAGAGAAAAGCCAAGCAACATAAAAAAGAAAAGTCAGAATAAGAACAATTCCGTCTCCCCTGCTTAATGTTCCGTCAATAATCAAGAGTAAGGGCAGAATGGCAATAACCACCATAAAAACAGAAGTGGTCTGAATAACCCGGCTTTGAGCAGGCAATCCATTGGAAATCAATACTGCCAAGGCAACTACAACCGTCAAATCAAATAAATTTCCTCCGATTATATCTCCAAAAGAAAGTTCCGGTATATTATGAAGAGCTGAAGATATCCCTACAAAAAGATTAGGAATTGTCCCGGCTAATGCAATAACGAAAAAAGCCACAACAAACTCTCTCCAATTTAAAAAACGAGCAATTCCTGCCAGAGATTCAACCACCAGCTTTCCTGAATAAAAAATCGCCAAGCAACAAATTGTAAAAAGAAGAATATACCAAATCATCTAATAAAATATATTATTTCGTAGATTATTCCTACTAAAAAGACAAGAATCAACGGATAAACCAGAGCGTTCTTTGGCTTAATCTTTTTATACATCAAGGAAATCAAAACAGCATCTATCCCTATAGCTATTCCTCCAACCAATCCTATTATTTCTATAAAATCCTTGAAGCCGATTAAAAAAAGACTCAAAGGAACAAAACAAGTAACAAGCCAGGAAGCATTCTTATCTATTTTTAAATCATACCAAAAAACTTTCTTCAAGGTAAGGCCCAAAGCAATAAAAGAAGTGAAAGTAGCCAAAATACCGAACAAAAGGGAAAGAAAATATATTCTTTTATCTAAAAGATTTTCAAGACCGCCCAACGCTGAAGGCGTCACGTTTTCACCTTGAATGCCAAGTATAAAAAAGATAAACAAAATGTAGACTAACATGGGAATGATTATGGAAATAGGAATCACTTTTTTTAAAAGTTTCTTTTTCCTGCCTAAAATCTCTTCTGCTTCAGGAATTACCGAAGCTCCCCATAAAGAAAAAAGAATAACCCCATAGGGCAGAAACAAGGACCCTTTTTCTCCAACCAAAGGAATGTTTTTTGTTTCCAAAAAAGGATAACTTGATAAAACCATGACAGCAACAATCAAAAGAATCAGAACAAGACAAAAGAATTCAATCTTGGAAATGGCTTTAACTCCCCTGTAAATTAGAAATGCTCCAAAGGCAAAATAGATAAGAGTATAGAAGAGGTTGCTTCCTCCAAGGAAAGGCGAAAGCAGAAAACTTAAAAATTGTCCGCCAACAATTAAATAAGCCAGGATTGCTCCCAAAAGCCCAAAAGTTGTTGAAACAAAAGCAATGTTTTTCCCTTTCCTGCCAAGATGAATACCAACGAGTCCGGGCAACCTTGAAAAATCGGGACTCTTTAAGGCAACCTCTGAGAAAAAATAATGAATCATAATCGCAATCAATCCTAAAAAAAGGAAATATCCCATCATTAACCAAAGCCCTGCTTTAAAAGCCACATAAGGTAAAGAAAAAAGACCAACACCAATAATGGTGCCCGATATCAATGCTACCGCATAGACAGAACTCTTTATCTTAAGCATAATCTTTCTTTGAGATAAAATGGTATTTTGCAATTTCAATTAAAAGCAATTCTATTAACCCGAGCCCAAACACAATCAACCAATCCCCAAAGCCAAGAGATGTTGTTTTTAACATTATCTGGCCCCAGGGAAGATAGACGGCTGCGAGCAGCATTAGAACTCCGATAACTGCTGAAAATAAAAGAAATTTATTTGAAAAAGGATTAATATGCCAAATATTCCGTCTTAAGCTTTTACAGCAAAAAACATAGAAGAGAGAATCAACAGTCAAGCAAGCAAATATCATAGTTCTAACATAAGTAATATTATGATTTTGATTCCAAAGCCAGAAGAATAATCCTAGAAGCAGTATATCGGTCGAAATGCCTATAATGAAAATTATTGTTTTCATTTCCTTATTTAACAAAGGAACATTTCTTTTCTGGGGTTTTCTTTTCATTAAATCCCTTTCTTTTGGTTCAAAAGATAAGGAAATGCCCGGCAAACCATCTTCAATTAGATTAACCCATAAAATCTGGACAGCTGTTAGCGGCAAAGGAAATCCCGCTACTACTGCTGCCCCAATCAAAATTACCTCTGTGAAGCTATCTGATAATAAATAGGTAATCACCTTTCTTACATTATCCAAGATAGCTCTTCCCTCCTCTACTGCAGAAGCAATTATTGAAAAACTATTGCTTAAAAGAATAAGGTCTGATGCTTCTTTTGCAACTTCCGTCCCTGAACCTAAAGCAATTCCCACATCTGCCTCTTTAAGAGCCGGTGCGTCGTTTATGCCGTCTCCCGTCATAGCCACAACTTGGCCTTTTTCGCGCCAAGCCTTAATAATTCTGATTTTATGCCTTGGCTCGACTCTTGCATAAACTTGAATACTTGCAACCCTATCGGCAAACTCTCGTTCGCTGAGTTTATCCATTTCAATTCCGGTTAGAATATTGTTTTCCTTTACTTCAAAACCAAGCTCTTCAGCCACCGCCTTTGCAGTCAACTTATGGTCTCCCGTTACAATGACTGTCCTAATACCGGCCTCTCTGCACCTTTTTATGGCTTCTTTGGCTTCTTTTCTTACGGGATCTTTTATTCCTAAAAATCCGGCAAAAACAAGTTTTGTAATAAAAGGTTCAATGTCTTTTATTTCTTCAACCTTTTCTCTTGAAGAAAAAACTTTGTATGCTGCAGCAATAATCCTCATTCCCTTTTCGGTTAAGTGATCCAGACTTTCATATAGAGCTTTTGATTTCTTAAGCGATAATTCTTTTGGTTTTACTTCTGATTCAAAATATGTTGAATTTTCTATGATCTTTTCCGGAGCGCCGCAAAGATACAAAACATGCCGGCCCTTCTTGTTTTTAAATATCTTGGCAATATATTTACGATTTGTATCAAATGGAAACTCTTTTACAAGTTTCATTTCTTTTTCCAGTTTTTCCTTATCAATGCCCGATTTTAACCCCGCAGCAAGTAAAGCTTTGTCGGTAGGACGACCTCCTAACTTCACTTTTCCCTTTTCAGTTTTTTCAATAAATGCATCATTTGCTAAGGTAGAAATTCTTAAAATCAAAGAACGAATTCTTAAGTTTGACTTTTCTTCAATAATGTCATTTGCTGATACAATTTCTGCAACTTCCATTTTGCCTTCGGTTAAAGTTCCCGTTTTGTCACTGCAGATAATACTGGTACTGCCTAACGTTTCAGCGGAAGCCAATTTTCTGACAAGACCTTTTTTCTTTAAAATCTTCTGCATGCCCAAAGCTAAAATTACGGTCATAGCGACAGGCAACCCCTCGGGAATAGCTGAAACCGCTACAGCTATTGAAGTCATAAACATCTCGGTAAAATCTTTTCCTGAAGCAGTCCCCATGATGAAAATAAAAAGACAGGCAAACGCAATAGCAGCTCCGACTATAGTTGAAAAATGGGCCAATCTTTTCTGATAAGGAGTTTTTTGCTCTTTTGCTTCCTTTATCATCATAGTTATCTTTCCCACTTCGGTGCGAATACCCGTTTCGGTAACTACCACTTTCGCTTTTCCATCCTCTGCAACCGTTCCCATATAGACCATATTATCTCTTTCGGCGAGAGCGGTTCCTTCGGATAAAATAATATCTTTCTTTTCAGCAGAAAGCCATTCTCCAGTTAAAGCCATCTCATTTGTTTTCAGGTTGTAAGACTTAATTATTCTTCCGTCGGCAGGCACCTTGTCTCCGGGACTCAGAATAAAAACATCGCCGGGAACTAAATCCAGCGATTCAACAATCCTAATACTGCCTTCCCTTATAACTTTGGCCTCATGCTTTATTGCTTTTTTAAGAAGTTTTAGGGCATTGGAAGCTTTATTCTCTTGGAGAAACCCAACAAAAGTATTAACAAATACAGACCCGGCAATAACGATAAAGTCGGTATATTCTTTTAAAAACAGAGTGACTACGGCTGCTATAATCAGAATATAAACAAAAGGACTTCTAAGTTGTTCTAAAAATATTCCAAATCTGGAAAGTTCTTTTGCTTGAGAAAATTCATTAAAGCCATGTTCTTTCCTTCTCTTTCTCACTTCTTCCCCGCTAAGTCCTTTTTTAGAATCCGAGTTTAGTATTTTTAATGTTTTTTTCGCAGAAACAGAATAATATTTTGCTTCCATGTTATTCTATTTTAACCTGCCCCTAAAATAAAGACAACGTTGATAAATAAATTGCGGAGAACGATTCTCCGTAAACTCCATAAGAATTCTAAAGAAAATAAAAATGTGTCGAGGTAGTCCCCGACACATCTATAAAATTATTCTTTACTAGCTTGGGCTCATAAAGACGACTTATCTCTTTGCCAAAAGTACACTGCCACCCAAAGCAGAATAAACACACTCCAGCTTATACCCCATGCCCATGCCATATTAATGCCTGAGGCAGATAATAGAGTCAATATAGCAGCACATATGGCGGATATTGATAATACTATTATCAATCCTCTTTTACTCATCTTTTTATCCTCTCTTTCTATTTGAAATTTGAAAATTTTAAAGATCTGTTAATATAAGATTTTATATATCTTCTTTGTTATATTATACTTTATTATACGCCTATACCAGCAATTTGTCAAGCCCAATAAAACAAAAAAGAGCTTTTATAAAAGCTCTAAGAATATTGTGGTGGCCCTATCGGGAATCGAACCCGAGTTACCACTGTGAGAGAGTGGCGTCCTAACCCCTAGACGATAGGGCCTTTTTCCTGAAGATAAATTTCCTCAACAATCTTATTCATATCCATTTCTGCAGAACCGTCAATTAAGATTATATCACCTTTCTTTATCTCGTTCTGAAGTTCTAATTTCCCTTGCTCAATTGTATCAAATTGAAAGATTTTTTCAAATCCCATTCCCTTTTTAAGAGCTCCTTGAGCAATAAACTTTGCTCTTCCCCCGAAGGTAAATAACAAGTCAGCGTTACTGGCCACCTTTTCTCCTATTGTCTCATGGGCTTCAATTGTATATTTCCCGATGCCTATAATATCGCCTAACACAGCAATCTTGCGTCCTTCAATCGGAATCTTTCCTAAAATCTCTATCGCTTCAATCATAGAAAGCACTGTAGATGACTTGCAATCATCAAGAATCAAAGAGTTTTTGATTCCCTTGATTAATCTCATTTTCCCCGGAACACTGCTATATGATCTTAAAGCTTCAGATACCTTAATTGAATTAAAATTTAATAACTCGCCAACTGCAAAAGCACCCAGGGCCGCATAAATCTGTTCTTTGCCGAAAAGTCCCTTTAGCCATATGGGAATCATGTTTCCTTGATAATTTAATTTAAAATTCGTTCCCAAAGAGGGAAATTCCGTTAAAACCACATCTCCGGCTTTAAAATCGGCTGAATCCTGAAATCCAAAAGTAATGTTATGGGCGTTAGAAATGTTTTTGATCTCCCGCACCGTTTCATCATCAAAATTTAAAATTAGATGACCGAAAGAAGGAATATTTTCAGCAAGTTCTCTTAAGCTTTTCGTTTCCTCTATGTCCGAAGCAAAAAAATCTCTGTCGGATGGGATATCTCCAATATTCGTAGCAAGCACTATCGGCAAGCTTGATTTCTTCACAATCCACTTCAGATCATTGATTTCACTGAGATCTGATTCAATTAACAGAATTCTATTCTTGAAGAAAAAATTAAGACCGACGCATTTTCTCTGAACATTCTTCCTCATGCAGAGAATAGGCAGAGAGAAATAGTCTAAAAAGCGAAAGACCGCCTCTCCTGCTGTTTCATAAGATTTGCCGATGATGATTATAACTTTCGGTCTTTTTATCAAAAATATAATTTTAGAAAATAAATTTAGCATATGAAATATTAATAATCCGGAGGGATTTCTAAGTAATCAATGATATATTTTGCCAATTCATGGAATATGGGAACAGCTGAATATTCAGCTGTCTTGGTCTCAGGATTATCAAGCTTTATTAAAACAAGGAACTTAGGATTAAAAGCCGGCGCATATCCAATAAAAGTCTGCCAAGTTTCTTCAGAATACCCTTTCTTATCCTCCCCCAGGGCGGCATAGGAAATCTGAGCTGTTCCCGTCTTTCCTGCAACGTAATAACCAGGAATCTGGGCTCCTTTTGCAAAACCATTTTTTACAACACTGACAAGCATAGCCGTAATTTTTGAAGAAGTGACAGGAAAGATGATGTCCTCTTCAATCACTTTTTCTTTTGTCTCAATTATTTCACCATTATTTATTATCTTCTCAACTACGTATGGCTTTACTATTTTCCCTCCGTTAGCAAGCACGCAAAAAGCTCTAATCAGCTGAATCGGGGTCATCTCAATCCCCTGGCCATAACTGGCAGTGGCAAAATTAACTTCATATCCTTTTTTCAGTTCTTCATTAGAAGAAAATGATTCTCCCGGTAAATCAATTTCGGTTCGCTCAAAAATCCTAAAATTTTCAACATAATTTAAAAAATTCTCATGTCCGAGTTCGCTTTCTGCAAACACGGCCCCGGTATTTATCGATTTCTCCAAAACTTCCGTCATTGATATTCCTTTTCCGTACGTCCTCTGATCATAATTGTAAATAGGCCACCCTCCTATCATGATCATGCCGGGATCTTCATATGTTGTCTGAGGAGTAACTTTGCCTTCGTTGATGGCAGAAGACATCGTGATTGCTTTAAAAACAGAACCTGGTTCAAAAAGATCTTGAATAGCTCCGTTTTTAAAAATGCTTAGGTCTTCTGAGGAATACGAATTGGGATTAAATCTTGGGAAATGGGCCATCGCCATAATCTTCCCAGAAAATGGCTCTATTACTATAATCTGCCCTTTTTCAATATTAAGATCTTCGTGGGCCGATTCTAAAAGTTTTTCTGCTTGAAACTGGATATTGTAATCTATCGTTAAAACCAGATCGGCTCCGTGCAGATCTTGCATGCTTGAACTGAAAAGATAGCCTCCCGGACCCTTTTCTTTTCCAAAGAAGCGCTCTTGGGAATCTAGATAACTGTTATAGCTTTCTTCAACACCGTACTGACCCACACCATCTTTATTAACAAACCCTATCAAATGAGAAGCAAAATCCTGATAAGGATATTCTCTGATTTTCTGTTCCGATACGTTTATTCCGAGAATATCGAGCTCCTCTAATTTTTCTTGCTCCTCTCCACCTAAATCTTCTTTTAAAATGATAAAGTTTGTTTTTGCTTTTTCAAACTTTTCTGAAAGTTCTTCTCTGCCAATATTCAAAACTTCACTTAGGGTTTCTATTGTCTTTTCTTTGTCTTTCACCTTCTCTAGGGAAGCAAAGCAGAACTTCCCTTCTTTGTTCACTGCAATCGGATACAGCTGCTCATTTTTATCTTGGAGAAAAATCTTTCCCCTGTCCCCTTTCGCTTTGAAAAAGATATTATGCTGGCCTTGCGCTAAAGCACTGTAAAAATCATGTTTTAAAATTTGAAGAAAAGCTAAGCGACTAATAATAGCCGCCGTAAACAATATTAAAAAAAATAATATTAAATAGTTTCTACTATTTTTCATAAAAACTCCAAACTTTATTTTGCAACCATAATACTTCCTGGTACTCGGATATAATGGACGCTTTCCATTTTTTCAAACTGAGTTTCTTCAACCAATCTTTCTACATTATACAAAGAGTTCTTTTTTAAGAAGCTAATCTCCATAAGTTTGTTTTCCCGAGAAATCTCAGAGATTTTTCTTTCAAGATTCTGAATTAAATATTGTTCTGAAATCATTTTCCCAATCTGAAAAATACAAAAAGAAACAATAAAAACAAATGAAACAAAAGTGAATATCCAAACAATTTTTAGATTTTCCAATAAGTTTGAGCGGTAAGCGTAAGTTTTTCTCATATTTTTAATATTGCTCTAAGTTTAGCTGACCTTGCTCGACGATTAGATTCTATTTCTTCTTGCAAAGGCCTTATGGGCTTTTTTGTTAAGATTTTAAAGAAACCTTCTTTTGATTGTTCTTTGAATAAGTTTTTAACGATTCTATCTTCCAGAGAATGAAAAGATATTACCACTACTCTCCCTCCAGGAGATAAAACTTTAAAAGATTGTGTCAAAGCCTGCTTGATTTTATTTAATTCGTCATTTACTGCAATTCTTAAAGCTTGAAAGGTTCTCGTAGCAAAATGAATTTTCCTGCGGTGATAGTGATAAGGAGTTGCTCTCCTTATTGCCTCTCTTAACTCAAACGTCGTTCCGAAAGGTTTCGTCTTTCTCTCTTTTACTATCTGGCGAGCTATTCTTTCAGCAAACCTTTCTTCTCCGTAGTCTTTTAGAATCTTCTTGATTTCTTCTAAAGAATACTGATTAAGTATTTTTTCTGCAGTCAAAGAATTTTCCAAACTATATCTCATGTCCAAAGGCTCGTTTGCCATAAAAGAAAATCCTCTCTTGCTTTCCTCTATATGCCAGCTTGACATTCCAAGATCAAACAATATGCCTTTGATATCTTTGAAATCCTTTTCTTCTACAATCTTTTCTAATTCATTAAAGCTGCTGCAAACCGGAACTAATCTTTTGCTAATTTTCCCGTTCCCTATTTTCTTCTTAAATTTATCTACAAGACATCGGGTTGCATCAACGGCTAATACTTTCCCTTTGGGACCGGTTCTCTCTAAAACGGCAAATGCATGTCCTCCTTCTCCCAAAGTGCAGTCAATAAAGTTTTCATTTCTTTGAGGGTCCAAATATTCAAGAACTTCTTTTTTTAAAACAGGAATGTGCACGTTTTTTTACAATTATATTCCGAGTTTTTGAGCCATATCATTTACGGTCTTTTCCATCTTTTCTTTGTATTCAGCCCATCTCTTCTCATCCCAGATTTCTATCTTGTTTGAAAGTCCTATTACAACTACATTTTTTTTAAGAAAAGCATATTTTCTCAAATTATCGGGAAGCAGGATTCTTCCAAGCTTGTCAATCTCTACATCGGTTGCGCCCGAAAGCGTAACTCTCGCAAAACCCCTGGCATCTGCTTGACCCGAGGGCAAACTTTCAAGCTTTTTTGCCGTTTCATTCCATTGTTCGGGCGGATAAACCACAAGACAATTATCAAAACCGCGTGTAACAACCGCTTTCTTGCCTAGAATTTTTCTAAATTTAGAAGGTATTGCTACTCTTCTTTTTTGATCAATTGTATGACTACATTCTCCAATAAACATATAAGTTATCCACTGAAAGGGGTAGTTTTCCCCACACTTATCCACAATTTACCTCTCTGATACCAGAATATCCCACTTTACATTCCCAGTCAACCCTTTTAAAACACCTTCAAATTCCCCTTAAAAACACACTTTTGTCCACAGATAATCCACAACTCAACTTAATTTGCCGACAAAATAGGTATTAATTGTTTACCCCGTTAGAAATTCACAATATTTATTTTTTCATCAAAAAAGAAAAATAAACCAGAGTAATAGTTCAAATTATATCAGTGCTATATTCTCGCAGATTTCTAACGGAGTTTACAAAACTTAATTTTAATGATATTATTCAACCGTATGAAAAAAGACATTCATCCAAAATATTATCCTAAAGCAAAAGTCCAATGTGCTTGTGGAAATACTTTTGAAGTTGGCTCAACTAAAGAAAAGATGGATATAGAAATATGTTCTCAATGCCATCCTTTCTACACCGGCAAAGAGAAATTGATTGACGCCATGGGTAGAGTCCAAAGATTCAAAACTAGACTGGCAAAGAAACAGGGACTAAAAAAGAAGAAATAAGAGTATGGATAATATTAATATCCTGAGAAAAGAATATCAGGAAATCATTAAAAAACTCGGCACCGCCGAGCTTGTTTCTGACAGGGAAAAATTTGAAGAACTTTCAAAGAGAAAAAGCCACTTAGAACCTTTTATTGAAAAAGAAATAGAAAAAGAAAAGATAGAAAAGGAAATAGAAGAAAACAAGAAACTCATTTCAACCGAAAGCGACCAGGAGCTTGTGTCATTAGCTCATCAAGAAATATCCAGCCTCTCTCAGAAAAAAACAAGTCTTGAATCCCAACTTCAAGAATTGTTAAAAAGGGAAAACGATCCAAGTTCCCTATCAGAAGATGTCTCTTCAATAATTATTGAAGTAAGAGCGGGAACCGGCGGAGACGAGGCGGCTCTTTTTGCGGGAGATCTTTTTAGGATGTATTCAAGATATGCAGAATCTAAAAGCTGGAAACAAAAGATATTGAATTCTCACCCTACGGAACTTGGAGGATTTAAAGAAATAATTCTTCAATTAAAGAGTCGGGATGCCTGGGAAAAAATGAAATACGAAGCCGGAGTCCATCGGGTGCAAAGAATTCCGGAAACGGAAAAATCGGAAAGAATCCATACTTCGACTGCAACTGTTGCCGTTCTGCCCCAATTTAAAAAAATTCAAACTGCAATAAGGCCGGATGATTTAAGAATCGATCTCTACCGCTCTTCCGGACCCGGAGGCCAATACGTCAACAAGAGAGAAACTGCGGTAAGAATAACGCACATGCCTTCGGGAATTGTAGTTGCTTCCCAAACGGAAAGGAATCAGTTGAACAACAAGGAAAATGCAATGAGCATTCTCCAGGCAAAGGTTTCAGAAAGAGAAAGAGAAAAGCGATTGGAGAAAACAGGTTCAAAAAGAAAAGGTCAAATCGGCCAGGCAAAAAGATCAGAAAAGATAAGGACATATAATTTTCCCCAAGACCGCTTAACGGATCACCGTATTAAAAAAAGCTGGCATAATCTTGAAAAAATAATGGCCGGAGAAATAGGAAAAATAATAGAGACTCTTCAAAGACAATTTGAGAACCAGGAATAAAATTGAAAAAGCAGAGGATCTAAAAAACAGGAATAATTCCTGTTTTTTGTATCCGTATTAAAAAACTTTGATTTAAAAGATTAAGTTTTCGCAGCTTGAAGACATAGAACCCGTGTCAAGAAAGTTCTGATGACAGGAAGCCAGTCGAAGAACGCTTTCCTCATACCAGTTGCACCAATAATCGCCTCTTGGGGAACCGCAAAAATATGTTTGAATTGCTTTGCCCTCTGTCCCATATCTGTTGATACCGTCTTTCAAGTAGAGAGCTGAAGCTAAAGAAGCGTCTCTTATATCCCACGGATCTGCAGCACTCCCGGTAATCTTTTCCACCCTGCTTTCATAGCCAGCTGCAACCCAAGTTGAAGGAATAAATTGGGCAGGACCCATTGCCCCTCCCCAACCAATACTCATAGGACAGGAAACCAGGGTTTCATAAGGGTCAAGCTTTAAATTTCCCTCCTTGTTTAAAGCATCAATAACATTTAAAAAATGAGGGACGTCTCTTGTCGGATTCATAACTCGGTTCAATGCCGCTCCGGTACTTGCGCGGACTCCTGCTCCGGTTTTAGGATCTTTTAAAAAGCATTGCCCTACATTTTTCCCTATGTTCGATTCCTGGCTTAAAATTCCAAGTAATAAGGCCGGGCGAATCCCAATGAGATTTGCAGCATATTTTGCAATCTCTATTGCTTCCTCATAAGTCACATCTTCTCTTACACCTATTAATTTATAAATCCTTGCCATAATATCAGCTGTTTTCTTGGTATTCTCTTCTTTCTCCTGAAGGTGCTCCTGATATTGGGCTTCCGTTAATCCGAGATAATATTCTCTCTCATCCTTAGTCTTTTCGCTCTCTTGTTTCTGAACGCCCTGAATAGCAACCAAGCTTTCAAGGTCCTGCTTTTCTCCATCTAGTTGATTTCTCTGATCTTCCAGAAAATCTTTAAGGCCTTTAATGTTTTGAAGAAGGTCCTTACTTTTTGAAGACAACGCCTCAAGCGCCACTAAGTCATCAAAGAAATCAGAAAAACATTCTTCACTTAAAAAGATTTCCACCAACGACTTCTGTTCCTCTTCATACATTGTTCTTAAAACGAAAATGAGATTTCCGCTCGACTCGCCTATTTTAGACGAAGTTTCGTCAATGCTTCCCTGGGTATCTCCTATTTGAAGGTTGAGGTCTTTAATGACTATATTGGATTGGTAAATCTGATAAGAGTAGTTCGTTATCTTGCTGTTTAAAAGATATATCTGATCCTGAAGAGTTTTTTTCTCCCTTTCAGTTTTGGCAATATCCTGTTCTATTTGAGCGCTCTTTTCTTCAAGATAATTCTGACAGTCTTCTAAAAGCTGTCTGCATTGAGAAGCAGAAAGCTTCTGACATTCTTTATCAACGCTGTCAATTGACTCGCAAACTTCCAAAGAGACAGAAGCATTAAGCTCTGTCTCCGGGTTAAGAAAAACAAAAATCGCTATTACTAAGGAAAATATAAATATTTTCAGGCAATGTTTGACCATAAAGATTTTGAAAAACCTTGAAACTATTTTTCCTGTTCTTTTTTCTCTCCCTCGGCTTGCTTCTTCCCTTCTGATTCCTCTTTTCCTTCTTCTGCCTTCTCTTCCTCCTTCTCTTCCTCCTTCTCTTCTTCCCCTTCCTTTTTTTCAATAGGCTTTTCTAATTCTTCTTCTACTTTCTCTGGAGCTGAAACAGAAACTATTATTTCTTCAGGATCTCTTGATACTTCGACACCTTCGGGAATATCAAGATCCTTTACAATAATCGTATCTTCAAATGTTTCTAAACCTTCTACACTAACTTTAATTTCTCTTGGAAGCTTCTCGGGAATTGCTTTAACCTCAATCTCTTGCATGTGCTTAACTAGAGTTCCTTCAAGATCTTTCACCGCTCTTGAAACTCCTTCGAAAACTAAAGGAACCTTTACTTCAATCTTTTCATGAAGGTTGGGCTGATAAAAATCAACATGTAGAAAATTCCCCGTCAAAGGATCTTTTTGAAGGTCATGAATTAAAACGGGAACCTCTTTGCCTTCAATTTTAAGAGTGATAAGAGTACTCAGTCCGGATTCTTTATAGGCATTATCAAATTCCCTGTAGTTTAATTTTAAATTTTTATTCTCAATCTTATGCCCGTAAAGAACGCCGGCTACCTGTCCTTTTTCCTTAAGATTAGAATTCCTTTCCTCCTTTTCCCTAATTTTTGCTGATAAAAGCACCATATTTTTCTATTCAGAAAAGAAATTTCGATTTTTCTATCAAGAACTTATCGAAACTCCCCAACTAAAGTAATTTATTTAGAATATATCTCCTGTATCAGTTCTACAGTATTATATACACCTAATTTGCAAAATATCAAGGAAATTCTCTCTCTGAGCTCTTCGCAAATTCCATCTATGCTCTTTAGGGGCATTTGCCATATCTCTTTCTTAAACTTTCTTAAAGCTTTTTTCCTCTTTCTGTAAATGAATTGTTCTTCGGTCTGGCTCTCTTCTCTCCTTGAAATAAAATCCCTTCTCAGCCAATCATACATTTCTTCTTTCAATTCCTCCGGAAGATATTTAGAATCAAAAACTATATTCTGGAAAGCAGTGGCTAAATGAATCTCAACTGCTCCGGCTTTGACAAATTGATCGAAATACTCTTCGGGCAACGTTGAAGAACCGTGCTGAACTGCTCCTCCCATACCGTATTTCCTTGCTTTATCAGAAAGCTTTTTAAGAGTTTCGAAATCTATTTCAGGTTCTATTACGCTGCCTGAAGAATCAACAACACCTCCATGAGTTGTCCCCGTTTGAACGGAAATCTTGCTTAAGCCGGGATTAAAACCTTTCTTCTCTTTCTCCTCGTTATATCCCTTCATAAAGGCCTCTAATTCCTCACAGGTGCTGTTTTTTACTCCTATTTCACCTATTTCCCCTCCAACGGAAACGGTAATGCCTTTTGAGTCTAAACTCCTAATATATGAAGTAAGTTCTGATGTTAAAAGATAGTTGTTTCTCTGCTGATTTTTTACATCTTCTTCTTTCAATCTAACAAGGGTGGAACCGTCAATATCAATATTGTAGGCGCCGGCCTCGACTGATTCTTTAATAAGGTTTTTGAGGAAATTGACTTCCCTTCCTTTATTCTCTGAAAAAAACTCTTCCGGCTCAGCTTGGAAGTGATCTCCCTGGAAAAATAGATATCCTTTGTAATTTTCTTTGATAGAAGCAGCCAGTATCGTACTTACGTACTCGGACATTGACTGATTTGTATATTCCATTTCCGAACGGGCAAGCTCAAAGATAAAGGCTCCCACTTTATTCTTCACAGCCTCTCTCAAGATTGTTCTTGCAATATCAAAAGTCAAGGTCCTTATATTAACAGCAGGAACCGTAAAGCCGTGCCACTTATCTTCCGCTCTCTGTTTGTAAAGCTCGTAAGTCGAAGCTAAAATTACTCCTCCAAGTTCTGCTCTCTTATAGATTTCCTTTCGAGCACTTTTGTCTTCTTCAAATATTGATTTTAAAACTAATTCTCTAATATCATCCATTGCATTAGTGAAAAAACATTGAAGCTGTTTTATATACTTCCGGATTAACTTTCTTCCTACCCTTTACTTTTGAGAAAGGTAAAGACAAAACTTTGTCTCCTTTAAGAATAATTGTTTTTTTAAACTGTTTTTTATTAACACACTCAACGGCTGCAACACCGAATCTGTTTCCAAGAATTCTATCAAAAGCACAAGGCACCCCTCCTCTCAAAACATGACCTAATCTAACGGACCTGGTGTCAATACCTGTTTTCTTGCTTAAAAGCTCTGCCACCTTCTCTCCTATCTCTTCACTGCTCTTTTTGATTTTAAAATCCTCCCCTCTTTTTAACACCGCTCTCTCAGAAACAACTATCAAGCTGAATCTTTTCCCTTTGGTCGTTCTTTCCTTTATAGTTTTGCATAATTTTTCAAAATCAATCTTAGCTTCCGGAATAAGGATAAAGTCTGCTCCTCCCGCCAACCCTGCATAGGTTGCGATCCACCCGAAGTTCCTGCCCATAACTTCCAATACTATTGCGCGATGATGAGATTTAGCGGTAGTGCGCAGGTTATCAAGAGCATTTGTTGCAGTTTGCACTGCCGACCAAAAACCCAGGCAGAAATCTGTCCCTTCAACATCGTTATCAATGGTCTTGGGGATAAATACAACGGGAAAGTTTTTCAAAATATCTTTTATTAATTCCAGGGTAGTATCTCCCCCAATCACAATCAGACCCTCTATTTGGAGTTTTTCCAAATTCTTAATTATCTTTGCTTTTCTCTTCTTAATCTGAGGAGGTTTAATATTGCTGGAACCCAAGACTGTTCCTCCTACGTTTAAGATGCCTCTGACGTCTTCTTCTTTTAAAACTTTAACTTTGACCTTTCCGATCAGCCCTTCCCAGCCGTCTTCAATTCCCAAAACCTCAAACCCCAGTCGTTCTCCTCTTCTTACGATTGCCCTTATTGCAGCATTTAAACCGGGACAATCGCCTCCAACCGTTAAGATGCCTATTTTTTTATTTCTTAAAGTCATATTTTTATTTATTTTTTAATTTTTTATTCAAATTTAAAATTTAATTTTATGAATCTTTTTTCAATAGGAGCTTTCTTAACCCAAAAGGGCCAAAGCTTTATCTCAACTTTTTCTATCTCCGGGAAAAATTGCAAAATCTTTTGCTTTGCCTCCGAAGCGGTTTTCCCCAAAACCTGCCTTTTTAAAAACTCCTCTTCTATCTTTGTGTAAACTTTTGCCGAAAAGTCAACATTTAAAACCATTTCGGCATTTCCCTTGTTTCCATTTCCCGACGAAGAAGGATAATATTCTGTTTTCAAACCTCCCGGACATAGAATTTCCCCACTCTCGACATCCGAAGAAATGTATTCTTTAGCAAACCCTTCAAAGCTTTCTTCCTTAAAGATTATTGCTCTGGCTTTCGCTTTAATTTGAGCCATGAAAGAATCTACACCCTGACCATCTTGAGCTAATGGAGAAAATTCGGTAATTTCTGATTCTATCAAACTATCAATCAAAAGCCATCCTTCAGGAACTTTCTTTTTCAAAAGATCCTTGCTTTCTAAAAGAGCTCTTTCAGAAAGAATTTCTTCCGCTTTCTCAAGATCTTTTTCCGTCACCTCAACGCTTTCTCCTCCTCCTGACATCGGTTCTGAACTTTCGCCCCAGTAATAGGCATATCTTTCAGTCCCCCTATAGACGTATATCGAGAAATTTGAAGGACCAATATTGTATTCTTCTCCAGGCTCTGCAGCAATCACGGGCACATCAATATAAGTGGCAACAACTTTTCCCCCTTCTTTTTTTGCTGCCGGAACGGAAATCTTTGATTTTGATTTAAAAAGCTTGCCGTTGCTTGAGATGAATCTAGTTCCTTCGGCCCACACCTCAGGCCAATTGGCGAATTTATTGTAAAGGCGAATAGTTCCTTCAGCCCTTTTAAAAGCATCTCCTGAAGACGGAAACGTTTCAGAAACTGTTTTTTCCGCCTCAATAATTTCTCCCGGAATTATATGTTCTGAAAAATTAATTTCTTCAGAATTGGTATCTACGGTTATATGAGTCCCAAAAGTTAGAAGTTTCGTTTGGGGCCAAATGTCAATTTCTGCCCTTTCTCCAACAAGGAAATAAAAAGCGCCTGCAATTAAAACCAAGAAAAGTAAAACAATTAAAATCCGACTATTTAAAAAAGATCGTTTCGGACTTTTCTTTTCCTTTTCTTCTTCAAAACTCTCTTGTTCGCTGGGAGGAATAATGTCGTATATCTTGTTTGACATAATTATAAAAGCTTTATTCTATTATAGATTAAAAAAAACTCTCCTTCAATAAAAAAAGAGAGGGAAAGGTTTATTATAAGCTGTTATAAAATAAATATTATAAACTTTGCCTATAAACCTTCCCTCTTTTTACTACTTCTTACGTCCACAAAACTTTACAGCCAAAAACGAAAGAATGATAGCTATTGCTATCCAGGAAGCAAGCTTCCATAAAATTTCTCCAAGAGCCATTTCAATCATCTCTTTTCTAAAAACTAATGTTACCGTAGGTTAAGACGAAATTAATTATTTCATCTTTTTCTTTTTCGGTAACCTTCTTAAGATTCGCTGAACAGCCGTGTTGTTTCTTTATTGTTTTTCCGTTAAAAATCGCCATACTGCGATCTTTTGGAAATTGATAAATCCTTTTCCATCCTTTAAACCATTCAAGTTCATTGATGTTTTTACAAAACTTCTTTAAAACCTGTATCACTATTTGCTCTTTTTGTTGCCTTGTAGGTTTTGCTAAAGTGTTGCACTTAATCATCAATCTTTTGCTTTCTGGGTCGAACACAGCGCAATTACCACCATGGACCTGAGCTATCTTTCCCCAACTCATTTTCATCTCCCCTTTCTTAAAAATATAACTTTGATTTTCCAGTCAATACTCTTGTGCTTGTCCGGATAATATTTTGTCCCAATCGTAAATAATGTCTTATCTTCCGTTTCTCTGATTTCAACTTTTTCTTCGGTCCCCCACTTTCTTGCAAAAATTCTAGCAAAGATTTTATCATCGCTATAATCTACTTCGACCTCGTAATTGCCATGAATGTTAAATAGCTTTTCAATGCCAAATGTAAACTCAAAGACATCTCCTTTTTTCAAGTCTCCAATACTAACAAGACTTCCTGCTTTGATTCCTGTTGAATATTTCATATCCAATCCCTCCTTTTTAAAAAATTAATGAACTATCCCTTATTATTATATAAACTATCTTTATTGCTATATTTTAAAACATTTCTTGTTGTTTGTCAATAGTTAAATCCTATATTTAATAATAGTCCAAATAGCAATAAGGCCGTCTTTGAAGCTTATCTTTTTCCCTTCAGAGAACTTTCTCGGATAATAGCGAATGGGAACTTCTTTAATCTTGTACCCTTTCTTTAAAACTCTGGCGCTCACTTCTTCGCAAAACTCAAAACCATCTGCTTTAAGGCCGAGATTCTTTATAATATCGGTTCTGAAAAGCTTATAGCCCGTATTGATATCGGTAATCCTTGCTCCATATAAAGAATTAAAAAGAAACGTCAGAAACCTTCCCGCCAGAGAAAATAGCAAGTACCCTCTTTCTGCCTTTCCCAAGTTACGAGAACCGTAAATAACCGGATACTCTTCACTGGCAGCTTCCAGAAGCACGGGATAATCTTCAGGATCATATTCCAGGTCGGCATCTTGAATTAACACAAAATCTCCCGTTGCTTTTTCTAAAGCAGTTTTAATAGCTCCCCCCTTGCCTTTGTTTTCAGGATGTTTCAAAAGAATAAAGTTAAATCTGCTTTTTAAATTATCAAGCAACTCTGCTGTTCCGTCTTTTGAAGCATCATCAACTACAATAACTTCTTTCTGATAATTCAAGCTTGGAGCTTTGAAAACTCTTTTTAAAAGTTCTTCGATTGTTTTTTTTTCGTTATATGCTGGAATAATTATGCTTAATTTCATTCTTTTGATCTAATTAGGTTTTTGATATTTTCAATTGATTCTTTAATATTTTTATCTTCAGGCCTAATCTCTTCGGCTCTTTCAAGATAATCCAAGCTTGCATCCAAATCCTCTTCTTCAAACGCAATCTGGCTTAGACTTAAAAGCACATTTATTTTTGAACCAGTATAATCAAGAACTCTTTCTAAAATTTCTCTTGCTTTTCCGTATTCTCCTCTTTCAAGATAAAGACTCGTTAGAGCATTGTATGAAAAGATAAATTTCGGATCAAGCTCAATGGCTTTCAAAAACCCCTCTTCAGCCAATTCAGTTCTTCCCGTGCTTCTATATGTATTGGCTAAGTTATGGTAAGCAACGGGACCTGAAGGTTCAAGACCAATTGCTTTCTTGCATGTTTCTTCTGCCTTTCCGTAATATCCAGCATTGTTGTATGCCATGCAAAGGTTGTTAACGATTCTGTAGCTTTCGGGCGCATATTTCAAAGTCTGCTCGTAAAAAGTTATTGGGCTCCTCCAGTCCGTATTTCTCTTTACTGTCAAAATTCCAAGAAAGATTAGAAAAATAATCAGCATCAGTCCAAAGCACTTTTTCAGGAAAACCCTATTTTCAGATACCTTCATACAAAACCATATCAAAGCAAGAAAAATTCCTATCATCGGAAGATACATCCAATGCTCATAAAGAAGCCCGTTAATGGGAACAAGGACATTTGAAGTCAAAGCTATCCCAACAAAAAACCATAATATTCCAAAGCTTACAACCGGCAGCTTTTTGAAGTTTAAAAATGCTAAAGTCATCAATCCAAAAAATAAGACTGCTCCCAGAACAACGGGGAAGGAACCGAAAGAAGTTGCAATCTCAACGCTTCTTTCCATATGAAGGTTCAGAGGCCAGAAAAGCAGTCCGAAATAGACCGTCAGGATTTTAAAGAAAGTAAGCACTCTGAAATATATGTTTGAAGTAAATAGATTTTCTTCGTTGTAAAGATTAAAAGTATTAACAAAATTAAGAGTAGTTGCTCTTAATAGAAGGTAAACTCCTGCAAGAACAAAGAAAGGCCAAATTGACTTTACAATTTCTTTTAACCTTTCCTTTAAAGAAGTTTTCCTGATTCTCTGCAAAAAGAAAAAGTCAGCGAGAAAAACAAACCCGGGCATTACAAAAGCAGTTTCTTTTGACAACAAAGCAAAAACATACATCAAAAGCGATAAGAAATAGAACTTATTTTTAAAATATATTTCCCCGGATTTTCTGAATTTCAAATAAAATAATATTCCTGAGAAAATAAAAAAGACCGAGAGAGAATCTCCGATCCCTGAAATATAAGTCACTGCTTCCGTTTGCAAAGGATGAATCAAGAATATCAGAGCAGTGATAAAAGAAAGTTTCTTTCTTTTAAAGATATAAAAGAGAATAAAGAATAAAAGAATAGCATCTGCAATATGCAAAGAAGTGTTAATAAAATGATAGCCCAAAACCCAATCTTGCCATAAATGCCATTCTATTGAAAAGATGGTTAAAATCATCGGTCTCCAATAGTTGCTTAAAAGTCCAGCGCCCGCAATGAGGTTTTCGGAAAAGTATTTAGGAAAATATTCCCAGCTCTTTATGTATTGATTATTAAGAATACCGTCATCGTCATCCCAAAACATCTCATTGGCAAAACTGTTTGCGTATAATAAAAAACCGATAAGTATAAAAGACAAAACAATCTTTTCAAATGTATTCAGTTCTTTTAACCAAGAAACCATCTTATATAATTTTACCAGAAATATAATTTGTAACAAAGAAGTTTTAAGAATTTAATTCTGTTACAAAAAAGGTACCGACCCGTAAGTCCGTACCTTTTATTCTACATTATAAATATATCCCCCCTTAAATTAATTAAAACTTGTTGATGAAAACTCCAAATAAAACCATTGAAGCAATTATAAAACAAATAGTTATCATCCCATCTAAAGTTCTGTTTATGCCAAACCTAATCTCTAACAGATTCCCCTCTAAAGTGACATTTTCGATGTAGGTAGTACGCGGATCAGCAAACAACCCCGAACCATCAATAGGCCTGATAGATTGCTTCCATTCAGAAATACATTCTGATGTCTCTGAATTAAACAAGTTTAATATCAATACATCTTTTCCATAAGTCACAAATACTTTGGTTCCCTTTTCCTTTCCTAACAACTCTTGTGACAGTATGTCCTCTTCAGAATTCAAAACAATCACTTCCATGCCTTCTAGCAACACGGGAATACAAATTGTTTTGCTCTCAATCTCCTTATTCCAGAAAGCTATCATGAGCATTGCTTGAGAGATACCACATAAGATTAATACTATAAGAACTATCCTGATAAAAACTTTAAAGAACTTACGCAATTTCATCACCTCCTTTTTAATACAAATATGATGACAAATATTTCAACAAAAGTCAAATAAGGATTAAATTAAAAAATAATATTTGCAGAAACTAAATAGACATTCTTCCTATTTCAAATTAAAATAATAAAATATGCTTACGGAAAAGAATATTCAAATCTATAAAAATAAACTGGTAAGACTAATTCTTGGTTTTATCTTCAGCATTTTCAGGATAGCAGCAATCACACCAATGATCATATCTTTTGCAGTGATTATCTTTATAATAATCGTATTCATTCAGGAAAAGATCAATCCCGGGCTTTCTGCTTCAATCGTCAAGCTCTTGTTCGGAGAAAGAGCATACGATATGGATTTTAATAAAGAAGATGTAATGGTGATTTATAAACAATATGCTCTTATTTTCTTTTTAGTTGTGGGGATAATTTCTCATTTCTTTCATAAGAAATTTAAATTGAATTTCAGAAAAAAAATGATGATTGCTGCATCTTTAGTTCTTTTAGGATACGGTTCTGTCTTTATTCTTTCTTTAATATATAAAGGAATCTTTTCAGCATCGTTTATCCCGATGATGTCTGCCATTACTCTTATTGCCAGTTTCTTTGGTATAGGCATAAGTACTATCCTTCATAAAATTCAAAAATCTATTGTATGTAAGATTAAGAAATAACGCAATTTTCCAAAAAAAAGAATCCCCTAATTTAATTATGTAATTACAAAATTAAGGGATTATTTTTTGGAAACTTTGTCTTCATTTGTTAATGACCTCCTTTTGTTGGAACTAGACAGAGTTCCAATGAGGATTCTGAAATCTTTTTATAGAAAAATTATCTGCAACTTTTTCTACACGATCCCAGAACTTTTTAATCAATCCGTTCTTTTCTCCTCTCTCTCCTTCGGCAATCTTTTTTAATTTATCCCCATCTATCCACATGGGAATAATTCCGCGCTGAACTGCATCCTTACCTTTCCGGCCCATGATTGCTTCCCTATCAACTGAAAACTGAACTGCCACCCAACTGCCATTATGCCAAAGCCAGAAATCTACCTTATAAAAATGATCTTCTTCATAAGTAGCTTTCACTACCATGAATCCTTCTTCTTTTAAGATAGATATAATCCGTCTTTCGGATTGCAATCCGAATTTTTCCACTTCCATTCATGACACCTCCCTTTTTCTTTCTATACTAATACTATACCTACATTATACAATATCGTTTGAGATTTGTCAAGCCATTATTATTGACAATATTAGGTAAAACAAAAGCCCCTTAACAGAAGGGGCTTTGTTAATTAATTAGAATCTAAGAGATCGGTAATTATTTAATATGACCTCTACTTCGAGTGGGCATACCAATCCTCGATTGTGCGGCCTCTTGCTTGTTATTACTCATCCTTACCCATTGTCCATGACTTCCTTCAAATCGAACTGCAGTTCCCTCTTCCATTAAAAAAGTTTGACAATTTCCATCAACTTCCCCGCTAATAGAACCATCAGTGGCAATTGTTCCAGTACCATTTAATGTGTAACCGGAATTTGCCCCAGTATATACAAGAGTGAAAGTTATATCATCTCCGTCAATATCACCTGTTATATTCCACGTGTATGAATTATTTGAATCGTATGTACCTTCACCTTCAAAAGTACCATCCGAAGAATCATTCGTAACAGCATCTAATGTGTGATTATAAGTACCCCCTCCGCAACCAAAAACAATAGCGTTTAGAGCAGTAATTTCCCAAAGATCAGTAACTCTATTTACTTTTGCTGAAACAATACCAACTACAGTCAGTAACAATGTTATAGTTACAAAAGCACCAATTATTTTTTTCATTTTATTTTTAAATTTATTGTTTTTTCGACTTTTAAAACAAAAATGTTAATTAATTCTTACCTCCTTACTACTTTTTTTCCAATCATATGTCAAGTTAATTCCACCCTACCTTTTTACTTATTCCCCTCTTTCGCTTGAAAGGTTAAAACCATATATCGTAGATTCAGGAGAAACATCACTTAACATAAACGTAAGATAAAAAATATCTTCCACATTCTGAAATTTCACAGGGTATTCTATATAGTAAAACCCGCGAGCACGAATAATTTCGGGTTTTTCAAGATTCAAATACTGGCCGTACATACTCCTCCAATTCTTCATTGCGCTTGAATCTATTTCAAAACTATTCTTCAACTGAACTGAACAATGATTGCAAAAATTATCAAAATCATTTTGATTGTAGCACCCGAGCATTTCTTCTGCCTTTGGATTAATAAAGGTATATACCGAGTCCCATTCATCACCCTCAATGACATATGTCTTTGCTGCAAACATAACAGCGCTCATTAAAAGCAATCCTATTGATAAAAATATACCCAGAATACCAAAAACTCTTAAAGATTTCTTGCGCTCCATGATTAAAAAGATACTAAAGATAAAGAATATTGATATAAAGATACGGGTATATACAAAATTTTGATGGTAATTAGGAGATCCCGTCCCAAATACAAATAATATTAAAAGAATTAAAGCAATAAAAAACAATGACATCAATTTCTTCCAATCACGTCTTGTTTTTATCCAAAAAACACAGTTTACTATAAAAAAAGACAGGACTAACGCAAATGACAATAAAAACGCTTTTTCATCAAAAGCGTTTGAAAAGTTGCCGTTTACTTGATTACCGGCAGTCCCCAGAATTACCAAGGATATCGGAATCATAGTAATAAAGGAAAATAAGCTCAGAAACTTTAAATCTTTAATTATTAAGAACGTATAAATTATTATTGACGCAGAAAAGAACAAAAGTGCAGCATTCAAATCCTTTTCAGGAAAAGACGCAATTGAAAAGATTACTGCCAAGAGCCCTACCAAATACAAACCTATCCAAAGCGAACTCTTAATAAGGTTTTTAATATTTATTCCTTTTAACGTAATCATTTAGTCATGATATCCTATAAAATCAGGAAATACAACTGAACCAAAATCAATCATCCAATGTCTAAAAAAGAATGAAAAAAGTGATTTTTAGACCATCTTAAAAGGAGCTCCAATAGAACTCCTTTTAAATATCACTAACAAAACGAGATACGTCTTCTTTTTATTCAATCGTTACTTCACCTATGAATTCTTTCATCATTTCACCGTCTTCTGATTCTAGAGAAAATCTCATCTTAGTTTTCCCAAGCTTTAAGGCGAGGAATTCATACATAACATGAGTGGTTGACTGAATGCCTTCAGGCTCCCCAATAAATTGAACATAATCAGAGTCATAATCCATTTTCCATTCATAACCACTTCCCTCTTCTGGTTTTTCTAGTGCTAAAGATGTAAATTTCTCTCCATTTTTAGCTTCTATCGGTACTGTTATCATCAATTCGTACAGTGGTCCTTTACATTTCATATTTTGAAGATCCATCTCGGAGAAAAGATTGTCAAGGTCAAAAAAAGGTTTTTCGTTGTCATATTGACAGACCATTTCTTTATTATTCCAGTCAGGATTTATATTTTTGAGAAACCCTGACTTTATCTGACACGAATTATCCATTGGACCAATGATTTCATAAGAATAACTCATTTCACCTCCCAACAGTCCCATGTCCATACTAATAATCATTTTTGCTGGCTTGCATTCTTTAAATCTTTCTTCCATGCAATTTAACATAACTTTGGCTTCCTCTTTGGAAGATTCCGGTCCTGCATGGCCGCAATCTACAATAGACTCCTCGGATTCTCCAGTAAATTCTATTTTTTCATTAGTAGATGATTCTTCTTCATTGGCTTCCGGTTCTTCGAAAGGGACAGACGTCTTCTGCCACCAATAAATTCCTCCACCAATCAGTACGGCAAGAATTGCTATAACAGCAATCATCCATGTTGTTGTTAATCCTAAATCTTTATATTCTTTTTGAAATTTCATAATTTCATTTAATCTTATTGTTAATTATATTTTTCCGATATTTTTTACTTGTTATGAAGTCCTAAGAATAGTTCTCTCTGTTTTCTAGTCATTGCTTCTCTTGAAAAGTTCTCTAAAACAAATTTCTTTGCTTCCTTTACTCGTTTCTCTCTTTTTTCTTTGTTTTCTAAAACACTGAAGACATCATCTATAAATTTTGGCTGGTTGTCAGATACGAATAATGTCCTTTCTGGATAAACATCCGGTATAATTTGGGAACTCAAAGCAACAACAGGTATTTCAGCCATCATCGCCTCTCCAATAACAAGTCCTTGTGTGTCTGTTTTAGAAGCAAAAACAAAAACGTCAGCTCCTCCATATGATTTTTGCACCTTTTCTACCGGAAGAGGCCCTGTAAAAATAACCCTATCTGATATATCTAGCTTTTTAGCAATTTCTTTAAATTCATCAGCCTCACCGGGGCCAATTAGAAGTAGAAATATATCTTTATTTCTTTTTTTAATTTTCTTCATTATTTTCAAGAGCGCATCTATATTCTTCTCTTTACATATTCTTCCAACAGAAATTAAAATCTTAGAATCTAGAGGAATATTAAATTCTTCATGCAGTTCTTTCTTGGTAAAATACTTCTCAACTTTATTTATACCAGTAGGAATAGGATATATTGGTTTTGTAACACCATAACTTCTTAACTTCTTTTCAATGATTTTACTTGGGGTAATGACAACATCCATTTTATTACACACAGATACAGACCTTCTTTTCATTAAGTTGGCTCCAATCTCCCCTCCATATATTCTTCCGTATGCTTCAACCAAAGTATGATAAGTAAGCACTTTTGGCTTTTTTGATTTAAGCATATTTAATTCAAAAGCATTTGGGGCCCAAGTTAAAGTATGAAGCCAGAAAAGGTCTGGATTAAATTCTTTTATAATTCTTTGTATATGATAAAAAGCAGTAATCCCAAAAGTTCTTTCGTCCTTACCAATTAAAGAACCGAGAGTTTTGGCCATATAAGAGGAAGGTACTGGACGATGTTCAGGTCTATTCCTACCTTCCTTATATTTTGGAGCAACAACAAGAACTTCATCCCCTTTTGCGATAAGGCCGTCAGCACTTGCATTTATTGAAACGGTCACGCCGTTGAGCAAAGGATACGTTAGCGAACAAATTAGAATCTTCATAAAGTTGAATTATTAATTATATCAGCATACCAAGAAATCGCTCCCCTGGCGACTTCTTGTGTCTTGTCGAAGTTTAACCTCGACCAGCATTAAAAACATTTAATTGTTTTGTCCGATCATTCTTTTTATCCTTTTCGCTTCTTCGTTAACCAATTCTCCTTCATACTCCCCGCTGTGGGCATGGACACCGCTATAAGAAGGCTTTTTTTGATCTAAGTGTAGATTAAAGATAAAATCCCCTGTTTTTTCTTCCTTAATATAAATATGAAATCTCGGATAATCACTGCCAGCGATAGGCCTAACAATACTGTATTCCTCTTGATTGTTAACGCCTACGGGCCTGTACCCTATTTTTCTTGATATATTTATAATATTTTCATCTTCAATTTTAACAATAAATCTCATAACTATTAACTAAAATTTAGCTGGAAATTGGTTGAGGTTAAACCTCAACCAATCCTCAACAGTTTCCAGGTTACTTATATTCAACAAATTTCAAATAAACTTCTCTTAAAAGTTTGGCATCATCTAAAGCATGATGTTCTTTGTATTTAGTATGGTCAATGCCTATTTCTTTGTAGAAATTATTCTTATCCCCGTGATAATATGCCTCTGGGTCAATTCCTAAACCAAACAAAATAGATGCAAAGTCAATCGGAAGCCAATACGCCGGATGATTGTTAACACCAAATAACTTATACCAATAAATAGCATCAAATTGATTTACATAAGAAACTAAATATGGCTCTTTTTTACCAATAAATTCTCTTATTCTTCTTTTGGCTGTCTCGCGGCTTACTTTGGGATCTTTTAAGGTAGGAATGATATTCTTTTTAACCCAAGGATCGACTTCACCGTCATATTTCAGTTCCAAATACAATTCTTCACCATTCAGTTTAACCAATCCAATAGATAAAATCTCTCCTTTGTATGGGTTCAAACTTGAAAATTCTGTGTCCAAAAATATAATGTTTTTGGAAAACGGCTTCATCATCTTCTTATTCTAACAAAAAACCGCCTTTCTGGCGACTTTTTGTGTCCCTGTTAAAGTTTAACCTCAACATAGAATCTGTTAACGCCAGGCATCAACAGATCTTTAACTGTTTAGATTATAGCTTTTCTAAAATTTTTAATTCTAATTTACCAGTTCCTGTGTCCCAAAAGGCAAAAGTTGCCTTATAAAACATTCCAGCCAAAGTTCCAGGATTAGCTAAATAAGTATTGCCAAGCATTTCAACCCAAGGCTTGTGATTATGGCCATAGAAAACAAAATCATATTTACCACTTTCAGCTAACTCCTTAGCTTTGTCGGGATAATGAATAGCTGCTACTTTTTTATTGTCAATTTCAAATTCCCCCAAATCGCCATAATGAATTACATTAGAAAGTTCTTTGGCCTTTTCCATTTCTGTTTCTCTATCACAAACATTACCAAAAACTAAATGAATCTTACCAGAAAATCCTGGGGCCAAGGATTTAATCAAAGTGGCCGGCGCGCATAAATCACCACAGACGATTAACTCCTCGATTTTATTTTCCTTAGCCCAATTCAAAAACTTTTCTAAATTAGCTAAATTATCATGGACATCAGAAATAATTGCTATTTTCATAAACTTATTTTTTAATTAATCTAGTTTTTTCCTAATTAAATATAACTACCAATGCTAGAATTACAATATGAAAAATCTGGTCAGTCCCAATCGACAACATCATCCAAAGAGATTCCGACGTGTCTTTTCTAACAACCCCTTTAAGATTTTCCAATACCCAAACCTCAAACTTTCGTCTATCAAGAATAACATGGGAAACAAACAACAATATCAACCAAATTAAGTTAATTCCATATATCAAAAATACTGGAATGAAACCTATTGTATAAACTGTACAATGGAAAAATAGAGGAAACCATTTTTTAGATTTATTCTCTGCCTCCCACTTCCACTGAAATATCCAATCTACCACGAAATGAGTAAGTAATAATGCTTCAAAAAGTGTTAATTCGTACATATTTTTTAATTTTTAGATAAAACTTATAATTTTTTTAATTAATTCATCTCTTCCTTCTTTCGTTTTTGCCGAATACGGCAAGACAGTTATATACGGTACTTCTTCTTTGATAGATAAAAGCTGTTTTTCTCTAGCAACTTTCTTTAGCTTGTCAATCTTATTCGCGATAATAACAACTTGATGCTTGTTTTCTATAAGGGCTTTTATCATATCGCGGTCAAGAACGGTCAAGCCGACCTTAGAATCAATAATTAAGAAAACTGCTTTGGGTTTAACATTGGAATGCTCCACATACCAAAAGATTCTTTTAATCGTTTTATTGCGTTCCTTGATTGAAAATTTGGCATATCCATATCCCGGAAAATCTACAAAGCAAAAAGAATTATTAATACGGAAAAAATTTGCCTCTCGGGTTTTGCCCGGAATTTTGCTTACTTTTA
>Ga0265596_1000304_pt1 | contig 32141 bp, 40 predicted proteins | sample saktaG_FD_190143 | JGI IMG/M metagenome (GOLD analysis project Ga0265596, IMG submission 190143) | Saline water microbial communities from Sakinaw Lake, British Columbia, Canada - sak_2013_06_06_60m | ecosystem: Environmental > Aquatic > Non-marine Saline and Alkaline > Saline ...
TTTTAATTCTTCAACCCCGCTGCCGCCCCGCCCGATGATCAATCCCGGCTTGGCGCTGAAAATGATCACGTTCAATCTTCCGGTAAACCTTTCAATTTCGATTTTTTCCACCCCGAATTTTCTGATTTTCTTTTTGAGAAAATCCCTGATTTTAAAATCATCTTCCAAATATTCGGTAAATTTTTTCCTGTTGAACCAACGGGAATTCCAATCAGCCAAGTTTTTCAATCTGTATGCTTTTGGGTGAACTTTATGAGACATAAATTAATGAATTTTCGACTTATTTCAATATTTAAAACGCTTTACGCTTGAATATTTTTTTAACCGTTTCCTTTCCTGTTTCCATTTTTCTTCTTTTATCAGCCGGTTCGAATTTTTTCCATTTAGCCGAAGGTTTTATCTGGAACGGAGTTTTTTCCTCCACAGCGGCTTTTTCTACGACCGGTTCAACGGTTTGAACTTTTTCAGCCGCCCCTTTGGCTTTTTTGCCTTTTTTTCCGGTTTTCGTTTTTTCTCCGAGGACTACGGTAATGTGAGAAGTTTTTTTCTGAATCTCATAGGCCTGGCCTCGGGATCTGGGCCGCCATCTTTTGTTTTTCGGACCCTCATCCACCGTGATCTTTGAAATATACAAATCAGCCGTCTCCAATTGAAAATTATTTTTAGCATCGGCTACGGCCTGTTTTAAAAGCTTCAGTAAAGGCCTGGCTGATTTTTTAACGGTGAAATTCAAAGTATCCAGAGCTTCCTGAACCGACTTGCCTCTGACCAAATCCGCCAGCAAACGGACTTTTCTGGGAGCTATTCTTAAATAATTTAATTTTACGGAAACCGGCATATTTTTGAATTATTTTTACCCGTTATTTTTTAGCTGCTTCGGTGCTCTGTCCGGCCGTTGCTTTCGTTTCCAATTCCCTCTGCATTTTGCCGCCGTGCCGGCCGAATTTGGTTGTCGAAGCGAATTCCCCCAGTTTATGACCGACCATATTTTCCGTCACTCTTACCGTGATGAATTCTTTTCCATTGTGAACACCAAAGGTAAAATCGATCATTTCTGGCGTGATAACAGAACGCCTTGACCAGGTTTTAATGACTTCATTCCCGCCTACTTTCAAATTCTTTATTTTTTTCAGTAATTTTTCGTCCGTAAAAGGACCTTTCTTTAATGATCTCGGCATATTATTATTTCTTTTTACCTTTTCTTCTTTGAATAATCAATTTATTGGTCCATTTCTTCCTTTTTCTGGTTTTCACCCCCAGAGCCGGCTTGCCCCAGGGCGTTTTAGGATGTTTCAAACCGATACCGGTTCTTCCTTCTCCTCCGCCGTGCGGATGGTCCACCGGATTCATGGCCGACCCCCGGACATGCGGTCTTATACCTTTTTTCCTCGAACTGCCGGCTTTACCCACATCAATGAATTTATGTTCCGGAAAGGAAATTTGGCCGATGGAAGCAAAACATTCACCCAAAATTTTTCTGACCTCGGTGGAAGGAAAAACCAAATGAGTATATTTCCCTTCCTGGGCTAAAACTCTGGCCGAAGTTCCGGCTCCCCTGACCAATTTTCCTCCTCTGCCAGGTTCAACTTCAATATTATAAACCTGCGTTCCCACTGGAACATTTTTCAATTTCATCCTGTTGCCCGTCTTTATTTCCGCTTTTTCGGCACAAATCACGCTATCGCCGATTTTCAAATCTTGAGGACAAATCCGATATCTTTTTTTCTTATCTTGGTATTCCAAAAGACAAATAAAACAACTGCGATACGGATCGTATTCCACGGCCAACATTTTAGCCGGCATATCCAACTTTTCTTGGCCGAAATCGATAATTCGGTAAAGACGTTTGACGCCGCCGCCATGATGGCGAACGGTGATTCTGCCTGAAGAACCCCTGCCCGCTTTTCTCTGTAAAGACAACAAGAGCTTTTTTTCCGGCTTTTTTTTGGTTACTTTGTATTTTGGCATATTTTCAATTATCTCGGCAAAACTTCAATCTTCTGGCCTTTGGCTATCTTGATAATCGCTTTTTTATAACCCGGCTTTTTCCCTTGAATTTTGCCCAATCTTCTTTTTTTCTCAGGCACGTTGACGATCTTTGTTGAAACGACTTTGACGCCGTAGCTTTCTTCAATAGCTCTTTTTATCTCTATTTTGTTGGTGGCCGAAAAAACCCTGAAAACATACTGGTTATTTTTCGCCAAATCACCGACTTTTTCCGAAACGTGGGGATTTTTCAAAGTTTTATAAGTCCGGTCGAAAATTACTTTCGGCAAACGAACGTTTTCCGTCTTCGCCTCCGGACTTTCGGTTTTAATCTTTTCTTTCTTTTCGGCTTCGGGACAAGGCTTGCTTTTTTTAACAGCGGCTTTTTCCTTTTTCTCCGGTGCCGGTTTTTTCTTTTTTAAAATATCGAAAATCGCCATAAATTATTTTGAAAAAATTTCTTTTACCACTTTTATCGATTCTTTAGGTATCATCAAATATTTAGAAGAAAGCAAATCCAAAACGTTCAGATTTCTCGCTTCAACCACTTCAACTCCGGTAAGATTTCTGCTGGCCAGAATCACGTTTTTTTCGATTTTTGGCAAAGCGATCAAAAAAGAACCCTTTTTGAAATTTTCAATCAGCTTGGCCAAAGATTTTGTCTTCGCTTTTTCCAATTTTAATTCGTCCAAAACTACAAGCAGGTTGCTTTTGGCCTTCTCCGACAAAACCATGAATAAGGCCTTTTTTTTCATTTTTTTGTTTATTTTCTTTTTAAAAACCCTGTCTTTGGTCGGACCGAAAGTCACTCCTCCTCCCCGCCAAATGGGCGACCGGCGCGAACCGTGCCTGGCACGGCCGGTTCCTTTCTGCCGCCAGGGTTTTCTGCCGCCGCCTCTGACTTCTCCCCTGTTTTTAGTTTGAGCCGTAACTATCCTTCGGTTGGCCATCTGGCTGATCGCTACCTGATGAACCAAATCCGAATTCATCGGCAATTCAAATATTTCCTTGGGCAGCAGGACCGTTCCTTTCTCTTCTCCTTGTTGATTGTGAACAGCGTATTTCATTTTGCCGAGTAAAAAATAATAGTTATTTTACGGAAGATATTTCCAATAAAGCGCCTCGCCTTCCGGCCACGGCGCCTTTAACGGCCAATAAATTGTTTTCTTTGTCGATTTTGACGATTTTCAGGTTTTTAACCGTCGTTCTTTCGCTTCCCATCCGCCCCGGCATTTTTCTTCCTTTAATGACTCTTTCCGGAAAAGAAGTGCCTACTGATCCCAGGGTTCGATGTTCATGTTTTACCCCGTGAGTGGCATTTCTTCCGGAAAAACCCCATCTTTTCACCGCTCCCTGGAAGCCTTTGCCTTTGGAAATTCCCGAAACTTTCACTTTGTCTCCCTCTTGAAAAACGGAAATATCGACTTCATCTCCGATTTTCAAATCTCCGCCGTTCTTGAATTCCCTGAGGTATCGGTATTCTTTTCCTTTCTCCACTTTTTTTATTTTTTTCATTTTTTTAATAAAACCGATCTGGCAGGCCTGATAACCGTCCGTCTCCGTTTTTTTTATCTGGGTCACGCGGCAAGGGCCGGCTTCAATCCAAGTTACCGGAAGAATTCTTCCTTTTTCATCGAATATCTGCCCCATATCCAGTTTTATTCCCAGAATGAATTTCATTTCCTAAATTTTATTAATTTAAAACCGGGCATGGCCCGGTCTTACTGCCATTGTTCGCTTTTAAAATTATAAATTCAGATATTAAACAACTTTGGTCTTTTAATCATAAAATAAATTTCATTAAAAGTAAACAGTTAACCGGCAGTCCTTACATTTTTATTTCAATATCAACGCCGGCTGGCAAATTCAAATTCATCAAAGCGTCAATCACTCTTTGGTTGGGATTCAATATGTCTATCAATCTCTTATGAATTCTCATTTCAAACTGCTCTCTGGCGTCTTTATGAACGAAAGAAGACCTGTTGACGGTGTATTTTCGTATTTCCGTAGGCAAAGGAACCGGGCCCAAAACCTCGGCTCCGTGTCTTAAAGTCACTTCGACAATCTGACGGGCGGAATTGTCAATCACTTTATGATCAAAAGCTCTTAGCTTGATTCTAATTTTTGATTTTATCTCTTCTTCGGTGGCAACAATTTTCTTTTTCGACATCTTATTCGTTTACGGCCGATTATTTTATTTTACCACTTTGGTAACGACTCCTGCTCCGACGGTTTTTCCGCCTTCTCTGATGGCGAATCTTTGTTTCTCTTCCATAGCAATGGGAGCCAACAACTTCACTTTCAAGTTGACCGTATCTCCCGGCATAACCATTTCCGTGCCTTCCTGCAGAGTCACTTCGCCGGTAACATCAGTGGTTCTGAAATAGAGCTGGGGCTTGTAGCCGGTAAAGAAAGGAGTGTGGCGTCCGCCTTCTTCCTTGGTCAGGATGTAAACTTCTCCTTCGAATTCGGTATGGGGAGTTATCGAACCCGGCTTGGCCAAAACCTGTCCTCTTTCAACGTCCTCTTTTTTCAATCCTCTGAGCAGAATGCCGACATTGTCTCCCGCTTTTCCTTCATCCAGAATTTTATTAAACATCTCAACGCTGACAGCGATTGTTTTCATAGTCGGTTTGATTCCGACCAATTCCACTTCATCGTTTGAATGGACTATTCCACGTTCAATTCTTCCGGTGGCCACGGTTCCTCGACCGGCAATGGAAAAGACGTCCTCAATGGCCATCAATAAAGGCTTGTCCGTTTCCCTGACCGGTTCGACAACATGCTCATCTATGGCTTTGACAAGTTCCAAAATGGGCTTGATCGCCTCATCTTCAGCCGAATTGGCTTCCAGCGCTTTCAAGGCTGAACCTTTGATTATGGGAGTCTCGTCTCCAGGGAAGTTGTATTTTTTCAGCAATTCTCTCACTTCCGACTCAACCAAAGAAATCATTTCCGGATCATCAACAGCATCGCATTTGTTCAAAAATACGACAATCGAAGGCAGTCCCACTTGGCGGGCCAAAAGAATATGTTCTCTGGTCTGAGGCATCGGGCCGTCAGGTGCGGAAACAACCAGGACCGCTCCGTCCATCTGAGCTGCTCCGGTAATCATGTTCTTGATGTAGTCGGCGTGTCCCGGACAATCAATCCAGGCATAATGCCTTTTTTCCGATTCGAACTCAACGTGAGTAACGTTAATGGTCAACCCCCTGGCTTTTTCTTCGGGAGCCGAATCGATCTGGTCAACGGATTTCTCGGTTGACTTAAAACCGGCCAATTTCTGGGCTTTGAGAATGGCGGCGGTTAAAGTGGTTTTTCCATGGTCAACGTGACCGATGGAACCGATATTAAGGTGAGGTTTTCCCCTTAAAAATTTTTCTTTCTCTGCCATATTTTTTTAATGATTTATTATTTTATGATTTATTAACTTTATAATCTGCGAACCTTTATGAATCATTTATATTTGTTATTTTATTAAAACTTTTAATTTTGTCAACTGATAAGCCCCGGCCTTATTTTCTTTTCCCGTCAATAATTTCCTGGGCTATATTATTGGGAACTTCTTCGTACCGGTCAAATTCCATAGTAAACGTTCCTCTGCCTTCTGTCAATGAACGGAGTGAAGTCGCGTAACCGAACATTTCCGCCAAAGGCACTTTAGCATCGATTACCTTCATTTGCAATCTGTCGTTCGTCTCTTCAATCCTGCCTCTTCTGGCCGAAAGATCTCCGATGACGTCGCCGAAAAATTCCATAGGGATAACAACTTCCAATTTCATAATCGGCTCCAATAAGATCGGTTTTGCTTTTTTGGCGACTGTCTGAAAAGCCATGCTGCCGGCTATTTTAAAAGCCATTTCCGAAGAATCAACTTCATGAAAAGAACCGTCATAAAGAGTGACAGCCAAATCAACCATGGGATAGCCGGCCAAAATTCCTTTGTCGGCCGCTTCTTTGACGCCTTTGCCCACGGCCGGAATGAATTCTTTGGGAATGATTCCGCCTTTGATTTCGTCGATAAATTCAAAACCGGCACTTCTCTCTTTCGGCTCGGCTCTCAGGAAAACATGGCCGTATTGCCCACGGCCGCCGGACTGCTTGACGTACTTTCCTTCGGCTTCAGCTGTTTCTTTGATGGTTTCTTTGTAAGCGACCTGAGGCCGGCCGACATTGGCTTCTATTTTGAATTCCCTTCTCAACCTGTCGTTAATGATATCCAAGTGCAATTCGCCCATGCCGGAAATAATCGTTTCGCCGGTTTCCAAATCTCCTTTGACTCGGAAAGTCGGGTCTTCGTCCATCAGCCGTTTCAAGGCCACGCCTATTTTTTCCTGATCAGCTTTCGTCTTAGGTTCGATCCTGATTGAAATAACAGGTTCAGGGAAAATGATTTTTTCAAGCACGATTGGCTGATTTTCATCGCAAAGGGTCTGGCCGGTGGAAGTGTTTTTCAATCCCACGGTGGCGGCTATGTCGCCGGTATAGACCTCTTCCACTTCTTCCCGTTCTTGAGCATGCATCCTCAAAATTCTGCCGATTCTTTCTTTTTCTCCAGTAGTCGTATTTAAAACGTAAGAACCCCGCTTCAAAAAACCGGAATAAATTCTGAAAAAAGCCAGAGTTCCGACATAAGGGTCAGTGGCAATTTTAAAAGCCAAAGCGCAAAAGGGTTCGTTGTCCAAAGGTTTTCTTTCGATGGTTTCGCCGGTTTTGGGATCTATGCCTTTAACCGGAGGAAGTTCCGTCGGATTGGGCAGATAATAAACCACTCCGTCAAGCAAAGGCTGGACTCCTTTATTCTTCAAAGCCGAACCGCAGAAAACCGGAATAAGCTTGTAATCAATAGTTGCCTGCCTTAAAGTTTTTCTCAATTCTTCAACTGAAATTTCCTGGCCGGCCAGATATTTCTCCAATAAAATTTCATCTTCTCCAGCCACTTTTTCAACCAGCTTTTTTCTCCATTCTTTGGCTTTGGCCAAAAGATCCTGGGGAATTTCTTCTTTCTTAACGACTTCGCCGAAACTTCCTTCGAATTTCAAAGCTTTCATCTCCAATAAATCGATTATTCCTTCAAGGTTTTCTTCTTCTCCTATGGGCAGCTGTAGAGCTACGGCCGAAGGAGACAATTTTTTCCAAATAGATTCCAGGCTTTTTTCGAAAGAAGCGCCCATTCTGTCCAATTTGTTTATAAAACAGATGCGGGGAACGTGAAATTTGTCAGCCTGCCGCCAGACAGTCTCAGATTGCGATTCCACTCCGGAAACGCCGTCAAAAATCACCACCGCTCCGTCCAAAACTCTCAAAGACCTTTGGACTTCAACGGTGAAATCGATATGCCCCGGAGTGTCGATGATATTTATCCTGTGTTCGAATTCTTTTTCTTTAGGTGAATTAAGCAAAGTCCAGAAACAAGTGGTGGCAGCCGAAGTGATAGTAATACCTCTTTCTCTTTCCTGAACCATCCAGTCCATAATGGCTTTGCCGTCGTGAACTTCGCCGATTTTATGGGAAATGCCGGTATAAAAAAGTATCCGTTCGGAAACGGTCGTTTTGCCGGCGTCAATATGGGCAATAATGCCGATATCGCGGTATTTTTCAATAGGATATTGTCTCATAATTTTACCAAGAAAAATGGGCGAAAGCCCTGTTCGCTTCAGCCATGCGGTGAGTATTCTCTTTTTTCTTGACCGCTGTTCCTTCGTTGTTGGAAGCCAAAATCAATTCTTCAGCCAGTTTCTCTCTCATCGGCTTGCCTTTTTTAGATTTGGCTCCTTCGATTATCCAGCGCATGGCCAAAGTCAGCATCCTGTCGCCCCGCACTTCGCGAGGCACCTGATAAGTGGCTCCGCCGACTCTTTTGGCTTTTATTTCCAATAAGGGAGAGGCGTTTCTGATGGCTTTGTCAAAAGTTTCCAAAGGATCTTTTTTCGTTTTTTCTTTGATAATATCAAAAGCGCCGTAAACGATTTTTCTGGCTGCATTTTTTTTGCCGCATCTCATTATCTGATTGATCAGTTTGGCAACCGTCACGTTGTTATAAACGCCGTCCGGTTCAATAATTCTTTTGTTTTTTTTCTGACGAGCCATAAAATAAATTCAAAATTATTTTTGCCTTTTTGTTCCGTATTTGCTTCTTTTCTTTTTGCGCCCTTCAACACCTCCTGTATCCAAAGTACCTCTGATTAAATGGTATCTTACTCCCGGCAGATCCTTGACCCCGCCTCCCCTGAGCAAAACCACCGAGTGTTCCTGCAAATTATGGCCTTCGCCGGGAATATAAGCCGTAACCTCCATGCCGTTGGTCAATCTTACCCTGGCCACTTTTCTCAAAGCGGAGTTCGGTTTTTTGGGAGTAACGGTGAAAACTTTCAAACAAACCCCTCTCTTGAACGGAGAAGAAGATTTCTTCGGCCGGTTTTTCAAAACGTTGAAACTAAAAGACAAAGCAGGCGCTTTAGTGCGCTTTTTGGCTTTGCCTCTGCCTTTTTTTATTAATTGGTGTATTGTCGGACACATAATTTTAAATAATTATCTAATTTATCAGACAATTCAATCATTGTCAATTACCCGAGTTTTTACGAAGTAAAAACGAAGGGTGAAGATGAAGATTTATTTTTATTGCCTACAAAAGCGGCGGCGTACCCGCGAAAAGAATAAAAATGTTTTCAACCAGATAAATTATGATTCTTAAAAAAGGCGGGAAAAAGAAAATTAAAAAAATCAGGATAAAAAAACCGAACTGGCTGAGAAATATTTTTATTTCCCGCAGGGAATCCGGCAAAAGAGCGAAAAGAATGTGCGAACCGTCCAAAGGAGGGACAGGAGTCAGATTGAACATAGCCAGCAGAATGTTAACGAAAATAATAAAGGATAAAGCGGAAAAAAGAACAGGAGAAGCCACTCCGAAAAAAAACAGCAGGCGGAGAAACAGTCCCAAAAACAAAGCGACCGTCAGATTGGCAGCCGGACCGGCCAGAGCGACTTTCAAAGAACCGTATTTCTGGTCGCGGAAATTGAAAGGATTGACGGGAACCGGTTTGGCCCAGCCGATGCCCGTTCCCGTAGTAAGGATCATTAAAACAGGTAGAACAACCGAACCGATCGGATCCAAATGTTTCAACGGATTCAAAGTAAGCCGGCCGGCCAGTTTGGCGGTCGGATCGCCCAGCATATTGGCCACTGCTCCGTGAGAAAACTCATGGATGACAATGGAAAAGATCAAAACAAAAATGAAAAATAAAGTTTCCATAAAAAAATATTTACATGATATTATCTTAACATATACCCGAACGTTAGCGAAGGGTGAAAGATGAAGGTAAGCTTCATCGCCCATAGAACTCTTGCCAAATCTTTAAAAAAAAATTAAGATGGAGCATATGGCAACAAAATGCGCAATCTGCGGAAAAACCTCAACCATGGTTTGGAAGCTTAAAAAACTCAGGGGGAAATACAATCCGACCAAAAAAACGAGAAAATACCCTAATTTGCAGTGGCTGCGTTTGGCTTCCGGTAAAAGAGTCAAAGCCTGCACCAAATGCATTAAGACGACAGCCAAAAAATAAAAGAATCGGGGTGTAGTATAATGGTAGTATTTGCCCTTGGGGTGGGTAAGAACCGGGTCCGATTCCCGGCACCCCGACTAACCCAAACAAAAACCCGCCTCAAGGGCGGTTTTTTGGTAGCTCCGTTTTTTAGGAAGTGTCTTGGAAAAAATTATAAGTGGGAATTTCAGTCCTCTGCCACGGCAGCGGAATCATTTTAAATTCCCTGTAAAAACTTTTGTACCAGAACTAACTAAAAGAACGGAGCCGTCTTTATTATATATCCGATGAAAAAAAGGTGTCAAGGAATCGCTTAAAGATTCAAAATATCGGCAATTTGTTTTATCAAGGAAACGACCACCGGTGGCGGAAGCAAACTGTAAGAGGCCTCTCCTTCATCGTCCGAAACGGACCAAGGCCTTTGTTTAACAATGGTTTTATTGTCTTTTTCGCTCCATTGGTAATAGTATTCCGGCGTAATTTCGTAATCATCGACGAAATCCGAAGACGATTTTTTTGGCAAAGAATTCCTTAAAAGAACTTTCGGAATGCCGTAAAGAGAAAGTGCCTGATTTATCAGTATTTCGTCTTTTTTCAGCCGTTTCTTAATCGGTTTGATGCCCGATTCGTCTCCTTCTTTGCGGACCATTTTCATCTCTTGGCATTGAGGATTGTCGCAAAGCAGATAAAACTCTTTTCTTTTTTTGTCGTATCCTATTTTTGAAGTGGGTAACAACTTCAAATTTCTGGAGGTTTGGCAGGCGGGGCAGACCACTCTATATTTTATTCTTTCGTCAATCACTTTTTCCGGAACGTCAATCAAAACGAAAAAATCGGCATCGTCCCGGTAACCGATCAAGTCCCTGAAGAATAAGGCGAAATTTATCTGGTCCAAGTCCCTGGGAAAGCCGTCGATAAAAACGGTTTTCTTTTTTCTCTTGCCGATTTCCCTTTTAACCAAAGCCAAAATCAATTCCGTCGGCAAAAGCGGGGTGGCGGTGCTTCTTGTTTCTAAAAGGGAGATTAATTTTTCAATCGAAAACCAGCCCCGGTAATTTTTTTTCAAAAATTCAACGAGTTCTTTTTTTCTTTTTTTATCTTTTAGCTCTTTGTCAACGCTCCGAATCATGTCGCCGATGGAAAAATGATCGATTCTTTGCGGGTCGACGATTTCGGAAAACATTTTGGCGTAAGTCCCTTTGCCGGAATTCTTTTTACCCAGTAAATAAGCCACGAAAGTATTGCCCTTCCTGAAATAGCTTCTTAATTTCTTTATTTCCCGGCCGGCTTTCAAATTGAAATACTTTTCCCTTTCCTTGGGATCGTTCAAATTGAAAGTTTTCTTTATTTTCGGAATTTTTGTTTTAAAAATCGGAAATTGCATAATTTTTACCGTCAGAAATTATTTACTAAGCCTCATAAAATGAGGCGAAAGTGAAGATGAAGACAAACCCAAAGGGGCAAACTTCATCGTCCATCAATTTTAAATTTTTCCCCATCGGAAAAAATTTTAATGTCGCCGTCTAAATCCGTCCTGAAAATACTTATACCATATTTTTGCAAAAGCTCCAAAGTCTCCGGATGAGGATGGTTATATTTATTGCTTTCCCCGACGGAAATCACGGCTGTGTCCGGCGAAACTCCCCTGACGAATTCTTCCGAGGTTGCTGTCTTGCTGCCGTGATGGCCGACTTTTAAGACATCGGCATTCATATCGATTTCCCGTCCTATCAATTCTTTCTCCGCTGATTTGCCGGCGTCGCCGACGAACAAAAAAGAAATTTCCGAAAAATCCAATCTTAAGACGATTGAAGTATCGTTGATATCTTTGACGGAACGGCCGGCCAAATCTTCAAAAGGATATAAAACCTTTAAAATCGCTTCTCGGCCGATGATTATCTTCTGCCCGGCTCGAGCCAGATAAGTTCCGGCGTTTTCCTGTTCAATCAGATTCTCCCATTTCCTGAAATCAGCCGTTTCCGTCATAACCCCGGTCCAAAGAATATTCTCAACTTTATAACTTTCCAAAACTTCCAGCAGTCCGGCCAAATGGTCGCTGTCCGGATGAGTCAGTATCATCAAATCAATCGTTTTATCCCAGAAAGGAGAATTCTCAGCCAGTTTTTCCAAAACTTTTGAATCCGGCCCGCCGTCGATCAAAATCCTATTGCCTTCCGGCGTTTCAATGAAAATACTGTCTCCCTGGCCGACATCGAAAAAAACCACTGCCAAAGAAGCGGCTTGGCTTAAATCATAAACAGCCAGCCAAGCCAGAATATTGGAAAAAAACAAGAAGGCCAAAACGTAAAAAACTATTTTCTTCTTGAACTCAAGCATTCGTTTATTTTACCTAAAAAAACTCCCCTGCCAAATAATTGGCAGGGGAAGTTAAAGGTTTACGGAAAGCTTTAGGCCTTACCCATAATCCTGAACATCTTGGTTCCGCATTTAGGACAAGTTCCGGTCATCGCTCTTCTTTTAGTTCCGCCCTTTCCTTTCATGGCCACTTCTTTTTCGTCCTTTATTTCCTGTTTCTTTTTACATTTAACGCAGTATCCTTCCATAATAATTTAAAGATTTGGAAATTAAATTTTCACAACCGACCTTTATCCACAGTTTAATTTAGCTTAATTTAAGCACAAATTTTAGTCAATAGGCAAACTGAACGCAGCAAAACCTATCTTACTTCGCAAATTTCGAAATATCCGGCTATTTTTTCTTTTATTTCCAAAAGAAACTCTTTAGGCAGGGACTTTATTTTTTCAAATTCGGGATTTAAGGTTTTTTCCGGCCGGAAATCTTGAAGTAAGTACTTTTTAGCGCCTTTAAGCCATTCTGCCATACTGATAACGTCTTCCTCAGTATGGAGCCCGGGCACGATAGTGCTTCTGAATTCATAATCCACCTTGCCTTCCTTTAAAATATCTATGCTTTTTTGGATTTTTTCCACATCGACTTTAACTCCGGCGGATTCATCGTACTCCTCTTTGGGGGCTTTAATATCCATGGCAATATAATCCGCCAAGCCGCTTTCAATCAGTTTTTTCAGCATTTCCGGGTTTGAACCATTGGTGTCGATCTTGACCGAGTAGCCGAGTTTTTTTATTCTTTGGCAAAATTGAGGCAAATCATCGTTAAGAGTCGGTTCTCCGCCGCAAATAACGATTCCTTGCAAAAATCCTTTCCTTTCCTCCAAAAATTTGAAAAAATCTTGGCTGGAGATTACGGGCTGCTGCTTGATTTTTTCCGGCAAAACCAATTCTGAAGAATAACAGAAAGGACAGCGGAAATTGCAACCGGTCAAAAAAACCGTGGCAGCGACTTTACCGGGATAATCGATAAGAGTTGTTTTTTGAAGCCCGCCGATTCGCATTTTATGCCTTATTATTTACACCTTTGTTTTGAATTTCGGCAATTTATATTCTTTTCTCTGTTTGAATTCTTCCTGTTTACCTTCGTTCCACTGCCGGACGGGCCGGAGATAGCCGACTACCCTCGAATAAACCTCGCAGGGCTGTTTAATAGTGCATTGCGGGCAAAAAAAATGCTCTCCTGCCAAATAACCGTGGCTCGGGCAGATGGAAAAAGTCGGAGTCAGGGTGATATAAGGCAGATGAAAATTTTCAAAAACTTTTTTAACCAGACTTTTAACCGTTTTCACGTCGTTAATCCGCTCTCCCAGAAAAAGATGAAGCACAGTGCCGCCGTTGTAACTGCATTGCAATTCATCCTGGAGTTGTAAAGCTTCAAAAGCATCGGTAGTATAGTTGACCGGCAGATGGCTGGAATTGGTGTAAAAGGGAATTTTTTTCGTTCCGGAAGCGACAATATCCGGATACTGCTCTCTGTCTTTAAGAGCCAAGCGGTAAGCCGTTGATTCGGCCGGCGTGGCTTCCAGATTGTAGATATTGTTGGTTTCAGTCTGGTATTCAACCAGTTTTTCCCTCATAAAACTCAAAACGTCCAAAGCGAATTTCCTTCCTTTTTTGGAGGCGATGTTTTCGCCGATGAAATTCAGAACCATTTCATTCATACCGACCAAACCGATAGTGGCGAAATGGTTGGCGTAATACTCGCCTCTGGCTTTTTTAATATCCGACAAATAAAATCTGGAATAGGGATATAGTCCTTTATCAATGAAATTCTCTATCGTTTTTCTCTTGATTTCCAAACTTCCTTTGGCTAAATCCATCACTCTCGCCAATCTCTCGAAGAATTCCTTTTTCGTTTTTGAAAGATAGCCGATTCTGGGCAGATTGACCGTCACCACGCCGATGCTGCCAGTTTTGCTTCCCGAACCGAACAATCCCCCGCCGCCCCGGTTATAAAGTTCCGTCAAGTCAAGACGGAGCCGACAGCACATTGATTTTACGTCTTCCGGCTTCATGTCGGAATTTATGTAATTGGCGAAATAATTCGTGCCGTATTTAGCCGATGTTTCAAAAACCAAATCATAAACGGGATCATCCCAGGGAAAATCCTTGGTAATGTTGATGGTCGGAATGGGAAAATGGAAAGGCCGGCCGGCTTTGTCTCCTTCCAAGATGGTTTCGTAAAAAGCTTTGTCTAAGATTTTCACTTCTTCCCCGAATTCGCCGTAAGTTTCTTTTTGGAATTTGCCGCCGATGATGACCGGCTGCTTGGCAAAAACCGGCGAAGGCTTCAAATCCAGGGTAACGTTGGAAAAAGGGCATTGGAAGCCGACTCTGGTAGGCACCGCCATATTGAATAAAAATTCCTGGAGGGCCTGCTTAACCTGCTGATAATTCAGATTGTCGTAACGGATGAAAGGGGCTAACAAGGTATCGAAATTCGAAACAGCCACGGCTCCGGCCACTTCGCCCTGAAGAGTGTAAAGGAAATTCACCAGCTGGCCGAGAACCGCCCTGAAGTGTTTGGCCGGTTTCGTTTCAACTTTTCCCGGCACCCCGCAAAAACCTTTTACCAAAAGGTCGTACAAATCCCAGCCGGCGCAGTACGGACCGAGGGTATCCAGATTATGCAAATGGAAATCTCCTGATTCGTTGGCCTGTCTGATTTCTTCCGGATAAATTTTGTTTAGCCAATATTTTTTGACGATGTAGGAAACCGAATAGTGATTTAATCCCTGCAAAGAAAAAGCCATGTTGGCGTTTTCCTGCACTTCCCAGTCGAGTTTTTCCAGATACTGGTCCATTCTTTCCACTGCTTCTTCGGAAATCGTCACGGCTTCCCTGATTTTTCTTCTCTGTTCCCGGTAAAGGATATAAGATTTGGCTGTTTCCGCTAATCCCTCCGAGATTAAAATTTCTTCGACGATATCCTGGATTTGTTCAACACTGGGAATTTCGTCTTTCTTGAATCTTCTGCCTAAGATTTGAACCACTTTATCGGAAAGTTTTTGGGACTGATTGCCGTTTCCCCGGCCCGTCACGGTAATGGCCTTAAAAATCGCCTTGGTAATCTTTGACTGGTTGAAATCAACGACCGTACCGTCTCTTTTTTGAACTTTGATGATTGTTTTTTGCGGCATTTTGAATAAAAAAAATCTGATTAAATATTGATTATTACATTTTATCCTAAACCGGAAAGATAGTCAATTCTACCTGTAAAAAACAAGATTTTCCGCATCCCAAACAACAACCTCCAGACATTTTCAATGCGAAAAATTCTGGAGGTTGCATTAGAGAATACAAATTAATCTTCCATTTTTTCGATCGCTCCGTAAGGGCAAATTTTTTCCCCTCCGCACTCTTCCAATTTTTGAGAATCAATGACTGTGGCTTTGCCGTCTTCTTTAAGTTCGGTTCCGCCGTCGCACTGGGTCACGCAAAGTCCGCAGCCGATGCATTTTTCTTTGTTTACTTTAAGCATAATTATTCCGTTAACTCTTCGACTTCTTTTTTTCCTTCTGCCGACTCCTTCACCTGTTCCTCATCTTCCTTAAAAAGCAGGGTTTCGAACTCCCCGATATGGGTTTTTTCCTCTTTGGCAATGTCCGAGAGCACTTTCTTAATGTTTTCATTTTCCGTCATGGCGGCCAGCTGTTCGTAAAGGGAAACCGCATCGAGTTCGGCGATCATGCCCAATCTTAATATCTCCTTATCCAAATCCTCTTTTTTAACTTTTCCGAGATTAATGGGTAATTGTGACAACATATTTTATTCACTAAGTTAAAATTATTATCCGAACCGCAGTGAAGACGAAGAAGAGGGTTTATCCTCTTCGCCTTCCGACCTTTTAAATTAAAAATTCCAAACCGGCTCCCAGAAAACAGAAAAGGGCGAAAAGCAGAATGAATCTGAAAAAATCTATCCGGCCGGCTACTCGAAGCAAAAAATCCAAAGTTAGGAAACCCGCTAAAAAACTGAAAATCAAAGCTGGCCAAGTTTCAAGAATTAAAACGGGATTTTGCCAAAAAAGATAAAGAGACATCATTAAGACAACCGGTGCCGACATTAGATAGGAAATTTTCAGTATTTCGGCAGGACTGAGTTTTCCCAGACTCAAGCCGAAAATCGTGGCGCCGGACCGCGAAAAACCCGGAATCACCGCTAAGCCCTGCAGGATACCCGTTATGACCGGCAGTTTATTGAAACCGATGTCAGCCGTTCTTTTCGCCTTATGAAAATAAGCCGTAAAGAGCAAACCGAAACCGGATATCAGCAGCAAACCGCCCCCCACCGCCATATTCTTGATTAAACTGTTATAAAGGATGAGACCGATAATTCCCGAGATAATGGTGGAAATAACCAGGAAACGGAAAAGAACCTTGTTTTTCAACGTTAAAATCTCCAGCCAATCTTTTCTGAAATAAAGCAAGACCGCCAAAACGGTCCCCAAATGCAAAAACAAAGCTGTTTCCAGGGAATCGATTCCTTTAATTAAAAACCGGCCGGCTATGGCCACCACTCCCTCGCTGGAAATCGGCAGCCATTCGAAGATTCCCTGAATGATTCCTAAAATAATATAGTCGAACATAAAAAATCTAATCAAGCCAAGCTAAAGCCAAAGTATTCGGCCCGGTCAAAGAACCTACGACGTTATTTAAAATGTTTATGAAAGCTATTTTAACGTTTTTATAATCCTTTTCAATAATTGCTTTTAATCTTTCGGCTCCGGCCATATCATCGCCATGGGTGATTACTACCTTAATTTCTTCATCCGGCATGCTTAATTTTTTCATGTCTGATTCAAACTGTTTGAAAATCCCGTCAGCTATGTCTTTGGCTCCTGTTTTCAACCCGGCTGGTACTAAAATACCGTCTTTAAACATTAAAACCGGACGAACGCCCATTTTGGCCATGCCTTTCATCAGATTGGCGACTAAATGAGATATTCTGCCCGAAGCCTCCACCCATTTGGCATTCTCGAATATTATATGAAGATGAATTTTGGGAACCGATTCCGAAAGTTCTTTGAAAATTTCTTCCGCTTCTTTGCCTTTTTCAATCAATTCAATGGCCTTTAAAATCAAAAGGGCTTGTCCGGCGCTGGCGCTTAAAGAATCAATGACGAAAACCCTGTTTTGCCTGTCCCCCGCCAAAAACCTTTTGGCCTGAAAGGCTGAATTGTAAGTGCCGGAAAGTTTCGAAGTAAGAGTGAAGCACAAAACCTTTTCAAATATCTCAAGCTGCGAATCGTATTTGTCCAAAAAATCTTTCATCGAGGGCTGGGAAGTTTTGGCGAAACTGCCGATGCCTTTTTTTTCCATTTCCCTCATTTTTTGAAAAATGTTTTCTCCCGGCAAATTTTCTATCTCCGGCCAGAATAATTTTACCGGCACCACGGCTATTCGGTGCTTCTCGATTATTTCTTCCGGCAGATCAGCCGCCTCGTCGGTAATTATGCCGATTTTTCCCTTAAACATATGATTTAATGGTACTAAAAATCGTTCAAAAGAGCAATTAATTCTTCCGGCTTGTCGACCAAATAATCCGGATTCTGCTTTTTCAGTATTTCCCGGCCGTTAAACCCCCAGCTTACCGCCACGGCTTTGACCTTCGCTTTTCGGGCCGCTTTAATATCCCTTGTTTCGTCGCCCACGTAGAAAACGTTTTGCCGGTCGAACTTTTCTTTTTTCAGCAGATTATTCAGTTTTTTCGCCTTATTGAAAATATCGCTTTCCGAACGGATGAAATCGAAAAAATCAAGCTGGTTGATTTTCAGGAATTTCGCCACCGCAGCCGAAGAATTGGAAGTGAGTATGCCCAACTTACATTTGTTATTTTTAATTTCAAGTAAAGCTTCTTTTATTCCTTTAACCGGCTTTATTTTTTCCAGTTCTTTCTGCAGATCGCGGCGGATCCTCCTTAACATATAAGGAAGTTTTGTCAGGGAAATTCCCAAATTTCTGAATATTTCCTTGCTTTCCTTGTTTCTCAATTCCTGCCAATCCGCTTCTTTTATCTTCCGAAAATCAAAATCATCGGACAGTTTGTTGACCAATATTTTAAGAGATTTTGCGGTATCGGCAATCGTCCCGTCAAAATCGAAAATCACCAGTAAATTTTCCCCCATACTTTGTCTATTCTATCAAAAAACCGCCTAAAAGGCGATTTTTTGCGGATTTCGAATGATAAAATATTACCAGTTGTCTCTGCGGCCGCCGCCGAAACCTCCCCGATTGCCGCGATTGAATCCTCCTCCGCCTCTTTGCGGGCGGGATTCCATGGGACGAGCTTCATTGACCATGATTTTACGGCCGTCGAGCTCTTTCTCATTGAACATCTCAATGGCTTTCTGAGCCTCTTCGTCGGAAGACATTTCAACGAAACCGAATCCTTTTGAACGTCCGGACATTTTATCGATGATAATGGCCACCGATTCCACTTGGCCGGCTTTGGAAAAAGCCTCGCGCAAAGTATTCTCGGTCGTCTCATAAGACAGGCTGCCTACGTATAATTTTTTCGCCATAACGTTTTTTATTTTCTTATAACTGAATGAGTAAGCCGACCATCTTATTTTCTGAAAACGCACGAAAGGCAAGAAAACTTTTTTATGCCTTGATTATCCGTTTAAAAATAAGAAACTTACCGTTCCATAATATATTGCCGCCGGCCGAAAGTCAAGATGACCGCTTATCCCCGCTTAAAAAGTCCGGGGTTGTTTTTTTTGAATTTTTCCACCAGCTTGTCAAACAAAAAAACTTCTTTCTTCTTAAGATAAAGAAAGCCGGCTGCTGCGGCGGCCAAAGCACCCAAAGCGTCCAAAATCAAATCCCACATAGTGTCCAGCAGCCCGAACCTCGTTTCGAAATAGCCGTAAGCTTCCTCCAGATTTCTCGCTTTTTGCATATTGAAACCGAAAAAAGAATCCATGCCGAACTCGAAAATTTCCCATAGTATTCCCATAGTCAAGGCGAAACTAAAAGAAAATAAAACGATTAAAAAGGGACTGACAGCCAATTTTCCGCTCTGATGGAGAGAATACAAGATCAGAAATCCGGCCAGACCCAGACCGAGCCCGCTTAAAGCATGCAAAAGATAACTCCACCACCAGAATTTGTAATAAAACTCCTGCACCCCTCTCAGAAAAATGCCCGCATACAAAAATAATACAATCAAAACCTGGATTTCCTCTGGCAGATTTATCTTGTGTCTGCTTTGGATGAACGAAGGGATAAACGTCAGAATAAAAGTCAGAAAACTGAGAAAAACGTTCAGCCAGTTCTGTTCCCAGAAAGAGGCGGCAAAAGCTAAAATCAGAATAATCCTGAGAATCAGATTGAAATAAAAATAAAATCTTCCGTTATTCTCGATTTTAAGCAAATTTTTTATCATGATTCAGTTTAAACCGCCGGAAATAAATCAATTTTACCGCTTCGCTGATTACAAAATAAACTAAAACTAACGAAAAAACAATCAATAGGGCCGGCAGCGGAGGGGAAGTAAAATGGAAAATTTCTTGGCCGAAATTCGTAAAAGGCAAAATGACGGTTGTCAGAAAAACGACAACGGAAAAAAACGTTAAAAGAAAACTGGGTCTCCTCGCCTTTAGGAAAAAATGCGAAGTTCTGATGGAAAATATAAGCGCGATTTCCGTTAAAACGCTTACAATAAACCAAAGGGTTCGCAGAAGAGCCGGCTGGCTTTTATAGAAAATGCCGAAAAAAATAAAGTCGAAAATCAAGCTGACCAAAGCCAGCAGAATAATAAGCAGGAATATTTTATTCAGCAGATAAAGCTTCGGCTTTTTCAACTCTTCCGTATCAATCCTGTCCGAAGCCACGCTGATTAAGGGAAAATCCGACAGAAGATTGACCAAGAGAATTTGGGTCGGCAGCATGGGCAGAAACGGAATCATCAGAGAAATCAAAGCTATCGAATAAAAATTCCCGAAATTGCTGGCCAAAGTACATTTGATGTATTTGTTCATATTGGAAAAAATGCGCCTTCCCTCTTTGACGCCGTTGACAATAACCTTAAGGTCTTTTTTGAGTAAAACGATATCCGAAACTTCCCGGGAAATGTCGGCAGCTCCCTTGACAGCTATGGCCAGATTGGCGGCTTTCAGAGCCGGCACGTCGTTAATCCCTTCCCCCAGGAACCCGACTTCGTATTTTTTTTGAAGCGCCTCGATTATTTTGTATTTCGTTTGAGGGGAAATTCTGGCGAAAACCGAAAATTCTTCACAAGCTTTTTCAAAATCTTCCGGCAACAGAGAATTCAAAGTTTCCCCCGAAATAACCTGACCAGCGTCTTCAATCAATTTTATCTCCTTTGCCACCCGACCGGCCACTTCTTTGCCGTCTCCCGTCAAAATTTTAATTTTAAGGTTTAATTCTTTAGACAAGCGGACGGCGTTTTTGGCCGTTTTTTTAAGCGGGTCGGCGAAAGAAAAATAACCCAAAAAATTCAGGCCTTTCTCGTCCTCTTCGGAAAAAACCGGCTTGGCTAAGGGTTTGAAAGCCACGGCCAAAATTCTTCTGCCGGCTTCGCCTTGTTTTTTTATCTCTTCTTTGAGGATTTCCCGGCTTTGTCCGCCTTCGATTTTCGAAGACAAATCGAGAATGGTTTCCGGAGCTCCTTTGACGATTAAAATCAAATTTTTATTCTTATCTTCCAAAAGAGAGCTGTTTCTCAATCTTAAAGTATTGAAAGGTATTTCGGAAAGCAGTCGGAAATCTTTCAAAGAATTGCGTATTTTTCCCGGAGTTTTTTCAAAAATAGCGAAATCGAAAGGATTAAGAGCCGATTCAATTTCTTCTTCAATATAAGAAGAAGACAAAAGGCCGTATAACAAGCATTTTTCTTTATTTTGGGAATAAACGTCTCCCATTGCCAGTTTGTTTTCGGTTAGCGTGCCCGTTTTGTCGGTGCATAAAATTTCAATATCGCCCAAATCTTCCACAGCCGACAATCTTTTGACGACCACTTTTTCTTTGGCCAATTTCAGAGCTCCGTTAGAAAGGGAAAAAGTCACCACCAGCGGCAGGGCTTCGGGAATAATGCTGACTACCAAAGCGATGGAAAAAATCAAAAAATCAAACAAATTCGCTGTTCCTTTGATTGCCAAATTAGCCAGAAAGATGAAAATAATCGTTACCACGACTATTCTTAAAACGGTTCGCGATAATTTGAGAATATTTTTTTCGTAAACGCTTTCCTTGGGAATTTCCCCGGCCAGTTTGGCGATTTCGCCGAGAACCGTCTTTTTGGCCGTAGCGATTACTATTCCTTCGGCTTCCCCGGAGATTATGGAAGTGCCGGCAAAAAGGACGTTTTTCGCCTTGAAAATCTCTTTTGTTTCTTCTGCCAGTAGTCCAGCGGTTTTACCGACGGGAAACGGCTCGCCGGTTAAAATCGACTCGTCGGCTAAAAAGTCCTGAACTTTGCTGATTCTTAAATCGGCCGGGACGATATTGCCCGGTTCGAGTAAAACTATGTCTCCGGGAACCAGTAAAGTTTTATCGATGATTTTTTCTTTTCCTTCTCTTAAAACCCTGGCCGTCAAAGGAAGATATTTTTTCAAAAGAAAAACCGCTTTCTGGGCTTTGGCTTCCTGGAAAAATCCCAAGAAAACATTGATAAAAACGAAAAACAGAATCAAAAACCCGTCGATTTTCTCGCCGATTAAAAAAGCGACGGCCGAGGCGATGAAAAGAAGATAAAAAAACGGCGATTTGAACTGCCTGAAAAAAATATCTGATAAGCCGGTTTCTTTGACTTTGACTTCGTTAAGGCCGCAATCTTTCAAGCGTTTTTTCGCTTCTTCTTCCGAAAGGCCGTTTTGGGAAGTTTTCAAATTATTGAAAACTTCTTCGATTTCTTTGGTCGCATATCCAGAAAAATTCATAAAAACTTTTAATTATTTTAGATATTTCCTGCCTTTCAATTTATCCGGCAAAAAATCCTCTTGACTGTATTTTTCGTATCCCTTGCCGTAATTCAAATCTTCCATCAGTTTGGTCGGCGCGTTGCGCAACGACAAAGGAATCGGCAAATTGCCGTATTTTTTGACATCGGCCGCAGCTTTAATATAAGCTTCATAAGCGCTTCTGTTTTTTCTGCATTGAGACAAATAAACCGTGCCGTGCGCCAGATTAATGCCGCATTCCGGCAAGCCGATTATCTCGACTGCCCGGAAAACGTCATTGGCCACCACCAAAGCCGTGGGCTGGGCCAGGCCGATGTCTTCCGAGGCGAAAATAACCATTCTTCTGGCGATGAACTTGGGGTCTTCCCCGCTGTCTATCATCCTGGCCAAATAATAGAGAGCGGCATTCGGCTGGGAAGCCCGCATGCTTTTGATAAAAGCCGAAATGGTGTTGTAATGTTCTTCCCCTTGTTTGTCGTATCTTAAAAATTTCGACTGGAGGGTCTTTTTCAGGCTTTCCACAGTGATTTCCTTGTAAAAATGCGAGGCGTTCTCCAGCATGGTAATGGCTTGCCTGGCATCCCCATTAGCCATGGCAATCAGCCAATCCTTGGCTTTCTTATCCAGCTTGAATTTGGTCCGTTTAATAATGGCCGACATCTCTTCTTTGGAGAGCTCGTTTAAAACAAAAACCCGACAGCGCGAAAGCAAGGGCGGAATTATTTCAAAACTCGGATTTTCCGTGGTAGCTCCTATTAAAGTTATTTCTCCTTTTTCCACCAGCGGCAGCAGAAAATCCTGCTGGGATTTGTTAAAGCGGTGGATTTCATCTAAAAACAAAACCTTGGGTCGTCCTTGACTGTCTTCGGCCGCTATTTTCTTGATATCCGCTTTGCCGGCTGAAACCGCCGATAATTCGTAAAGGTTCGCCTTTAAATTGCTGGCGTATATTTTCGCCAAAGTGGTTTTTCCAGTTCCCGGAGGACCCCAAAGGATAAAAGAAAACAGATGATTTTGTTCTATAGCGATATTCAAAGGCTGGCCTTTGCCCACCAAATGCTCCTGGCCCATGAATTCTTTTAAAGTTTTAGGTCTTATTTTTGAAGCTAAGGGTTCCATGATTGCCTTTATTCTATCAAAAAATCGCCTGTTTGGCGATTTTTTGTCATTAACTCAAAGTCGGATTATTGGCAATCTTTGGGGCAAGTTTCCGGCGTTTCAGAACAGGAACAGCCGATTGCCAGACAAACAACTTCCTGGCAAATTCCGTCGCCACATAAATCTTTACAGAAAATGCTTCCTTTTTGGCACTCTCCCCTGAAAAATTGCCATTCTTCGCATTCCGAACCGTCGCTGAAAATGCAAAATCCTCGCTGGCTGCCGTCAAATTCCGTTCTGATATCCAAATTGCCGCCTTGTTGTGTACAGTTTACGGAAGCCGGATTCGGCAATTGACTGCCGGAATCAGCACTAGCCACGGGACAGGTTATTCTATCCATTTTCCATTCTCCGTCCGTCATCTTTAAAGACACTGTTATCTCTCTCAATTGTCCCCAAAAATCTTCGGTAACAATTACTTCCGCTTCTTCCTCTTTGACAAAAGATTCTCTGAATTCAATCTTTTCCGGTATTTTCTGACTGCAGAGCACGCGGTCGTAATTACCAGTTTCCTCGGCTGAAATATTATTATCCAACCTTTGCACAAGTTTTTCCGTCACGTAATCGCTCGATCGGTATATTTTATCAGCCATCGGATTTCTCGTCGGAAATTCACCCGAATAAGACAACCATTTACTGTAAAAATTCTCAACCGTTTGGCTCGGCGTCAATAATTCCTTTGTTTCCGTTCTCGGCTTCCAATAATAAACCAATAAAATAACGGCTATGATGAATATAATCAAAACGGCTTTTTTCATATTTTATTTCCGCAGCCAGCCGAATAACCAACCGAATATTCCCTTGGCCTGTTTCTCCCCTTGCGCCATCTGCTCCAATCTGTTTTGTTCCTGTTCCATTTTCGTTATCTGCTCTTGAAATACGACTTTTACATCATCGCCGCAAGCACACTGTTCCGACAACTGCATGAGTTGCCTGATTCTTATTTCGTTTCTTTCCATTTCTTGTTCAAGAATACCGGCCGCTTCTTCATCGCCTCCAGTAAAGAATTTCACCAGCCGATTTCTGTTCTCTATCCTCTCCTCCGCCTTAATGGTCGCTTGGACGGAATTATTGAATTCCTTGGCGATTTGAGAAACCTGCTGTCCTATGCCTCCGAGCACCTCTTCCATAGCCAGCAAAGAATGAACGGCTAATCTCACTTCATTTTGATTCTGATAAACTTTCTGCTCGCTCTTTTCCATTTGCTGTATTTCCTTGTTTATTTCCTGTTTTCTCTGCTGAACGGTTTCCTTTATCTCGTCCAATTTCTGTATTTCCCACTGCATCCTTTGCTGAATTATTTGTTGAATCATCAAATTCGTTTCTTCCCCTTGATTTTGCGTTTGCTGTTCCGCCTGCATCTGTATTTGCTGGCCCTGGCCGTTTTCTTGGCCCGCCTGCATTTGCTGTTCCTGTCCGACATTTTGGGAATCGGCGATTGAAACGATTGAAATATTCAAAACAAGAACTAAGGCGAGAATTATTGTTTTTTTCATATTTTTACTTCTGTAATTATCAAAAACCGACCTTTATATTATTCTAACAAAAAGCCGCCTTTTTGGCGACCTATAAGTCCATTACTTCTTTTTTTTTCCATGCCTTTGCTTGGGGGAAATTTTTCCTCTGTGTTTCTTCGTCAATTTGCGATGTCTTCTCCTGTTTTTATTTTTGTTCTGATTGCTTGAATTTTTCATATTTTTTAATTCTTATTGATCTTTTTTTTCTCTCCGGACGTCAAAGAAGTAAGCCATAAGATAAAGGGCCTTCGAAGTTTATCTATGGACCAACTTTCGTCTTTGAAAAGCAACGCTTTTTCCGTTTTAAAGCGGGAAAGCAAAGGCGTTGTGGCCTGCAAATTCAAAGGAGATAATTTATTGTGCTCCGATAAAAATTGCTCTTTGGTAATCTTTTGAGATACAATCACCGAAGACCGTTCCGTATTCAAAAATCTTTGGATGCTTTTGTACATACTTGTAGATTCAAACTCTTAATCTCTGCTTTAATAATACGCTTTTTCTTCTAAAAAATCAAGTCTTCGCGGAAGAGGGGTTTTTTATTCTTATTGAAACGAACACCGGCATTTGCCTGATTCAATAAATTTTGTAAAATTTTCTTGAAGATTCCGGCTAAAAAAGGTATAAATATAAATAATGACGAAATCTTTTCCCTTTCTGCTAATATTTTTTTTGACGTTTTCTCTTGTTGTCCCCAAGCCCGCCGCGGCCCTGACGCAGACGGAAAGATCTTTACTGCTTCAACAGATAGAGATTTTGAAACATGAAATCCAAGTCTTCCAATCGCTGCTTTTTAATCTGCAACTAAAGCAAGAAGTGAACGCCGCTTCATATATCGTCGTCGATCTTTCAGATAATTCGGTTATCCTGACCAAAAACGCCGGCCAGGCGTATCCCATAGCTTCCGTTACCAAGCTGATGAACGCGGTAGTCGCTTCGGAAAAGATTGGAAAAGACCAAACGATCCAGCTGACGGAAAAAATGCTCGAGCCGCTGGGCAACAGTCCCTCCATCTTTTCCGGTCTCAAAATAAACGCGGAAAACCTGCTCAAGGCGAGCCTTATCCAATCAGCCAACGACGCGGCCGAAGCCTTGGCTTATTTTCCGGGAAAAGATAAATTCTTAGATCTGATGAATCAAAAAGCGAAAGAGCTCGGCATGGAAAATACCTCTTTCTCTGATACTCACGGCTTAAGCACTGCCAACCGTTCTACTGCCAGCGATCTGGCCAAGCTGGTGGCTTATATCCATCAAGAACATCCCGAAATATGGCAAATTACCAAGACCAACGACTTCTGGCTTCCCGACATCTCGGGCTGGCTCTTTAAATTCCAAAACGTAAATAATTTTTATCTTCTCAATGAATTTATCGGCGGCAAAACCGGCTACCTGCCGCAAGCCAAACAAACGCTCGCCTCGGTGTTCCGGGTAAATGAAAAACCCATGGCCATTATCCTGCTTTACTCGGACAACCGCCAGGCGGACGTCTTTACTCTTCTCAATCAACTGAAAAAATAAATCTCTGAAATTATTCCGAGTAAAAAGGCTCAAGCGCTTTTGTCGTATAAACGTTCGACGAATTCCAAAGCATAAAACCGCTGAAATCATCTTGGGCGGCATCGTAAACCGCTGCTATCTCAGACCTGACCATTGCAACGTCGTAAATCGCTCCCAGATTGAAATCCTGAAGCCAAGGACGCAATTGAGCGTTCCCTTTTTTAAATTGATTAAAGACGGATAATCTGCTTAAAGCTTTTTCCATCGAATGTTTCACCACCTCATAAGGATAATCGGCCGGATTTTGATACCCTAAAAATCCATCGGCGTAGTGAGAGGGATAAATCATCGGGCAGACATAATCAAAATACTCAAAAGCATCTTCAATTATTTGGCCTATCCCCAAATCGTCAAAACTAACTGTAGTTAATCCGAACAGGTCAACCGACAACTTAACGTTTGGAAGTTCCTGGCGAAGGCGTCTGAAAAATTCTTTGATAACCGAATGCTTCGGGATATTTCCATCCCATAAAGGAAAACTCATATTTCTCAAATTGCCGTCCGAAGGAAACCTGATGTAGTCAAAATTTATCTCGTCAAAACCCAGAGCAACCGCTTCTTTGGCAATAGCAATATTATAATCCCAGCTTTCTTTAGCTGCCGGATCGATCCAGGCCAAGCCCGCATCATCAAGCCATAGAGAAGACATTTCAGATTTGCTCTGAACCGCCAAATCCGGTCTGGCCCGGGCCAAGAGAGGATCCTGGAAAACGGTTATCCGGGCGATTAAATAAATTCCTTCCTGATGCAGTCTTTGAGCAAGGGAACCGATATTTTTGATTCTTACGCTTTTGGCCTTGTATTTTTCTACCTCCGGCACTGCTGTATCGTAGGATATATAACCCGACCAATCCTTAATGTCGATGACTACTCCGTTAATCTCCGTATCTCTGGCCAGATTGATCAAATATTCAATATAGCTCTCTTTGGACGCCGACCAGCTTGTCACATAAACGGCTTTTATTATCTCTGGCGGAGAAAAAATAGGTTTTGGCGGTTCTGGTTCAAGAACAACCTCAGCAGTCGGATTTTCTTGTATTGCCGGTTCCGGGTTAGGCAAAATAATAACATTGCTCTCATGATTAAAAACGAAGAAAATAGCGGCTGCTGCCGCGATCACTGTAATTAAAATGGTTATGATGAAAAAATTAACCGGCTTCATGATTTATTTATTCTAATCGATCCCCCAAAATTTCTTTTTACCGGCTCCGTCAACCCCGAAGAATTTCAATTTCAGAAAATCTTTAAAATCGCTTATAAAATGGCCTGCTCCGAAATAAAATAATATCTGCCCGATTGTATATTTATAAAAAACCAGACCGGCGATTATTAAAATTAATCCGTAAATCCAGTGGTGCGGCGTTTTCAGATATCCCCAATAAATATGGCTGATTCTTCCGACGGCGTAGCCGATGAAAATTGTTGAAAGATAAAATAAAATCTGCATTGTACTTTTGCGGCTTTGTCCAATAATAATATTAAAACCTGCTAAATAAATTTTTTCAGAAGGCGAATTGGCGATTTTTGAAAAACGGGTGACATTAAAACCTATTTTATCAATTCAACCGTCAAACTCTCAAGAGCAATACCGTGATACTGCTGTTTGCCGATTTCTTTATTTTCAGACAAAATACGAACATCAAAACCTGCTTTTTTTATTTTATTCAAATAATCATCTTTCAATAACGCACCAGCCACGCAACCGGTTAATAAATCTTTATTGCTTTTCTGTTCCATTAATAGTTCCTTCAGTAAAACAATGTCTGAAATATACATCTTCCCGCCTTTTCTTAAAACCCTATGAGCTTCCTTGAATGTTTTGGTTTTGTCGGGAGTAAGATTTATTACGCAGTTAGTTATGATAACATTTACTGAATCGTCTTTAATCGGCAATTTTTCTATTTCACCCAAAACGAATTCCACGTTTTCGACGCCCATTTTTTCGGCATTCAATTTCGCTTTCCTAATCATTTCTTTGGTCATATCCACGCCGATAACCTTGCCATTTTTGCCAACTTTCCTGGAAGCTAAAAAACAATCGAAACCGGCCCCGCAACCCAGGTCTAAAACGATATCCCCTTCTTTTATTTTGCTAATAGCTACCGGATTTCCACAGCCCAGACCAAGATTCATTCCTTCTCCGACTGCAATGTCATTATCTGAATACCCTATATTCTTTGAAATCTCTTTACTATTTTCGCAATTACAACCACAGCCAAAACCCTCAACGGCTATTTTTTTATATCCTTCTTTAATAATTTTCTTTATTTCTTTAGAATTTTTCATAATATCTTATCCTACCAAAAAACCGCCTTCTTGGCGAAACCTCCGAAACCTGGATAATTCTAAAATTCCGTATTAAAAATGATTTTATCTCCGACTTTTAAACCGATTCTATCCGTCATCCCTCCGTTCAATTCTAAAACATACTGTGCTTTTTTATCGGGATTAATAATGGGACAATAATCAAACTTGCACGGTTGAGTATTTTTACTGATAAAAACCGCTTCTTTATCCTTATTAATCCAGATTATATCCAAAGGTATTAAAGTATTTTTCAACCAAAAAGAATGTTCTCCTTCGTCTTCAAAAATAAAAAGCATGCCTTTATTCGAATCTAACTTTTCTCTGAACATCAAACCGCGGGCCTGTTCCTGAGCAGTTATCGCCAATTCAACGGTAAAACAATTATCCTTAAAACAAACTTGGCTTTGGTTTTTCGGGTAAGAAAAAAACAAAATTATTATGAATGTCAAAAATAGAATTACAGATAAAAAAATTATAAACAGAAACTTTTTTCTCATTGAAATTATCCTACCAAAAAATCGCCCAAAGAAATAGGCGAAATTATTAGCTCCCGTAGTCGGTCTTGAACCTGCCAGCTAAGAAGAGATTTAGGTCTTTTGGGGAGTGGTACAACCACGCCTCTCGGCCGTGGCTGTTTTAAGCTAAAATGAGACAAATGAGACACTACTTAAGGGTATATTTTGGTGTCTCCTTTTTTATCTTCTTCCAGCCCTTTGCTCCGAAAAATCCAAAGAAGCCAAAGAAACCGAAAAAACCGTAATTAAATCCCGGAATCAAACCAATTAAACCAAATAATCCTATCCATCCGAGTTTCCATAAATCTTTTGGCTCGCCTTTTTTGATATAAGAGATGGTGCTGTAAATGACGGAAATAACAAAAGAAAGAAAGAAAACAAAAGTCAGAACAAAAAACACCGGCTCTTCAATTTTAAAATAAGCAAAAATCGCATTATGCAAAATAACGGAAAGAATGCTTAATCCGAACAAGGCATAGGTTATTTTTATTTGTTTTGTCATATAACTATTTTACTTAAGGTTGGAAAATTTCCTCTGGCAGGAAACGAACTTGCTGGACTTCTGAAAATTGTTTGGATGTTGCTTCAATCTGAAACCAAAGAATGCCCACCCGGCAGGAGCCGCCGACGGTTTTGTTTTTAGTGTCGTCAAATTCAAGCGTTAAAACGCCATCTTTTAACGAGGCTCCTTTTAGCGAAAGCCCCTCCAGAGGATATTCGGTGCTGATTCCCTGAGCCCGTTCTTCGTCAGTGAGTTCACCTAAAAGCAAAAGCTTGATAGTATCCTGAATCGGCGTTTTAGTTATTGGAATTTTTCTTTCAACCGGCACCAATCCATTCCTGCTGCAAGCAGTATTCCCTGACTTATCTCTATCCAGTTCGGAATTATAATAATAAAGTTTTATTGTTTTTGTTTCCGGGCAAGGCGCAAAATCGCATTTGGGCGGAATTCTGGCAACATAGGAACCGTCCGGGCAAAGTTTTGCGTCCATTGTGCAGGCAACCGGCTCTATTGGCGATTCGCCGATTATAAATCTCAAGCCCAGCCAAATCCCGGCCAAAACGACTAAAATTATTAAAATAATTAAAGTTTTGTGCTTCATGTATTTTTATTATATCAAAAAAACGCCTGATTGACGATTTTTAGTTGGCTCCGGGGGCTGGCGTCTGTCAGAACCTGTCTTAGGAATTATAATAGAAAAATTGAATTATTTTAGCTACTCTACTTTATGATTTTTATTGCCTTACCCTCTATTAGGGCCTCGGTGATTTTTTTATAGGCCGAAGATAAGATTCTCTGAAAAGTGCTCTGCGAAGTATTCATCTTTTTTGCCGCCTCTTCCTGGTCTAAATCTTTTATATTTCTCAATCTCAAAGCTTCCGCTTCTTCGGTAGTTAATTCAATCACCTCTAAAAACCTCATTGGCACGCCTTGAGGTTTGAAATAAGTTACATTCGGATTGAATCTAATTCTTCGGCAAAGTCTTGGTCTAACCATAAATTGAAATAATTAAAACTTAATGATATTCTTATAATTGAAGAAGGTCTCCCCAGCCCTCTCAAAAGAAAGGGCTGGGTTCTCGGCCTTCTTTTATTTTTGGTCCTTTAATTCGGTTAATCTTTCTTTTACAGCTTTTAATTCTCCTTCTAATACTCCTGCTTCTTCTTTTAACATCTCTGATTCTTCTTTCTTGGTTATTTGAGAACCAAATCCCCAAAATCTACCAAATCCTCTTCCAAATCCTCTTCGCCAACCCATCCCCATCCCACAGGGACCCATACCCCAGCCAGTGCCGGGACCTGAACCCAAAGGACCAGTTCCGTCAAATCTTGGCATATTTTTATAATAATTAAATCTTTATTAGTAAGAGGAACGACCTTTTATTATTACTCCTCTATTATGAATATACACCCATAACTATACCATGTCAATACCCCTATCATCCCCAACCCAAAAACCGCCTGATTGGCGATTTTTAATCAGCTCCCCATACTGGACGCATTTAGAATAGTGAGCTGGAAGGGAGTAAGAGAAGGATTAGAAAACCTTAGACTGAAAATGCCTATTTTGAAACGATATTAGAACCTGTTTGAGTCGTCAATTATTTAGAAGCTTGCCCAAAGTAGAGATATTCCCAAGATAATCATGAAAATAGCACTAAACATTTGTTTCTTCTTGAATCTTTGCGCCTGTTTATGTATCTGTTCTGGAAATCCGATTTTCATAATTCCTTTAATTAAAGTGGACCACGCCAGAATAGTGATGACAACTCTCCAGTCAGCAACCCAGACATTGTGTAAAATTACAGTAACCAATCCCATAAGAAAAGTTATATAACCTGTAGAAATAACAAAAGCTTTATCTTCAGTCATCTCTATGGTCTTTCCTAATTGTCTTGTTGCGATAAATAATAAACCAAAAATTAAGAAAAAACTACCCCAAAGTCTCGCAAAAAAAATTGAAATTTCCATATTTTTAAATTAAGCTATTAGCCGTCAACCTTTCTCTCATTCTAACAAAAAACCGCCCAAATAAATAGGCGGAAATTCGTAGCTCCGCGGGCTGGCGTCTGTTAGAACCTGTCTTATGAAAATGTTTTAAATTCTGTATCCCCTGCTTTTTGTAATAATTCCCCAAAATAAACACAGTAAAATTTAAAGTCGTCATCTAAATAGATCTTTTCAAATTCATGAGTGGGTAGATCTTTTAATTCTGATAAATCTATCTCCCTGGGCAATCTCAAAGCAATATTTTGAGTTATTTTGTTTATCTCTGTAAATAGTTTATCTGCTGAGGGTTGCATATTAGAAAGTTTAGAGGTATGAGTTGTTTTAACTTCACCCGCCATTGCCCAATCTGGATCTAAAAAAGCTGCGTTAATGCTTGGAATCTCATTTAGAATACTTTTATTCAAAATGTCTCCAAGTATAAACTTAATTCTATCGGGAAAATTTGCTATCCTTGTATTATATTGTGCTTGTGCTAATTTTTTGGGATTTACCTCAACGGCAATAACTTGATTAACATATTTAGCCAAAGATATACTCATAAATCCTGCTCCGCAACAAGAATCTAAAACTATCTCGTAACCCTTAAATCTTTGTGCAATGTGATCGCTAAGTAAATGGTGGATTCCCATAATGAAGGTTTCATTATCAACCTGATATTTTTTACCAAATTTTTTTATTATTTTTTCTTTATCCATATTAAAATTCTATCAAAAAATCGCCGCTTTGGCGATTTTTATTGGCTCCGCATCGTG
>Ga0265596_1000316_pt1 | contig 31307 bp, 29 predicted proteins | sample saktaG_FD_190143 | JGI IMG/M metagenome (GOLD analysis project Ga0265596, IMG submission 190143) | Saline water microbial communities from Sakinaw Lake, British Columbia, Canada - sak_2013_06_06_60m | ecosystem: Environmental > Aquatic > Non-marine Saline and Alkaline > Saline ...
GGCCATTCGGTAAGCGAGATAGGATCCGGAGTCTTTGGTGAAGAAGGGGTTTATGCTTTTCCGGGAGCAAGTACGGTTAGTATCGGGACAACTTCCCCAAGTTATAAGCTGGATGTCAGAGGCACGGGAAGATTCACAAATCCTGTAATAGTAGGCACTCCGACAAGCGGTCCTCATGCAGCTACAAAGGATTATGTTGATTCAGCGGTAGTAAATGTCTGCAATCTTGTCCAATTCAATGACATTCCGCCTGAAGAAAAATGTCCCGTAGGATACTATACCTGGGACGCTGTAGCTTCTGGTCCTACCGGCTACATGATGTGTTGTCTGGTAAGTAATCCTTTTTAACATGTCAGCACAATTTTTTTTAAAGAAGTTTAAAAGAAGGATTTTTTTGTTCGTTGTATTAACCGTTGCTTTAGTCGGGTGTTTCTTTTATTTTACAAAAGCAGGACACATGTTTTCTACCAATCTCTTAAAAGGGCTCTCGAAAAGTTGTATTTTAATGGAATATGGCGGTAATGGAGATACCTTTTGTCCCCCCGGTTATTATGTTCCCAAGGCCGGTAAGGACGCAGAGCCGTCGGGATATATGAGATGCTGCAAATAAAGGACAGAAAGTTAAGATATGGGGTATATGAAAAAAGTAAAAATTGATAAAACAAAAAATCAGATTATTGTCACAGTCGATTCCAAGCTTTATCCCCTGGAAGCTGTTTACGGAGCAAGTTATGTTTTTTTGGACAGAGCGTATTTGCGTTTGGATGGAAATCCCAAAAAAGAGATTTCAGTTATTTTAAAAGGCAAGAAAGAATTAACCGAAAAGCAATTGGGAAAGTTGAAAGATGAATTTTTAAATGAACTTTTGAATTACGGCTTGAGGTATAAGATTTCTGAAAGCAATAAAAAGATTAGGGAGTACGTGGTAGGAAAAGCTTTATTCTCCACTATGCCTCCGGAAATAGAAGAGACGGAAGAAAAAGACGAAGATTGGCAGAAAGATGATTTAGGAATTGCCGTTCCTTGGGAGGAAAAGTATGAAAAAGGCAAATAGAAAGACATGATTAAGATAATTGAACTTAATAAGGATTTCTATAACTTAAAAGCTGTAAAAAAAACTGCTAAAGCATATAAAGAGTTGGCTCGTTTTAGTATTAAAGACACCGGGAAGAAGATTGAAGTTACAATAAAGAATATAGACGAAGACGTAGAAGATGTTATTGAAGACGAATTTTGCAATTATGTTTTAAGCGAAGTTAAAAATGGATAAGAAAGCGGAAAAGATAAAATTTAATTCTAAAAAAGTTGCTTTCTGCCGATTTAAAAAACTAGGCAGAAATTATTTAATTACTAACGACATCGGCCGTTATTTTTTTCTTCCTCCGAAAACCTTCAAGCAGTTCATGGAAGGAAAGCTAAACAAAAAAAGTGAAATCTACTATGAATTAGAACAAAATGAATTTATTAAAGATGCTTTAGATGTTGAAAACTTAACAGGGATATACAGGAAGAGAAATTCTTTTGTCGGACAGGGACCATCGCTTCATATCGTAGTTGTTACCTTAAGATGCAATTACAAATGCATTTACTGTCAGGCAAGTTCCAGGGGAATTAAGGAAAAAGGATATGATATGGATAAGAAAACTGCAAAGAAAGTGGTAGATACGATATTCTGCACTCCCAGTCCTATAATAACTATTGAGTTTCAAGGGGGAGAACCTCTTGCCAATTGGCCGGTGGTAAAATTCATTGTTGAATACGCAAGGAAAAAGAACGAGAAAATTGGAAAGAAGGTAATGATGACCTTGGTTTCCAACTTCAGCTTGATGACGGAAGAGAAGCATAAGTTTTTAATGAAGAATAAGGTTGCTTTATGCACTTCTCTTGACGGTCCAGAGAAGCTTCATAATAAGAACAGGCCTTGTCCTGGGAGGAATAGTTATAAGGATACAACTAAGTGGATTAAAAAAATTGCTAAAAGGCAGGAAAAAGACCCGACTTTATACAGAGTTTCCGCTCTGCTTACCGTTTCAAAATTTTCTTTAAAATATCCTAAGGAAATTGTTAACGAATATATGAAATTAGGATTTCGGAGAATTCATTTGAGGCCTTTGAGTTTTTTGGGGCTTTCTGGGAAAATGAGAGACAAAATGGGATATTCTGTTGAAGAATTTATTAAGTTCTGGAAAGAAGCCATGGACTATATCATTGGCTTGAATTTGAAAGGAAAGCCCTTCCTTGAAAGGGGCTCTAGAATAATGCTTCAAAAGATTTTATCAGACAGAGACCCTAATTTTCTTGATTTAAGATCACCGTGCGGTGCTGCCATAGGGCAGATGCTCTATAACTATGACGGTAAGGTTTATACCTGTGATGAAGGAAGAATGATAGGGGATGATACTTTTGTGATTGGCAATGTAAATAAAGACAGCTACCAAGATATATTAAGCCATGAAACGGTAAAATCAATTTGTACGGCTTCTTTGCTGGACAATCTCCCCTGTAATAACTGCGTTTACAAGCCTTATTGCGGAGTCTGTCCGGTTTTAAATTACGCTCTTTATGGTGATATTTTTACTTCTCTTACCGACAATGAAGGGTGCAAACTTCATAAAGATATGCTTGACTACCTTTTCAAAAAGTTGGAAAATAAAAGAATAAAGAAGATTTTTGAAAGCTGGGTTAATCCCAGCGAGAAAGTATCGTAAATATAAATTAGCTTGATTAAAGTTCTAAGAGTTAAAAAAAATGAAAAAGCTTCCTCAAATCAAAAAAAACATAAAGGCTTTTTTAAGCAGCGAGGAAGGAAAAATCAGCCATAAAAACGTGTCAAAAATAGGACTCGGTCTAGCGGTTTTGGGATTAATGGTTGGGAGAACTGTCTTAGCTGATCATAATAGTTATTTTAAGAATGTTTCAGGTAGTGGAGGTACTCATTATTCAGCAAGCGAAACTCCTCCTTCTCCAGGGGAGCATACGAGTGAATTCAGTAATGTTTCGGGATATGGTAAGCATAGTTCTCATAGTTCCCACAGCTCTCATGGTTCCCACAGCTCTCACAGCTCTCACGGTTCTCATAGCTCCCATGGTTCCCATACCTCCCACGGTTCTCATACCTCACACAGCTCCCACGGCTCACACAGCTCTCACGGTTCTCATAGCTCCCATGGTTCCCATACCTCCCACGGTTCTCATACCTCACACAGCTCCCACGGCTCACACAGCTCCCATGGTTCACATACCTCCCATAGCTCCCATGGCTCACACAGTTCCCACGGCTCCCATACCTCTCACGGTTCCCACAGCTCCCACGGTTCCCATGATTCACACAGCTCTCATGGTTCACATAGCTCTCACGGTTCCCACGATTCACACAGCTCTCACAGTTCTCATGACTCTCACAGTTCTCACAGCTCCCATGGTTCCCATACTTCCCACGGCTCTCATTCGAGTTGTCCTTACGATTGCCAACAGGACGACTCACCTCAATTAGGACTTGGTTGCAGTTTTCAGTAAGGAATTGCAAAAAGTTGCCAAGACTGAATCTAAAGATTTTTATTAAGTTAAATTGAGATATTAAAAATTTAATGACATCGAAAATAAAGGAAAATTTTAAGGCATCTGCTGCCTTTTTGTTTTCTTCTGGAATATGTCCGCTTGACTGCAAATATTGTTTTATTCCTAAAACTTCCTCAATGAGGAAAATTCACAGAAGAATTATAAAAAAACTAAAGAACGGATATTTTATTTCTGAGCTTAAGAAGATTTATGGTAGTAATTTGAAACATTTAGGATTATGGGGAGCAGAGCCAACTTTAACTTTGGATTTAGTTGGAGACTCAATTCCCGAATTATTTAAAAACTTTCCTTTGTTAGAGACTATTACTTTTTCTACTTCTTTGATGACTGACCCCGACCTTATTCTAACTTTCATTGAAAAATTAAATAAATCAGGTAGAAAAATTAATTTCATATGTCAGATATCTTTAGACGGTCCTGCCTTTATTGTCGATGTTAATAGAATTAAGGGTGCGGCACGTAAAGTGCCGGAAAATCTTCTCTACATATTAGAGAATCTCAATAAAAAGAAATTTAAACATCTGAAAGCAGCCTTTATTTTCAAGTCGACTCTTACTGTAGAAAATATTAAGATGCTCAATAAGAGTGGGGCAAAGGTAAAGGAATTTTTTACCTATTTTGAAAAGATTTTTCAACAATGCGAGATTAAGAACAAAAATAAAAATGTTAATGTAGTTTATTCAGCTTGTCCTACGTTAGCTGTTCCTGAAAGATATAGCTCTGCGGATGGAAGAGCAGTAGCGATCTTTTTCAGAACATTGAGAATATTATCAATAGAGAATAAAAATAAGCATTATTGGAAGTATATACGAGGGCCATTAATCCCTTACATTCATCGACTTGCAAAGTTGTTTATTTTTCAAGACGATGTATCCGTTAGACCAAATTTATTTACTTGCAATGCAGGAGATGAAGGTTTCGGCTTAGGAATAGATAATGATTTGAGACTTTGCCATAGAATGTTTTTTTTAGGCGATAAAGGTTATTTAAGGAGTGTTTGCGAACAGAGTGAAGAAAAGAATTGGGATGTTAAGCCTTTTAAGAGCGGTAATATAGAATTGGCTAACGATAATTATACGATAAAGATAGGCAACGAAGCTGACTTTTGGAAGAAAATGTATATAATAAGAAATTACCAAGATTTTTTAAGGTTAAGAATTTCTTATACAAAAAAGTTGCTAAAGGAACTGGCGATTATCGGACAATGTAGAGAGGAATATTCTCAAAATGAAGATCTATCAACATTATTTTCCGTTTACGTTAACACAGCTCTTGCCTGCTGTACGGAAAATATTCTAAACACAGGAGTAATCTATTTTACTCCTTTGTCCATAATAAGAATTTTTGCTAATGGTGCTTTTAAAGAGATATTAAAAGATTTAAAAGAATGGGGGAGAAAATGAAAAGACATAAAATAAAGACATACGATGAGGAAAATGACGAATTGATGAAATCGTACTGGTCTCGTTTTCTTTCGGGCAAGCATAGTAAATCTAACGAGAACTTAAAAATCGAGCTTCTCATAGAGAATGAGAATGATTTTAAAAAAACAAATCAAAAGTTTACTTTCTTAAACAATTTAGAGCTTTTTCTAGACTGGTTGACGAAAAATGTTCACTATTCTTATCAATTGAATGTCTGGAGTAGAAAATTGTCTGATACAAAAATCGAACTTGACTCTTTGAGGTTAATTTTTAGGAGATTGAAAGAATTTAAAAATAAACCAACGGCTGTTTTTGTCTTTAGTAATTTCTCTTTTCTCTTTTCTCAAATATATAGGGACAGATTAGAGAAAATTATTGAGTGTGCCGAAACAACAGGAATTCCTTTTATTTTTCTGTTTATAGACGAAGATAAAAATAATTCGTATTTAAAATTTTCGGAAAGTGGCAATAAATATTGTAAAGATATTTTTCCTTTTATCAAAAACTATAATTTGAAATATTTGGGAATAATATCTCCAGGGGCAGTTCAAGATTGGAAGGGAAAATTTCTTTTATTCCAGAAAGAATTTAAAAGATATAATATTTCATCATCGCAGTTTTATCTAACAGAAGAAAAAGAAGCGATCTGGAACAAAAAAGAAACTAAGAAATTCATTGATTTTATAGATTTTTTAATTAATTGGAGTTTTCATAACTTATGTGGCAGGAAAGTAAATAGATTTTTAGACTTTTTATTTCAAGAAAAAGGTTATGGTATTTTATACAATCCGCTAAGTGAAAAATCAGAAAATATAGAATGTTGTGTTGGAAATAATTTATGCGTAAGAATAAAAAATTTATCAATAATTCCTTGTTATAAAATTATAGCCAAACCTTTTATATTGGGAAGATTTAAAGTAGGGGATAATAGGATTCTTAAATTAGAGCCTAATAATCTAGAATTATCAATCGGTCTTAGTTCTTTTGACAAAAAAGATCTTCCCATGTGCGAGACTTGTTTGTTGAAATATTTATGTGACGGTGTATGTTTATGGTCTCAATTTAAAAAAACAGGAGATTTGTTTTCTCCTGATCCAACGGTCTGTCGTTTAAAACATGGGGAAATTGTGAATATGATAAAAAATTATAAAAAGTTAGGAATCTATAATGAAATTTATGACAAGCTGAGTAAAGATAAAAAGGATTCTTTAGATTTTTTAAGTAATTTAGTATTCTGAATTAGCAGGAGACATTAAAATAAAAAATCTATTTTCCCTGATGCCTCAACATGGTTTCCATTCTTATCAATTCCTTTTACAATATCAATCTCATGGGTAACTTCTTGGCAAGGGAATCCTGCATCAAAACTTAAAGGAGAAGAAGCTGTTAATGTCTTTGAATCTAACCATTTTTCGATTTGCATTTCGTCGTAAGTATAAGTCACGAGACATTCGTCACCCCTATATATTTTCCTACTAAAGGTTTTTAAATTTGTTATTGCTTCGCTGTTTTCAGAGATATTTACTTCCCAGCGCCATTGTCCATCTTCACATAATACAGGGTTTGGAGTAAAAGATATTTTAATATCAGAAGCTTCAGTCGGTTCTGTGGTATTATAACGATAAGAATATACGATTATTGAGGTTACTATTAGTATAATCGCAATAATAATTACAGAATAAAGATTTTTGGTTAATCTTTTCTTGCTGTGTTTTGGTTTTTCTTCTTTTAAACCCGGCGAATCTCCATTTTTTTCTATCATAGTGTTTGTTTTACTTTAAGTTGAATTTGTTATAAAATATGACAAACTACTGAGTTATTACTTAAAAATATATTAATTAAGTAATCAAGTCAAGTTTTTATAGTGTTTAATTATGAAAAAATTAAAAAATCTCTTAGAAAGATCTCAAGAAAACGGCATCTTATCTCAAAGAGAGGCAGAAAAGATGAGTAGGGCAATTGATGTCATAAATAATTATGAGAGGAAGGGTCGGTTAAATAATAGAGGGTCTTCTTTTGAAGGTAGCAAGAGAAATAAAATAAAAGAAGGTTTAAATTGCTTGTTACTAGTTGTAACAAGAGAACCCATTACGCCTCTTTTAAAAAATCTAGCTGAAGGATTTGTAAAATTTATTTTTGATTGGAATGAAAAATTTATTAAAGATCTGGAAATAAAAAAGCTGTCTTTGGCAATTATAAGATTTTTGAAATACCATCTTTCGGTAATAGAAACAACACAGATTATTAAAGGATTGTTAAAAAGGATTGATAAAATACAGAAATTCTCCCCATCGGTTTTTAGGTTGAGCCAAAATTATCTAAAGAGTCTGGAACAGAGACAACCTAAACGTTTTAAAAAGCAGGGCAAGAAATAAATATAAGGCGTAAATAAGAAGAAATTATTTAGATCTTCGTAAGTTATAACTCGTAGTAGGAGGTACATTCTGTTAATTTCAAGTAATCATGAATGGCTTGACTTCTCCTTAGAAAAATTGGAAAATAAGATAAATTACAAGGATTTTCATTTTATTAAAAATTAATAAACTTCGTCGAAATATTTTAAGAAAATAATCTAAGGAGTAACTAGTAAAAAAATGAAAAAGCTTCCTCAAATCAAAAAAAACATAAAAGCTTTTTTAAGCAGTGAAGAGGGAAAAATCAGCCAGAAAAATGTAGCAAAGATGGGACTTGGCCTGGCAGTCTTGGGATTGATGGTTGGAAGAACTGTTTTGGCTGACCATAATAGCTATTTTAAGAATGTGGCTGGAAAGGGGACTCACTATTCAGCAACTGAAACCCCTCCGTCCTCAGGAGAGCATACTAGTCAGTTTTTAAATGAAGCAGGCCATGGGAAGCATACTTCCCACAGTTCTCACAGCTCCCATGGTTCTCATACCTCTCACGGTTCCCACAGCTCGCACGGTTCTCACAGCTCTCATGGGTCTCACAGCTCCCATGGGTCTCACAGCTCTCATGGTTCTCACGGTTCCCACAGCTCGCACGGTTCTCACAGTTCGCACGGCTCCCATACCTCTCACGGTTCCCACAGCTCCCACGGTTCCCATGATTCACACAGCTCTCATGGTTCACATAGCTCTCACGGTTCCCACGATTCACACAGCTCTCATGGTTCACATAGCTCTCACGGTTCCCACGATTCACACAGCTCTCACAGTTCCCATGCTTCCCACTCTTCTCACGGCTCTCATGCAAATCATTGTAGTTTGTACTGCCCGAAATTCTAAAAAACATTTAATTAATGATAGAATATTTCAATCTGCCTATCAGAAACAGGCGTAACGTTAAAATCTCTGAAAATATCTTTGAATTTAGAAAAACTCCTGGATTAAGCAATATTATTAAACTTGGAAATTGTAATATTATTTACTCTCCATTGGCCGGAAGGATATATAATCTAGACGGAAAGGGATTTTCTCTTTTTGAAAGTCTTTCAGAAAAAGGAATTAAAAGAAAGTCAAACCTTAAAAATTTCATTAATTCTGGGATTTTAATTCCTGATAAGTCTGATTTGCCTTTAAACTTCTTCTTCAAAAACAGACGTCCTAAAGAAGAAAAGATAACATTATTTTTAACCGATAAATGCAATGCTTCCTGTAAGTATTGCTATAGTAACCCAAAAAAAGAACTTTGTTTGAAATTTAGCTTAGCGAAAAAAATAATAGATGAGTTTATAAAGGAAAAGAAGCCAGAAAAACTATCTGTTACTTTCCACGGCGGGGGAGAGCCATTCCTTTCTCTGGACTTGATGAATAAGATAATTGCGTATTTGAAAAAGAGAAAGATAAAAGCTGAATTCAATGCGCAAACTAATGGTGTGATTTCCAATCACATCAGAAAGTGGATCCTTAAAAACATGAAAAGCATAGCTGTCTCTTGCGATGGACCACCCGAGATACAAAATTTCCAAAGACCGCTTAAGAATGGAGAGAAAAGCAGTCCCTTTGTGGAGGAAACGATAAGATTTCTAATAAAGAATAATTATAAAAATCTTTTTATTAATATCGTAGTTTCTTCTTTTTCGGTTAATCGGATGGAAGACATAATAAAGTACTTTCATAATTTGGGCGTCAAGACAGTTGGATTTAGTTTGCTTTCAGAAAACAAACGGAGTCGGAAAAACAAAATCTGTACACCTGACTTAGATGAATATTTAAAGAATGCTCTAAAAGCTGTCAAGCTAGCTGATGATTATAAAATTAAAGCGAGATTTGACCTTTTATCTATAAATGAGCCTACATTTTGTTTTTGCGGTTTACCTTATTTTCGCTTTTGCGTAACTCCCGATGGTTACATATCAGATTGTTATGAAACCACTTCTAAAGATTCTGGAATAAAAGAATTTATTTACGGGAAATTCGACAAGAAAAATAATAAGCTTATCTTTCGCAAAGACAGAATGAGTTGTTTGGGGAAGAGATTATCTGAGAATATAAAGGATTGCCAGAAATGTTATTTAAAGCTGGTTTGCGCCGGTGATTGTGCCGCTAGAGCCTACAAGTATACAGGAGATATTTTAAAGCCAAACCCACAAAGGTGCAGAGCAAGAAGAAAATTTATGAAGAGATATTTGACATACAAAGCAAAAAGGGAATTCTCCTTAAAAGACAAAGAAAGTGATTGATTTAATTTATGGTGAAAAGAGAGATAATTTCAAATACAATAATTTCCATCTTGATTCTAGAATCGATAATAGTTATGTTTGTCTTATTTTCTAAATTCGGAAAGATTTCTTTAGATAAAGTGAATTATCTTCTTCCTTTAACTATTACTATCTCAGGGATAGCTTATTTAAAACTTAAAAGGATATCTTTCTCTTCTGTGGGAGTCACGGGAAAAGGATGGATAAAGAGCCTAGTCTATTCATTGATCTTGGTAATTATCTTTTTGCTGTATACGATGTCTAGAAATAATTTTAAATTGGGTTTTGAAGAGGAAAATTTGGCAAAACTTATTATACCCGGGGTGTTCCTGGCATCGATAATTGCTTTAGGGGAAGAGCTCTGGATGAGGGGAATAATTTTTTACTATTTAGAAAAGTTAAAAAGTGAAGAATTTGCTTTTGTGGTATCTTCTTTAATATTTGGCCTATCTCATTTTAGGCATGGGTTGGATGCTATCATTTCAGCTTTAATTATCGGATTTTCTTTCGGTTTTGTAAGATTAAAAACTAAAAATATTCTAGGATTGATTTTTTCTCATGCCTTTTATGTTTTTGTTTATAGTTATTTATTAATATGAAAACGAACGATTCAGAAGAAAGGATTTTCAATAGAATATTTTGGAAAGAAAGTTTTGACGATAGGGTAAGATTAAGGACCGAACAAGAGCTTAGAATTGGCCAAGTAAAAAAAGGTAAAAAGGTTTTAGATCTTCGTTGCGGACCAGGGTTTAAGTCAAAAATAGTTAGACAAAAGATAGGAGATAAGGGAGAATTAGTCTGTATAGATAGAAATAGTTTTTTTATAAAAAGGGCTAGGAAATTCTGTAATTACGATAATGTTAAATTTATTGAGGGCGACATTTTAGATGCCCTTAGGTTGATTAAAAAAAATTATGACAGTCTTAAAAAATTTGACTATGCGTTTCTTTCATGGATTGGATCTTCTCCAAAAGAAAATCCTAAATTAATAAAAGATATCGGCAAATTGCTGAAAAGGAAAGGGGTTCTAATCGTTAGCAGAGGAGGGGATAATTTTAAAGATACTTTTACCAGAGTTTTTAATGAGGAAATTAACAGTAATTTGTGTAAAATTATCGAAAAAAAATATCCCAAAAGAAATTCCCTTCTCAATGACTTAAAAATAAATCTTAAAAAAGGTAAAATAGATGTAATAGATTCTTTTAAAGAAGTTATAGATATTATCAAAGAACACGGCTTTAGGATTAAGAAAGAAAAAAAGCTAATCTATGATTTAACATCAAAGGAAAGATTAGAGTTTTACAGGAATCCTTTGAGAAACAGATACATAGGCAAGCTTCCTTATAAAGAGCGTTACGAATTAGTTAAAGAGGCATTTCAATTAACGATAAAGAAAATCGGAAAACAAAAGATTAGTATTTGTAGGTATTATATTACCTTTGAAAAGAAATAAATTTTTAAAGCAAACAAAAATGAAGAAAAAAATTAAAAAATATTCTTTTTGGATAACCGCAATGGCAATAATTATTATTGTTATTTTTGCGGTAGTATTTCTCATAAAATTCCTTGGGGGCGTCGGAATCGGTGGGGAAGCAAGATGTTTAGAAAAAATAAATAAGGAGATTTCTAAAGAGGGGTTGATTCCCTTTCTGGGAAGATCAGAATGTCCCTTAGAAATAGCGGCGGAAGCTGCTTCCATTAGTTCGGTTTCGGATTATTTCATTTGCAAAAGTATTGTTGATGACGATATAGATGTATGTGATAAATTGATAAATGATATTCCTGATGTCGGCTATGAAGAAATGCGCTATAAACCGGAAACGCATTTTAGGCTTTGTAGAGATTTTAACCTTTTTTTTGCTAATTTTATAAATAGGATAGAAAAAGAACAGGATTGCAATAAAGAAATTATTGATTATTGTTTAAGATTTATAGAGGGAGAAGACGATCAGGAGAAAGAGAAAAATTGCCAGGATTTCTGTCAAGCTTACCTTGAAGAAAACGGTGATTTTTGTACTATCCCTCCGAAAACCAATGTCAATACTTTAAACACAAACGAATGTCTGGCCTTGGTAACGGGAGATAAGAAATATTGCGAGGAGTTGGAAGGTATTGCTAAAAAGCAATGTACGGCAGCAATCCAATATCTCTCAGCCATAAAAAACGATTATAGAGAAGGATGCGCTCTAATAGATACAGAACCTCTTGTAATTCCAGGCGATCCCATACATCCAGCTGTTCCGAATTTCAAAATACTCTGTAATCTCTTTTTCGATAGAAATATTGAAATATGCGATAAAGAGCTCGATATATTCAAGAGGGACTATTGCAGAAATAAATAAAAAGTATTTTGCTGAGATAAAAAACACAATTGTAAAAATCTTTATTAGAGAGTACAACAGATGTTTACAGGTTTAAATAAGGAGAATATGAAAGCAATTAAGCTAATAAGGAATAAGGATAAAGAAGATCAGAAACCTTCAAAATAATTATAGGTAAAAGTGAACCCCTCGATAACATCGAGGGGTTTCTAAATATTTATTTAATTTTACAAGTTGTAAACCCATTGGACCGAGAAAAAGTCTGAAGCATCCCAAATGTCTGTATCTGGGACATCTGCCTCAATCTTAAACCACCAAGGCCAATCTTCAGGGAAACCAGCGAAAATTTCAGCTCCGAAGTTGGGTCCCCAAGCGTAAGATTCACTACTAGCTTGAAGCATAAATTCAATTGGCATCATTCCGATTTCTTCTTTATCCTTGTTATAACCCACAAGCATTAAGTTTATTTCTTTATCGGATCCGATCCAATCCCATTTGATCTCATATGTTCCATTTCCATCAAGTTGCTCCATAGATTCGGGACTCGTGATCTCAATTGAGCAGGGAACATCTGGACCTGGGATTACTTGAGATTGACAACCTGTAATTCCAATAACAACTAGTACCAGAACAAAAATCAGTAATAGTTTGACAACATTCCTCCTCATTTTTAAAGAACCTCCTTCTTTTTTTATTAATGCTAATTCTTTAGCATTGCATTTTGAGTATATAACATTATCTAGAATTTGTCAAGAGTTTGTGCAGTTTTAATTGTGCTGGAGAAATATATCAGAAAGGATTTAAACAAGAATAACCACAAGCGACAATTCTCTCCAGCTAATTTTAGCGGGGATAAATTTAATTACTAGATTCTTCCAATGCATTTTAATTCAAAATGCGGTTTTTTTGCGCAAAAATTAAAAATTCCAAACTTGATAAAAGGTTAAATTTATTGTATCTTAATAAGAACCAAGTTAGGGAAATTATAACAACAACAAGAAATTATAAATGATAAGTGTAATTTCTTGACCAAACGACGAAGAAGTCTGATATTATAACATTTTATGAAAAGAATTGATGTTAAAGTTGGATTCCAATGTTCTAATCTTTGCAGGTTTTGCGTTCAAGGGGATAAAAGATATAAGCATCCCGACAAGAGCACTCGGGAGATAAAAAAGATATTAAGGGGGTCAAAAAAAGACGCTGAAGGCGTTGTTTTTACGGGTGGAGAACCAACATTCAGACCAAAGGAGCTTTTAAAATGGGTGGCTTACGCTAAAGAATTAGGATATAAGACAATACAAATCCAAACCAATGGCAGGATGTTTTCTTATCTCGGCTATTGTAAAGATTTGATTAAAGCTGGAGTGAACGAGTTCGGGCCGGCCCTACATGGTTCTACTCCTGAAATCCATGATTATTTAACAAGGGCGCCCGGAAGCTGGGAGCAAACCACCAAAGGCATAAGAAACTTAAGAGCTTTGAATCAATATATTCTAAGCAACTCAGTGGTCACCAAGAAGAACTATAAGGATTTGCCTGACCTAGCAAAATTGTTTGTGAGCTTAGGGGTGAGCCAGTTTCAATTTGCTTTCATGCACATCAACCATATTATTGCTAACGATCCTAACCTTATCAAAGAAATCGTTCCCCGCCATTCAAAAGTTGAGCCTTATGTAAAAAAGGGATTGAATGTTGGAATTAATGCCGGGGTAAAGGTTATGACTGAAGCTATTCCTTATTGCCTTATGAAGGGATATGAAGAGTGTATAGCTGAGAAGGTGATACCTGAATCGGATGTCTTTGATGCTGGATTTGAAGTAAAAGACTATAGTAAATATAGAAAGAATTACGGGAAAGCCAAGGGTCCGAATTGTCCAAAGTGCAAGTATTATAAAATTTGCGAAGGCCCTTGGAGAGAATATCCTCAGATTTTTGGCTGGGATGAGTTTAAACCTGTAGAAAAATAAGATGAATCAAGAAAAACTATCAAAACCGATTTGGCTGGTAATGACGGGTTTTTCCTGCAATAGCAATTGCATCATGTGTTCAACTCGCCCTAAAGCCGAATTTCATTCTGATAGGAAAACTCAGGAAATAATTGAAGATTTAACAAAGGGTATAAAAGAAGGATACAGCAAAGTTGAATTTACCGGAGGGGAGCCGACCATCAGACCTGACATTTTACATTTGATAAAATCAGCCAAAGGCCTGGGTTACAAAGAGGTGGGCATTAGCACTAATGCTCGCATGCTGAGCTATAAAGATTTTTGCCAAAAGATTGTTGAAAATGGCGTTAACAGAATAACCTTTACTTTAAATGCTCATAACAGTAAATTAGGAGATGCCATTTGCCGCACAAAAGGGGCTTTCGATCAAATTATTGAAGGGGTAAAAAACATATTGGAGTATCCAGAAGTAGCTGTTTCTGCTAATACCGTTGCTTCTAAGCTAAACTATAAACACTTTGAGCAAATAGGAGAGTTAATTCATGGTTTAGGAATAAAATATTGGCATATTTTAGACTTAATTCCCGATGGATATGCCAAGAAATTCTATAAAATTCTTGCCGTAAAACCATCGGACCTCTCAAGGGGCTTTAGTGTCTTTGATGAATTGTCAGAGAAATTCGATTTAATAGTATTTTTTGATTTTTCTCTATGTCTTTTTTCTAAAAGAATATTAGAAAATCCCAAAATCAGCTTTATTACTGCTCAGGGGAGGATGGAAGAGATTAAACAAACAGGATATAATCCCGAGAGATTTTCTAAATCAGAAGACAGTTCATATAAAGATGTTCATAAACGAAGGATTAGAATTTGCAATAATTGCGGGTTTAATAAAATTTGCGGAGGCATTTGGAAAGAAACTCTTGATCTGTATGGAAAAGAGGAGATAGAACTTCTAGCCAGGAAGCATAATTGTCTTCAAAAATAAAAAAAGCTTTTAAAGTTTTTATTTTTCAGAAAGAGACTTAAAATATATTTAATTTCTCAACATGAAATCCTTTTCTATAAATGTAAACTATGATTGCAACAATAAATGCAAGTATTGTCCGGTTTTAAAAACCAAAACGAATCCTACCTTGAGCAAGACAACAGAATCTATTGAAGAAGCAGGAAGAAAGGGCTTTGGGAAGATTATTTTAGAAGGAGGAGAACCATTGATAAACAGAAACATTTTCGAGATTATAGACTATATTAAACAGCGGAAGATGGTATTTGATATTAAAACCAATGCAAGAATGGCTCTTTATCTTAAATTCGCTAAAAAGTTAGCCGGGCAAAAACCAGAAAAGATAATAGTTAAATTTCCATCTTATAAACCCGATGTTTTTGAAGATATCACTCAAGTAAAGGGGTCATATTTCCAAACTTTAAAAGGCACAAAAAACCTAGTTTCTCTAGGGCTTCAAGTAGAGGCTCAGGTTTTAATTTGCAAGAAAAACGGCGATCATCTGAAAGAGACCATAACTGTCTTGAAGAGAATAGGAGTCAATAATATTAGTCTTGAAGGGCCCATTTTAAAGAGCGGAAATTTAAAATATCGCAATGAAATAATGCTTGATGAAAAAGATTTTTCCAATTTTCTCAGAGAAGCTAAAAAGTTCTTGGAAAAAATAAAGAAGGCCGGGGCAGGAGGAGAAATTCAAACTTACGTTCAGGTAAACAGCGGCTGTAATCAGAAGTGTGTATTCTGTAATCGTCCTCCTACGGAAGATTACAGAAAAAGTAAGGCTACGGATATAAAAGATGTTGAAAAGAGGATTGATGAAATAGCCAGGGATTGGAATGTTAAAAGAATAATTTTTACCGGAGGAGAACCTCTCTTGTATCCAAAACTGCCGGAAATAATTTCATATACTAAAAGATACGGTTTTAAAATAGAGATTCAAACAAACGGTATTCTTCTTAATAAAAAGAAGCTGAAGGAACTAAAAGAATCTGGGCTTGATATTGTGAATTTCGCCTGCCACAGCCACAAAAAGGAAATTAGTAATAAATTAAGAGGGATTAAATCTGGGTTTGAGAAAATAAATGAGAATATTAAATTAGCCAACGAAGAAGGATTTGAGATACATATGATTCATGTAATAAACTCCTTGAATTACAAAGACTTGCCGGGATTTATTGATTTTGTTAATGCAATGAAACTAAATGACTTTTATTTGAATTTAAGCATTGTTGTTCCCGAAGGATGGGCGTGGGAAAACAGGTGGATAATACCTAGAATAAGAGACATCAAACCCTATTTACAGGAAGCAATGAAGAAGTGTAAGGAATTTGGAATAAAGTTTGATGTTTCTGAAATAGTACCTCTTTGCATAATGGAAGGGTTTGAGGAATATGCAGTTTCTACCTTGTTCAAAATATCAAAGCTAAAGATAGCAGATGATTATTACACGGGGCAGAGATTTTTAGATTTTGACAAACCAAGTTCCAAGTATGCGTTAAAAGCTCCTCAATGCAAGAAATGCAATTTAAACGACATATGTGCCGGATTTTATCCGAGGATTAAGGAGCTTTATGGTGTGGAAGATTTCAAACCGAGGACAGATGATCCTGTGCCCATTTTTGAAAAACTAGGAATAGGAGACAGGGTAAAGAATATTTTTAAAGGTAAAGAGATAGAATCCTTCAGCCATAAAAAACCGAGGTCACCTGAAATAATCTACATCAACCTTGATGAAAGATGCAATCAGGATTGTGTTTTCTGCGTGATAAAAGGAACTAACAAGGGAAAATTTGGTTCCATGGATAAAAAAGAAGCCAAAAGAATAATTAAAGACTTTATCAATTGCGGAGGGAAAGCGATAGTCTTTACAGGAGGGGAGCCAACCTTAAGAGATGATTTGCCGGAAATAATAGAGTATGCAGAAAAGTTTAAAGAAGTGAATAGTATTTCCATTATTACCAATGGTGTCCGACTGGAAGACAAAAAATATTTAAAGAAGATTTTTGGTGCTGACAAAAAGAATAAAGTAAGTTTTTGTTTTTCGTTGCATTCCCATAAAGAAAAAACTTCAGAGATACTTACAAGAGCTAGGGGATCTTTTAAGAAAACAATTTCTGGCATAGAAAACGTTGTTAAGAGCGGGCATTCTGTTTCGATTTATCAAGTGATAACAACAAAGAACTGTGAGGACCTTTTAGCTTTTTGCAAATTTCTAAATAATAAATTTCCCCAAGTAAAAGATGTTACCTTTGCTTATCCATTTCCTCAAGGGAATGCCCTGGAAAATAATTGGATTTTTCCTAAAATAACCTCTTTGAGACTTCATCTGTTAAAATCTTTGGAATTTTTGGAAAAAAAAGGATATAAGGTTTCAATAGCTGCTTGCGGACAGTTTCCTTTATGTGTAATCCCGGGCTTCGAAGAAAAAGTTCTAGAAAGCTTGGATTTCAGCGAGGAAAATATTTCAGGGGTAGTGGGAGAGAAATCTTTTCATGAATTCGAGATGGCAAGCGAAGAGTGGGAAAGGCAGTATAAGAACAAAAGCAGCAAGTGCCAGAAATGCGTATTAAACAAAGTTTGTCAGGGTTTTTGGAAAAAATACATAGAGCTATTCGGTTTTGAAGGGATAAATCCTGTAACAGAGAGCAATTTTAAGGGGAATATTATAAAATCTTCTTTGGAAAACGAAAAAGACCTTGGAAAGATAGAAAGTAAATTAATTAGCAATAAGCTCAATCTTTTATCCTTAAGAGATTATAATAAGGAATATCTAGGTAGATTAATTAATGTTGTTAATAAAGATAGATTGCTTTTGGTTGCTATTCATAAAAATAAGACATTGTATCCCTAACCGTTTTTCTAAGATTTCTTAATTTATGACAAAAAATGTTAGTCCATATATTTACGTAGGATATAAATGCAACAACAATTGTGTTTTTTGCAGTGAAGCAGATGAATACTTAGAGAATTTAAAGAAAAAGAGTTTTAAAGAGATTAAAAAGGAGATCCTTGAAACAAGAAAACAATACGACTTTATTAGTTTCATGGGGAGAGAACCGACATTAAGAAAAGACATTTTTGATATTTTGAAATTTGCCGTTAGTTTGGAATTTAAACAGGTGGGAGTTACCACAAATGGCAGAATGTTTTCCTATCCGCGCTTCACAAAGGAAATTCTTGATACTGGGATAAAACAAGTAGGTGTTTCCTTAAGCGGGGCTACAGCCAAAACTCATGATAAGTTGACTCAAGTCTCTGGAAGTTTTGATCAAACTATAAAAGGCATCCGTAATATTGTAAGGTTCAAAAAATCTGAAGTGAGCCTTTTGGTAAACCTCAATTTGACTAAATTGAACTATTTTGAATTCAAACAGATGCTTGATTTGTTAATAGGACTTGGGGTGAAAGAAATTAATATCTTGTTTATTGCTCCTTTAAGCAAAAGGTCTCGTTCAAAAAATATTGTGATGCAGATGAGCAAGTTAGGAAAATACGTTTTTAATATTTTAAAACCTTATTTAAATAATCCAGAATTAAAATTTCTTTTAGTGGAGTTTTTGCCTTGCAGTTTGCCTATAGAAGCTAAGAAATATTTTTTCCCTTGTTTGGAAAAGAATCCGCATAAAGTTAAAATTCCTATATGTAATAATTGTGAGTATAAAGATGAATGCGATGGGGTATTGCAGGACTACATTAATCTTTACGGTATTAAAGAATTCAAATTATAAGATTTGATATAAATTTATGACTATTTCAGAAGAACTTAAAAAAGCGGTAAAACTTGTTCCTGAAACCAGTTTAGTACTGCAAGAATTTTTGGCTGTAATAGCAGGTAAAAAGCCTGTTTTAGCTGTGACGTTTTCTGACAAATCTCAGAGAGAACTTATTAAGTCTAATTTTCCAAATTTGAATGTATGCTGCAGTAAAAAGCCTTGCTTTGGCTCACAACAAGTATGTGCTATTTCTAGAAATAAATCTTTGGCCAGACAAACTGCAGAATATTTGAGTGCGGATACAAGAGAGCAGGGACGACTTTTAGGATATCCTGAATGTTGCGTTAAGCAGCATGCAGATTTTTCCATGCGCGGTTTGGGTTTAAATGCTCCATTGGTTGTGTATGAATCTTATAAAAACAGTAAAAAATGTAATTTTTTGACTAATAACTTATTGAATTTTTACAGTAGGCTCGGAAAAGAAAAGAAGAATTTCGAATGCTTAAATAAATACTATTATTTGAATAGGGACTTTCCTGTTTCTTTATGGAACCTTCAATTTATCTCTCACACTCCTTGCAGTTATGATTGTAAGGAAAGTATAAAAATGGGCAAAGAAGTGCAGAAATTGTTAAAAAAGTATGCGCCGGATGTAGAAAAAGTAATTTCTTATACCCTTTCCAAGCCAGTATTATTTTTTGACCTTTTCAAGTGGATTATTTTCGAAGGAAAAGTTAAGGAAAGCACGCTATTTTATAAAAGAATAATTCCTCCAATTTCCTTGGTAGAATCTTCTTTTTTTGACATAATCAAGAAAGGCAATAAGATTATTGTTGACAAAAATAAAGTAGAGATATTAAGGGATAATCTTTCTCTTTATCTTTACTCTAAGAAAAATAAACAGGATGGTTTCATCTTGGATTTTAATAAAAAAGAATGAGTCAAGACATAATTAAAAAAACAGTAATAATCACTGGATATCAATGCAACAATCGCTGCCTTTTTTGCATGGAGGCAAATAAAAGAGATATCCTAAACGTAAGCACTCTTAAAATAAAGGAACAAATGGTAAGTGCCCGCCAGAGAGGATCACAATATTTGGAGTTAATAGGGGGAGAGGTAACTATTAGGCCTGATGCTGTTGAGATAATAAGATTTGCTAAGAAATTAGGATTTGAAACAATAATGATGGCAACTAACGGCAGAATGTATTCCTATAAAAAACTTGCAAGAAATATATTTAAAGCAGGATTAAATAGTCTCATTTTTTCTATTCACGGGCATAATGCAAAAGTTCACGATCATTTAACTCAGGTGCCCGGAAGTTTTAAACAATTAAAAAAAGGCGTAGAAAACGTGAAAGAAGTCATTAGAGAATTAGGTCTTAAGGGAATTACTCTCGGTAGCAACACGACTATTGTTAAGCAAAACTACAAATATCTTCCTCAGATAGGGCAGTTTATATATAATTTAGGCCTTAAAAATGCAGAATTTATTTTTGTTGACTGCAATGAGGGATGGGCCCTGGACCATTTTAACGAACTAGTTCCTCGTATTTCAGATGCTGCTCCGTATATCCATAAATGTCTGGACTTAAAGAAAAAATACAATATACCGCATTGGGATATTCGTTATATTCCCCTGTGCTATTTTCAAGACTATTTAGGACAAGTTAGCGAACTGCACGAAGTGGCAACTTTTCATACAGAGCATATTGCTCCCGATTTTTATAACCCTGATTCGGCGAAAGGGAGGGCGACTACCGGACGAAAGAAAACAGAGAGATGCAGAGGATGTAAATTGTATGATATGTGCGAAGGGATTTGGAGAGAATATTTAAAACATTATGGGGACAAAGAACTAAAACCAATTAACTAATGAAGACATAGGCCTTTTAGAACAATTCTCGTTATGAAGATTTTTTTTATTAATCCTCCCGCAAAAGAAAAGATTAGCAGAGAAGGAAGATGCATGATAAAAGGTTCAGCATGGACTGCCGTTTTTCCTCCGTTTTCTTTAGTAAGCTCTGCGGCAGTTTTAAGAAAAGAAAATTTCGATGTTAAGGTTTTAGATTGTATAGCTAAAAATATCGACATTTATAGCTTGGAGGAAGAGATTAAACAATTTAATCCAGATGTTGTTATTTTAAATACGACCACCCCTTCAATCAAAGAAGATTTGAAGGTTGTTGAACTTATTAAAAAGAATAATCTTAAAACCAAAGTGGCAGTTATAGGCATTCACCCCTCTTCTTTGCCGGACGAAACATTTTCTCTTTCAAAAAAACTTGACCATATCATAAGAGGGGAGCCGGAGTTTACAATTAGAGATTTGATTTTAAGATTAAGAAACAATCAACCATTGTCAAAAGTAAAAGGTATTTCTTATAGATCAGATGGAAAAATCTTTCACAATCCTCCAAGAAGATTCATTCAAGATTTAGATTCTCTTCCTTTCCCTGCATGGGATTTAATAGATGTATCTGATTACAGAGTGCCCTTTACGGATAATTCTTTTTTGATGATTGTTCCTTCAAGGGGATGCCCTTACAAATGCGCATTTTGTACGAGCAGAAGCTATTACGGAGAGAATCAGAGATTGCGTTCACCGGAGAATATTGTTGATGAGATAGCAGAGGGAAAAAACAGGTTTCAAGTTATAGATTTTATTTTCTGGACAGAATCTTTCACTGCTAATAGAAATTTCGTTGTTGAAGTTGCAGATGAAATCTTAAAAAGAAAATTGAAAGTTAGGTGGATGTGCAACAGTAGAGTAAATAATGTGGATTTGGAGTTGTTTAAAAAAATAAAAAGAGCCGGGTGTTGGATGGTTAGCTTTGGCGTTGAATCGGGATGCCAAAAAATTCTTAATCTCTCTAAAAAAGGTATAACTTTAGAGCAAAGCGTAAATGCTATAAAGTTAGCCAGGAAAGCAGGATTACAGACAAGCGCCCAATTTATTATCGGCTTGCCGGGAGAAACAGAAGAAACAGCTCTCAAAACGTTATCTTTTGCTAAAAAATTGGATGCAGATTATACTCAGTTTTATTGTGCCGTGCCTTTTCCCGGTTCGGAATTGTATGAGATTGCAAAAAAGAAAGATTGGATAAAAGATTATAACTGGCAGAATTTTAATCAGGCTCAATCCGTTTTAGATATTGGGACCATAAAAGCAACTCAGGTCATGAGCCTTAAAAGAAAGTTTTATTTAAAATATTACTTAAGAATAAAACCAATTTTAAGAGAATTAAGAAAATTAAGATCTTTGAGTGAATTAAAAAGCTTTTTCCGGGCGGCTAAAGATTTTCTATCTTGGGTATAGCTTTGTTTTTAATAAAATGTAATTAATCCTAAGATGCTTCAAAATATTCAAAACTTTCTAATTTTAAATCCGGGTAATATAATGTCTATTTTGCCCATAGTGACGATTATTTTGATTTTTGTAATTCTTTTGTTGGAGAGAAAATTCTTTTCAAATTTGTTTAAAAATACCGACAAACTGAGCTGGGTTATTTTGGGGTTAATAATTGTTTTCTTTTGTCTGTTGTATGGAACAAGCCTTAATTATTTTTCTCCCTCCGATGAAGAATGGGAATATTTAAATATTGCAAAAGAAATGTTGAATGGCGACAATGCTTTCCCCACAAGGCACGGAATGCTTTATCCTTTGCTTTTAAGTTTTTCTTTAAAGATGTTCGGTTTGGTTCCTTATGTTGCCTCTTATTTAAATTTGCTTTTAGCTGCGTCATCCATATTATTGGTTTTTTTGCTTTCTAAAATAATCTTTAGGAAAGACATTCCAAGTCTTATTTCAAGCGCTTTTTATGCTTTTAATTTCCAAATAATTACTTTTACTTATTTCAGGATGGGGTTTCCTACGACAGCCAGCTTCCTCTTGCTTTTGGTTGCGGTATTTTGCATTTTAGCTTTTAAGTATCATAAATTAAGTTTGCATATTCTGTCTTTGTTGGGACTCGCTTTAATGAGCCAGCTTAAACCTGAATTTTTTATTTTATTCTTTTCGTACTTGTTCTGTTTTTTAATTTTTAAAGAATATAAATACCTATCTTTTAAAAAAGGAATCTTGCTGTTAATTATCTTTTTGATTGTTTTTTGTCCTCTTTTTGTGAGCAATGTCAGGTATAAGGAGGGTTTTAAAAATAATTGGTGCGGAACTCCTTCCCAAACTTTTGATAATGGGAAAATACATTCTTACAGTTTACCTGTTTTAGACCAGATGGATGTGGCGTTAAAAAGTCTAGCAAACGAAAGGTTTTCGTTTGTTTATCTTGTTTACGATTTACCTAATTTTTTTAATTTCTGGACCTCCAAATCTTTTTCATTGGTTCTTCCCCTTATTATACTAGGCATAATCTTTGCATTTTCAAAAGGATACAAAAAAGAATCTTTTTATTTACTGACTTCTTTCTTGATTTTTTCTTTTATTTATCTATCAGACTGCGCTTACTATGAATCGAGATATGCGATTTCAAGTTATGGAATTTTAGTTGTTTTCTCCGGTTTTACATTTGAATTTTTATCAGATAGACTTTACAATACTAGGACAAGAACCTTATTTGGAATATTGTTGATTGCGATTATCATCTTTTTGGCTTCCTCTTCTGTCAGAACAATTAGTTATTATAGAAATAGTTTTCAAATTGACAGAATGGAAGAATATGGAAAATTGGAAAGTCTATTATCTAATATCTCTCCGAAAAACTCCTTCATTATAATGCCCCATAGTAATGAATCTATGATGCTTAGATTTATGGGATACGATGAGGTCGCCTCTCTTACAGATGTGATCAAAATGCCTTATTTTGAGAAAGGAGATGAATTTTTTGAATCTTTTATTCTGCCGACAAAAAAGAAAAAAGATAACTATTTTATTTCAACCTGGCATTGTTCAGCTTTGGAAGTCACGAGAAAATTCTGCAAATTTACTGTAGATAATTATGTAGAGGAAGAGATAAGAAGAGAAGGGGATTATATTTTGTATAAAATTAAAAGTCGATAAATCGTAAAACTAGCAAAAACTAATATGGTTAAAAAAACTTTCAAAAAATATGTTGTCATATATTTAAGCCAAGAACATCATGAAGTTTTGGGTTATGTTATGGCTTCCGACATAAAAGAAGCAACATTACTTGCTAAAAAGGAGTTAAAGAAGGAAGCGAAATTTTATGAGGTTGCAGATGCTACAATTGCCGAAATCAAAAAACAGGAAGAAATAACCTTTGACATCTCTCAGAAATAATAGAGTGTAAAAATATGAGAGAAGAAGATAATGTTGGGGTGTCTCTCGTTTTCCCTGCATGGAACGAACAAGAATATGTTAAAGAGGCGATTTTAAAAGCAGACGAAGCGCTAAAATCTTTTACGGATAATTATGAAATTGTTTTAGTTAACGATGGAAGCGAGGACAGGACGGGAGAGATAGCAGATAGTTTGGCAAATGAAAATAAGAAGATAAAAATTATTCATCATAAGAAGAATCAGAAGCTTGGAAAGACCCTAAGGACAGGGTTTCGCAACGCAAGCAAAGAATTAATCTTTTATTCTGATATCGATTTGCCCTTCGATTTTAAAAGGATTCCAGAAATAGTCAGTTTTTTGGAAAGAACCAAAAGTGACATTGTTTGCTGCTATCGGCTCGGAAGGTTTTCTAAAGAACCGAAGAGAGCCATCTTCTCCTTCTTTTATAATCTTTTAGTGAAAGGCCTATTCTTGGTTAACATTAAAGATGTTAACTGTCCCGTTAAGCTTTTTAAAAAATCAATTTTTGATAAAGTTAATTTAAAATCAAAGGGTTCTTTTATTGATGCGGAATTGGTGATAAAAGGCATCAAAAGGGGATATAAGTTTTCTCAGATGGAAATAGAATATTTTCCGAGGGAAAAAAGCGAATCCAGGGCGTCCGACTTCAGGGTTGTTTTGGGAATATTAAAAGAGATGATGCTGCTATACAAAGATACCATGTTTGGGAGGTAACGTTTAATTTATGAGAAAGGTATTACTTTTAAATCTGCCGGGCAAAAAACCTTATCTTAGAGATTATTATTGCAGCCTCATTTCTAAGGGTGATTTTGCTTGGCATCCGCTTGATTTGACCGTTTTGAGCGGGATTCTTAATCAAGATTTTGAAATAAGCGTTATTGATGCTTTGGCTGAAAAGATAAAGCCATCAGATTGTTTTCATAAGATTTCGGAAATTAAACCCGATACTATAATCTTTCTTAGCGGAGCTGTCTCCTGGGAGGAGGACAAAAGATTCTTAAAAGAAGTTAAAAAAAGGGAGAATGTAGAATTGATAGGAACGGGCGATGTGTTTCTTTTTAAAAGTGAAGATTTTTTAAGAAAAAACAGCTTCTTAGATGCTGCTATCCTTGATTTTACAAGTTTTGATATTGTAGATTTTCTTAAAAAGAAAGAAAGAGATTTTGAAAGTTTAGTTTACAGAAAAGGAAAAAAGATTGTTTCTCCTAAGAAAGGCATAAAGAAAGAAAAGGTCTTTTCCCTGCCTCTGCCCCGTCTTGATTTATTTCCGTTAAAAAGATATTATTGTCCAGTCATTAGGACTTTCCCTTTTGCAACGGTTATTATCAGTTTAAATTGTCCCTACCACTGTCATTTCTGTACTTATGGAAATCTGGATTTCAAATTGCGCGAAGTTAAAAATGTAATAGAAGAATTAGATTATGTAAAATTATTGGGCATAAAAGAAGTTCGTTTCAAGGATAATACTTTCGGGGCTTCCAGAATACAAGTTGTAGAACTTTGCGAGGAAATGATAAAAAGGAATTTTAATTTTGAATGGTCCTGTTCTTCACGAGTTGATATACTTGATGAAAAACTGCTCAAGTTAATGAAAAGAAGCGGTTGTCATACTATTCAGTTTGGAGTCGAAAGCGGAAGTCAGAAGATATTGGATAGATACAATAAGGGATTTACTTTAGAGCAGGCAAAGCATACTTTTTCGCTTTGTAAGAAAATCAGCATTCGCACTATGGGACATTTTATAATCGGACTGCCGGGAGAGAATGAAAAAACAGTTTTAAAAACTATCAATTTTGCCAAGAAATTAAATTGTGATTTTGCAGCCTTTAATATTGCAAGTCCAAGGATAGGAAGTGATTTAAGGGAAGAGGCAGAAAAAAAGGGATGGCTGACTTCTTGCAGATTATCTAGAACAGACAGTTCTCTTACGTATCCTGTAATAAAGACAGAGACCCTTTCTCAAAAGGAACTATGGAGATTAAGAAACAAAGCTATCAGAGATTTTTATTTTCGTCCTTCATACATATTTAAAAAAATGTTTTACCTGAATGGCTTTAGTGAATTAAAAACACTTATCCGCCAAGCTTTCTTGCTTTTTGTTAGCATGTTTAAAAAATAAATCTACAATGGCACTTGAACAAATCATTGAAATAATCAACGGCCATACTCGTGTTTTGATTTTTCCTCTCATTTTCTTAAACTTTGTTTTATTATTGTTTTTCGTTTGCTTCAATTTTAGAAAATTCAAATCTTTTTTTAGAGAAATTAAAAAAAGAACATGGTGGTTACTTCTTTTAGTAATTCTTTTGGCTTTATTCTTAAGGATATTTATCAGTCCCCATGGAACTTTAATGTTTGAGGATGAAGGTTGGTATATGGATACCGCTGAAAAGGTATTAGAAGCTGATTTTAATTATTTTTCGGATGGTATCTACAAATCAACCGGCTGGCCTTTTATAATTTCTCTGAGTTTTTTTCTTTTTGGAAAAGACAATTTAGTTGCCCATTATACTTCATCGGTGCTGGGCATCTTGACGGTATTTAACATCTTTTGCTTGAGTTTACTTCTTTTTAAAAAAGAAAAGATTGCTCTTTGGTCTGCTTTTCTTTTTTCCTTGATCCCCGTGCATATTGTTTGGTCTGGTTCGGCAGAAACGGCTGTTCCCTCAGTTTTTTTCGTCACATTAGCTTTATTCTTCTCCCTGCTGTATTTTAAGCGAAAGGCCAATTCTCTATTGTGGCTTTCCCTGTTCGCCATTATTTTTGCAGCCCAAGTAAGAATGGAAAATTACTTTCTCTTGCCTTTGTTTTTGTTAGGCCTTTTTATTTTTAAAGTAAATCCTTTCAAGAAAGACAGCTTCAAATCCGTTTTTATCAAGATTATTTTGATAGGGCTTATATTAATAATGAGCCTGCCCAACCTTATCAATAATCTTAACCACTATTTATTCAATAACTGGAATACGATAGACACCGGACAATATACTCCCAATTGGGGAATTTCTAATTTTATCTATAATTGGCTTCAACAGGGCAGCCATCTTTTTGACGGAGAATATCATCCTTTAATATTTTCAATCTTTCTGATTCTCGGAATAATCTATGCCATAAAAAAGGACAAAAAGGCTTTAATCTTTTTAGGAGTTTGGTTTCTAATTTTCTTTCTTATTTATTTCGTTTCCTGGCCCGGATTGAATCCTAAGTCCAGGATTTTTATAAATTTTTATCCGATTACTGCTATTTTCGCTGGAAGTGGGATTTATTTTGTTAATAATTTGATAAAGCATAAAAAATTTAAAAAGATACTAACTTTAATATTAATAATTGTCATTCTTTTAAGTTTTTTGCCTTACATAGGGAAAGCAATAGGAAGAACTAATTTTCTCCATCAGGCAAGAATGGAAGCAGAAATTGCCCATTTAGCAGCGAAGCATTTATCGGATGACTGTCTCATCGTATCTAATCTGCCAGTTATGATAAGTGGAGTTATTGACTCGAAAGTTGTGGAGAGCAGTTATTTCTTAAAGCAAAGGGATACAAGTCCGGAATCTTTTAGAACAAAAGAATGCCTTTTGTTTTTTAAAGATTATACATGTGATCCCAATATGGCTTTTAATCCCGAGTGGCAGGAAAATTATCAGCGCATAGAAGAAGATTACAAATTAACTCCTTTTTTGATTTATCACAAAGACGATCTGAAAGAAGGCGGAAGTGATTTAATGAAGGGTGCATTAATTTCTGCTTTAAGAGAATTCAGCCGCCTTTCTTATAATGAATATTATTACAAAGACTCACTTTCGGACTTCGGTTTTTACAAGATAGATTTTTAGGTAAATAGCAGAAGAATATGGCTGTCAAAACAAATAAAATTTACGATAAATTTAAAAAATCCAACCCTTTTCTTTTTTGGTGCAAAGAAAAAAAATATGAAGATCTTTGGGGTTCGATTAATGACTTGGTAGCCGTTAGAGAATCCTTAAAGCCTCTTTTTGTTACCGTAACTTCTTCAAAAAAAAGATTTAAATCCCTGAAAGATTTTTGTAAAAAAGAAGGATTAATTTTTGGTTTTAAAAGATATGACGCAGGTTTGGATGAAAAATGGAATCAGTTTCTCGATAGGAAAAAACATGATGATAATTATAATATATTTATTTCCAAGAAGAAGGAGTTGATTGATAAGGCTAAGAAAATGGTGCGTCGTGGTTTTACCCTAAATGAAGGCTACAATTCTAAAGAATTTGGACTTTTACTTGGTTATCCCTCTTGTTGCGTGGAGAATTATGACAAAGTAAATGTTGTTAAAGAGTTAAAACCCTATACTTGCAATAGAATCCCTTTTTATACCAACATTCTATTAACGGGAACGGGCAGCAACTGTCGTCTGATGAGCCACAGCCTTTGTTCTTTTAACTGTAAAAAGACTATTGAGTTGGATAAAAAAATACTTAATGTTCTTAAAAAAGAAATACCAGATTACCATCGCTTTTTAATGAAGTACTTAAAAAAGCCATTGCTGTTTTGGATTAACGGAAGACAGGGAAGCTTTGGCTTATCAGATACTTTAACCGTTTTTGTATTTGATGGAGAATTAAAAAATGATGTGTTGAATTACAAAAAAGTCCATCTTAATTTTCCTATTAATCTGGCTGTCAAACTTGTCAATTCTCCTTCTGTAAAAGAAATAGAAGACATGATAGAAGGGAATAAGCTTGTGATAAAAAAGGATTTTATCTCAGTATACAAGGATAAAAAATTATTAAGAAAGGTCAAAAGAGGGAAGCAATCAGCGATACTGGTTGACCCTGTTTAAATTAAACTTATTTTAAAATGGCAGTCTTTTGTGTTTGGAACAAATGCAATAATAGGTGCGTTATGTGCAGCAACCCTTTGGATTTTCAGATGGAGAATCCTTATAAAGGCTACAGCCTTAAACAGCTTAAGGACAGAATTGGTTCTCTGGATGTTTTTGATAGGAAGGGAAATCTGATTGATGATAAAATATGCTTGACGGGAGGGGAGCCGACAATTCACCCTGATTTTCTGAAAATAGTGTCTTTTACCAGGAAAAGATTCCCTCGGTCAATTATAGAGATGGATTCTAACGGCAGAAGGTTTTTTTATCCTTCTTTTACAAAAAAGCTTTTAAGTTTTAAAAACATAAATCTTTGCATTTCTTTGCATGGATTCGACGCTGAGACCCATGATGCGGTTACCAGAACTCCGGAAAGTTTTGACCAAGCCATCAAGGGACTAGAGAATATCTTTAAGTATAAAGAATTGGGATTAAATGAAATAGAGTTGAGAATTATTATTACCAAGATTACCTGCAAATATGTAGAAAAGATATTGAAGCTTATAAAAGATCGTTTTTCTGAAGCAGATAGGATAGTAATTGTTTTTATGGAGATGGAAGGGCAGGCAGGAGATAATTTCAAGATGGTTGGACTTACTCATACTGCCTTCAGTAAGTATATCCCGGGAATCGCTAAATGGATTCCCAAATTTAAGGACCTTCGTTTTTACCATTTTCCCCTTTGTACCATTGACTATAGTCTTTGGCCTCATGTTTGGCGCACTCTTCCTAAAAGTGAAGTGACTTTTCTTCCTTCATGCAGTAATTGTTCTTATAAGAAATATTGTTTGGGTATCCATAAGCATTATCTAAAGGAAGTAGGTAGCGGTGAGTTTAAGCCCATTACTACTAAAAAAATTATCGTCAAAGAAGGTGAGAATTTTCACCGTCCTATTATTGAGATTTATAAAAAATAGAACATGCCTTTTAGCTTTCTTTTTTTAATACCTCTTTTGATTATCGGTATTGTCTGCAGTTATACTGACATCAAACACGGCAAGATAAAGAATAATTGTATTCTCATTGGTTTAGCGTGGGTATTTATTGTTTATATTCTTTTAGGGATTTACAGTTTTTTTTACCTCGGACAGATGGAAAATATCAGTTATTTTGGGAAAATGTTATTGAACGGATTCATCACTCTTATTATAGGATATCTTTTGTGGCATTTTAGGTTATGGACGGCGGCCGACGCTAAACTCTTTACCTTGTACGCGCTTCTTATCCCTCTGGAATTTTATTCCAAATCATATTTCCCTTATTTCCCCTCATTTTTGCTTTTAATAAACGTATTTATCCCTTTATTCTTATTGTTGATGGTAAAAGCATCGATTTTTGGACTTAAGGAACTATTAAAAACGTTAAAAGATTTTAAGAAACTTCTAGACAGGGAAACATTAAAAAAAATCAAGGCTGGACTGATCAATAGCGCCAAAGTTTATATAGTTTTTATCTTTGTCTTTGTAATTCTTCAATTATTAAGAGACAAGACGCTTGTTTTGTTTAATAAGATTATTCCCGATCCTTTTTTAATCTTCCTACTTTTGTTTATTGCTTACAGGTCCATTTTTAGTTTCTTTTCAAAACAGAAAGTAATTAGTATCTGTTTAGCCATTGCAGGAGGGGGATATGCTGGTCATCTGCTTTTTAGCGGACAGACAGCTGCTCTCTTAAACATTCTTAAATTTGCTTTTGTTTTCATGGTTTTGGTTGGATTTCTTCGCAAGCTAATAGATCTCTATATAGAGAAAAAAGAAACCTTCAAAGTGAAAGTCCAAGAGCTAAAAGAAGGGATGTTCATCTCTTTTCAGAACCTTAACAAGGAAATAGCGGAGAAATTAGGCCCCTTAAGGCCGGAGGGAGTAGATAAAGACCAGATAGAACTCATTAAAAATTCATTTGCCGAAGAAAAAGATAAAGAGTTAATAATTTACAAAACATTTCCTTTTGCTCCTTTTATGCTTTCGGGAGCAGCAATAACGCTCATTACCAAGGATTCAATTTTGATTATTATCTTGAATGTTTTTAATCACTTCTTTTAAAAATCTAAGTTTGCTATAATAAACTAAAGGTCTTAAGTAAAAAATACAAAGTAACATGAACTCAAACAATAAAACTTTCTTAATTATCTTTCTCGTAGTTATGGTAGGGGCTTTAGTGTGGTCTTTCGGACCTCGTTTTCTGCAAGAAGAATCACAAGAGCCGACACCGCAAGAACCTTCTTCTGCCCAAGAAGGGGAGCAGCATGCAGAAGGCATTCCTGCTGAGGAAGGTTATCCTAATAATGTCTTAGACGGAGGAATTATTGAAATTGACTTAGAATCTGAAACTCCGGTCATTAAAATAAATGCCAGAATTTCTAAAATTGTTTCAGATGCAGGAGAAATGGTAAAAACTATTGAGATCTCTCCCGACACAGAGTTTCTATCTTATAATATGGAGACAAAAGAAGAAGGAGAGCTAAAACTTGAAGATCTTAGAGTGGGTGACGAGATTACCGCAGCAGTCAATGAATCTACCTTTG
>Ga0265596_1000339_pt1 | contig 29812 bp, 27 predicted proteins | sample saktaG_FD_190143 | JGI IMG/M metagenome (GOLD analysis project Ga0265596, IMG submission 190143) | Saline water microbial communities from Sakinaw Lake, British Columbia, Canada - sak_2013_06_06_60m | ecosystem: Environmental > Aquatic > Non-marine Saline and Alkaline > Saline ...
TGTGGTGTGCTGTGTATCGTTGCTGCAGGAATTATTTCCCGCGTCAAACCACCTAAGCAGGTTGCATAATTTCTAATATACATTAAATATTTAAAGGTGAAACAGTAATTCTATTGTTTCACCTTTTTAAATATCAAACAAACATTATAAAACAATGGTGATTTTTGACATTTCGGGGAAAGTATAAAACTTTTTTGTATAAATCCCACAATTTCTTGACACGAAAACCAGAGGTTTAATCTCAAGATAAATTTTTTATCGGAGGAATGAATGCCAATAAAAAAATTGGATGATGTCATTGAACTTGTTAGAACCAAACCCAAGAAGAGAATCGTTATTGCATATGGGCAAGATGATACGACTATCATCGCTGCAAAAAAGGCAGTTGACCTTAAATTCGCAGATGTGACCATTACAGGGGATAAAGAAAAGATCAAAGAAATCTGCCAGCATAATAATATCGACCCGAAGATTTTTCATATTATCAATGAACCCGATGAAATGGAAGCAGGCAGAAAAGCAATTGCTTTGGTCAACGAAGGTAAGGGTGATGCGTTGATGAAAGGGCTGATCTCAACCGATAAAATGCTCAAATGTATTTTGGATAAGGAAAATGGATTGATGATTCCCGGAAAAATTCTCTCACATGTTTCTATCGCTGAGATCCCAAATTATCATAAATTGCTTATATTCACAGATGCTGCCATTATTCCAAGACCGAATATAGAGCAAAAGATAGCAATGACTAATTATGTTATTGAAACAGCACGGAAATTAGGTATCGAAAGACCGAAGGTTGCAATAATTTCTTTTTCGGAAAAAACAAATCCAAAAATTCCAACTGCTGTAGACGGTGCGTTTATCTCCAAAATGTCTGACCGTGGTCAGATAAAAAATGCTGATATCGATGGACCACTTTCAATTGATCTGTCAATTGACCCGGAAAGTCTGAGTACAAAAGGAGTGACAAGTTGCGTGGAAGCAAATGCAGATTGTCTTGTTTTCCCGTTCCTCGAAGTAGCAAATGTTTTCTACAAAGCTTTGACCTATTTTGCAAATGCGCAAATGGCAACCCATATTGTTGGATCAAAAATTCCTACTGCTATTTCATCACGAACTGATACTGTGATGAATAAATTATACTCAATGGCTTTTGCTTGTTTGATGGCAGAGAAGGAAGAAGAGGAAGAATAGTTGAAAATAATCATTGCCTCTGATCATGCCGGCTTTGCACTCAAAGAGAAGCTCATAGAATATCTTCAAAGTGAGAAGTATACTGTAATTGATGGAGGTACTTCCTCTGCAGAATCCATTGATTATCCTGATTACGGATTTCCAGCAGCAGAAAAAGTCGCAGATGGGACAGTAGAATTTGGGATTGCGATCTGCGGGTCGGGCATTGGTATGAGCATAGTTACAAATAAAGTAAAAGGTATTCGAGCTGCGCTTTGCACCTCAGAAACCATTGCCAGACTATCACGCCAGCATAATGATGCAAACATGCTTATACTTCCCGGAAGATTCATGCCTTTTGAAGAAGCAAAGAAAATAGTTGACACGTGGCTCACCACAAAATTTGATGGCGGTCGTCATCAAAGACGCATAAATAAAATAAAAAAATACGAGGAACGCCGATAAGTTCTTAGTAATTCTCTGATTTGTAAATACATAATTTAAACACGATAAACCATTTTCAAAAATCATAATTACGGAGGAATAATGTTAAATTATGATGAAATAAAAAAAGTTGATCCTGAAATCTATGAAGCAATAATGAATGAGGTTGAAAGACAGTATCATAATCTTGAGCTTATCGCTTCTGAAAATATTGTATCTGAAGCAGTTATGGAAGCTGCCGGCTCTGTCCTTACGAACAAATATGCAGAAGGATATCCTTATAGATACAGCCGTAAAACAGGCGAGTTGCTTTACAGATTGTATGGCAGATATTATGGTGGGTGCGAATTTATTGATGATGTTGAGCGTCTTGCAATTGAAAGAGCTAAAGAACTTTTTGGTGCTGAACACGCAAACGTCCAACCGCATTCCGGCTCTCAGGCAAATATGGCTGCCTATTTTACGCTTATAAAACCAGGAGATACGATCCTTAGCTTGGAGCTTACTCACGGTGGGCATCTTACTCATGGACATCCGCTTAGTTTTTCGGGTAAACTTTTCAATATTGTACCTTACGGAGTGAATAAAGATACAGAACAATTTGTGTATGAGGAGATTCGAGAAAAAGCTCTTAAGTGCAAACCCCAGATGATCCTGACAGGTGCCAGCGCCTATCCTCGAACAATTGATTTTGAAAAATTTAGAGAGATCGCTGATGAAGTTGGTGCAACGCTTGTCGTGGACATGGCTCACATTGCCGGCTTGATCGCAGCAGGTCTTCATCCCAATCCTGTTCCATTTGCAGATATTGTTACTACTACCACGCATAAAACCCTTCGAGGTCCAAGAGGAGGTATGATACTCTGTAAGAAAAAATATGCTCAAGAACTCGATAAATGGGTATTTCCCGGCATTCAGGGCGGACCTTTGGAACATATTATTGCTGCGAAAGCAGTTGCATTCAAAGAAGCATTAACCGATGATTTCATTGTTTATCAAAAGCAAATTCTTGCAAACGCCCAAGCTCTTGCAAACGGTCTTATGAAACAAGGATTCAACCTGGTGTCTGATGGTACTGATACTCATCTTATGCTCATAAATCTTGGTTCTGAAGAAGAGGGTGGTCCCTCAGGCAAGAAGATGGAAGAATCTCTTGATCTGGCAGGTATTACAGCGAATAAGAATACCGTTCCTTTTGATACACGTCCTCCATTTGTGGCGTCTGGAATTCGTCTCGGCACACCAGTAGTGACCACAAGAGGCATGAAAGAAGCTGATATGGATATAGTGGCAGATTTCATCAAAAAAGTGTATGATAACTATGATGATGAAGAACAATTAGCAAAAATAAAAGATGATGTACAGGCACTCTGTGCACAATTCCCAATATTTGATGAATTGAGAAAATAAAGAAGGTTTCTATGATTACATTCAGACATGGCGATACTATTACCGAATTGCTGGAAACTGATAAAGATGCATTAAGAAAGATGTATCTGAACGAAATTACAATTCAATATAAAAAATGGAAAGCAGCAAATCTTGAGATCACTTCGAACAGTCATGAAGATCTGAAAAAGAAGATCTATCTATATTCGGAATATCGCAATTTTCTGTTTACTAAAAAATTCAGAGAGGAAAACACTTTTCTTAGACAGAGAAAATTATTCGAAACCGTACTTTCCGAATTTCTATACTATGTTATGAAAGACCTGAAAATAATTGAGGAAATGGATCTCCATTTCGGTCGGGCTGATATTCCTTTGAATCTGAAATTCGAATATAATAAACTGGAAAATATAAAAAAAGAGAAATTGCTTTCCTTTTCGTACCAAAAAATGCGCATGGTTGTGGGTAAAAATTTACAGGTGAAATATCGTATTGAAGATAGAAAAAGTTATGTTGAATTCGATATGATGTTTCCCATTATTATTGCAGAATCCGCAATGGTTCTTGATGACTGGTTTGTGCTTTCCTATCAGAATCAGGTTCGAAGAGTAAAATCTCTCTTTCCAAAATGCCTGAATTTTATTATTTGTGAAGTGGTGCATCACGATTTCCAGGTTGATGTCTCAAGTTCAAATATAGATGGCATTTACATTCTTCAACAGCAAACTACTCGCATGAAGAGAAGAAACATTTCCTGCGAGGTGCTTGAGGCATTTCTTCACAAGATTCAAACCCATCTGTACCAGCAGCGTGAGGATATACTCAAGAAAATAAAAAAAGGTGTATTAGCCGATTAATCGAAACTATATGGAGTCATAATGAATATACAAGAGATCAATCAAAAAGTAATTGAAAAGACAAAGTTTGTTCAGTCCATTTTCACTGAGATAGGAAAAGTGATTGTCGGTCAGGAATATATGATACGGCGGTTGATAATCGGTCTATTTGCTAACGGACATGTGCTGATCGAAGGTGTTCCGGGACTTGCAAAGACACTTGCTGTGAGCACTCTCGCTGATGTGATCAGTGTTGGTTTCAGGCGAATCCAGTTCACTCCCGATCTTCTTCCTGCGGACCTTATCGGTACGCTGATCTTTAATCAAAAAGAGGGGACATTCACACCGAAAAAAGGTCCTATCTTTTCGAATATCATTCTTGCTGATGAGATAAACCGAGCTCCTGCAAAGGTGCAAAGTGCACTTTTGGAAGCTATGCAAGAACGCCAGGTAACAATAGGAGAAAAATCCTATAAACTGGAAGAACCATTCCTCGTTCTTGCCACACAGAATCCCATCGAGCAGGAAGGAACCTATCCTTTGCCGGAAGCTCAGGTCGATAGATTTATGCTGAAGTTGAAGGTAACCTATCCGAAAAAGGAAGAGGAACGCGAGATCATCAATAGGATGTCCGACAATAAGCCAATCGATGTGAAAAAGATTATCAAACCAAAAGATGTGCTTAATACACGGGCATTAGTGAATGATATTTATGTCGACGAGAAAATCAAAGAGTACGTGTTGAATATTGTTTTTGCAACCAGATCACCAGAGGAATATGGACTGAAAGATATCAGCGAATTCATTGAATATGGCGCATCACCACGCGCATCTATCTATCTTGTGCGTGCAGCAAAAGCAAATGCAATGCTTGATCAGCGCGGCTATGTCTCACCCGAAGATATCAAGGAGATAGGAAGAGACGTGCTGCGGCATCGTATCATCCTTACTTACGAAGCTGAAGCTGAAAATGTGACCTCTGAAGATATTGTTGATAGAATATTTGATGAGATTGAAATTCCATAATCCAAAAGTTCGCAGTTTATGATCCCAAAAGAGATTCTCCAGCAGATAAAACGCATCGAGATATCCACCAGAAGCATTGTTAGTGACATGTTTTCAGGGGAGTATCACAGCGTGTTCAAAGGACAGGGACTCGAATTTTCCGAGGTGCGTGCATACCAGCCCGGAGACAATGTCAGACTCATTGACTGGAATGTGTCTGCACGTATGGGACATCCCTATATAAAAAAGTTCGAGGAAACCCGCGAACTTACAGTAATGCTTATGATAGATGTGAGCGGATCGGGTTCATTTGGCACATTCCACAAACTGAAAAGGGAGATCGCTGCGGAAGTTGGCGCTATTCTTGCATTTTCAGCAACTAAAAACAATGATAAAGTTGGATTGCTCCTCTTCTCTGATGAAGTGGAGAAATACATTCCTCCCAAAAAGGGAAAAAATTCAGTTTTGAGAATTGTTCGTGAAATATTGTATTACAAACCGGTTCATCAGAAAACAAGTTTGAAGAATGCACTCGAATATTACTACAAAATGTCCAAGAAACGAAGCATTATTTTCCTCATTTCAGATTTCTTTGATGTTGACTATCAAAAGACATTGCAGATAGTTGCACAAAAGCATGATGTCGTTGCGATCCGAATTCTCGATCCGAAAGAATACACAATTCCCGAAGTGGGATTCATTACTTTTCAAGATGCGGAAACAGGCAAAGAAATGATCATTAACGCAAATGATAACCAGCTTCGAAAGAGATACGAAGAGCATATTGAACGAACCATCCAGTCCTTTCCACAACTTTTGAAAAAGTTAAAGATCGACCTGATAGACATCCGCACGGATGCGGATTATATTGAAGATATAGTGAAATTTTTCAAAGCGAGAGCTAAAAGGTATCGATGAAGAAGATAGTAGTACTTGTTGGATTAGCGATCTTATTAAATAGTATTGCATTTGGTTTTACTGTCTATACAAAAATTGATACATTGAAAACCGATCTCGATCACCTTAGTGTAGGGGACAGGATATATTTTGACGTATCCATACTGCATAATTATAAAAGTAGCGTTCTTTATGTACAGCAGGAACCTTCAGAGATATTTATTATCTTTTCATATACATCCGATATACAAAAAATTGATGATGAGATAAAGACTGATTTTCATTTTACCTCAGCTCTTTTTGATACAGGATTGCAAACTATTCCTCCGCAGGAATTCATTCTTACCTCTTTGGAAGATTCTGTGAAAATATATTCCGATTCACTCCAAGTTTTAATTCATTCGGTTCTGCCTGCAGATAGTGTTGCTCTCAAAGATATTAAACCGCCGGTTTCATTATATCTTGGTTTCTGGGATATTGCATTTCCGCTTTTGATAATTGCGGTAATAATATTTGTCATTATCATTATTACGCGAAGCAAAAAGGGATTGGCGTTCATTCCTGAAAAGAAAAAGAAGATACTTCCCGCCCATGTGATCGCTCTGAAAAAGATCAAGCAGTTAAAGTTGCAGGATTACATCGCAAAAGGAGATATAAAGCGCTACTATGTCGAGGTTTCCTGGATATGCAGAGAGTATCTTGAAAATCGTTATCATAAGCCATTTCTTGAGATGACAGGGTATGAGATACGCCAATTCCTCAAATATCTGAATGTTGAAAAAAGAATTGAAACTAATGCAATTCTTCAGGAATGTGATCGTGTGAAATTCGCAAAATATATTCCTCCAATTCAGGATGCTGAGAACGTGTTAAATGAACTTGTTGATGTTATTCATACAACAAAAGAGAAAGAGATAAAAGAGGAAAAAGATGCGGATTGAATTTCTTAAACCTGCCATTTTCTGGCTATTGCTTCTGATTCCACTTCTGGTTTTATATGAAATTTTCATAAAAAGTAGGAAGAAGCCGACCGTTCTCTATTCTAACATACAGCTTTTACAATCCTTTGTTTCAAGCAGAACGCAGATACTCTATTATCTTCATTATATATTTCATCTTTTAATATTTATTGCTTGTGTGATCGCACTTGCCAGACCTGTCATACCGGAACGGTTTACTCGTGTGAAGGGTAAGGGTGTGGATATCATACTTGCAATGGATGTGTCAACCAGTATGAGAGCTATCGACTTTCAACCAAACAATCGGCTATTTGTTGCAAAAAAAGAAGCAAAGAAATTCATAGAGTCTCGCCCGACAGACAGACTTGGACTGGTCATTTTTGGAGGGGAAAGCTATACTCAGTGCCCTCTTACGATTGACCATAAGATATTGATCGAGTTGCTTGAAAAGATCAAAACAGGCATGGTCGAGGACGGAACTGCAATTGGCATGGGAATTGCCACATCAATAAACCGTTTGCGCGACTCTGCCGCAAAGAGTAAAGTGATAATTCTGCTTACAGACGGTAGAAATAATTCCGGCGAGATCGATCCTGTTACTGCTGCAACTCTTGCAAAAGACCTTGATATAAAGATATATCCAATTGGCGTAGGTAAAGAAGGTGTTTCGCAAATTCCGGTTGATCATCCGATCTATGGCAGGCAGTATGTATCCCAGCAGCTCAATATTGATATGAACACTTTGAATAAAATTGCTGAAATATGTGGCACAGAAAAAGCTTCCCGCGCTCAGAATCCTGAGCAATTAAAAGAGATCATGCAGCACATCGATAAAATGGAAAAAACCGAGATCACAGAAAAAGTGCATTATCGTTATTACGACCTTTTCTACTATTTCCTTTATACAGCTATTTTCTTGCTTGTGCTTGAAATTTTGTACTCAAGATTTATTTTAAAGAGGATACCATAAATGCGATTTGGAAATCCTGAAATTTTGTTGTTATTACTTCTGGTGCCTATTCTTATACTGCTTATGTACTTCTCGATAAAAAGGAGAAAAAAGGTATTTTCTGAATTCAGCAGCATAGAACTTCAGAAGAAGCTTATCACAAATCTGTCACACGTTTCAAGAACCCTAAAAAGCATTCTATGGATTTGCATAATTGTATTGCTTATCATTGCTGCAGCCCGTCCGCAGTGGGGTAAGAAATTGCAGATTCTCGAAGAAAAAGGACTGGATATTGTGGTAGCGATAGATGTTTCCACAAGCATGCTTGCAGAGGACCTTGCACCAAACCGTATCCAGAGAGCAAAAAATTCTTTCATGACATTCATCGATATGCTTACAGGCGATAGAGTTGGACTTGTGATATTCTCAGGAGATGCATTTGTACAATGTCCCATTACGTCAGATTATTCAGCACTGAAAATGTTCGCTTCAATTGTGGATGTGGGACTTGTTCCGGAAGAGGGGACTGATATTGCCAATGCGATTAAAAAAGCAAGCACTCTTTTTGTACATGATACTCAAAATCGCGTAATGGTGCTTATCACCGATGGAGAAAACCTGCAAGGTGATTTCAAAGATGCTGTGAAAAAAGCAAAAGAAAACCACATAATTATTTATACATTGGGAATTGGCACACAAAAAGGAGCTCCCATTCCGCTTATCAATCCGCAAACCGGCGAAAAAGAGTATCTTAAAGATAGGGAAGGGAATATCGTGCTTACAAAATTGGATTTTTCAAACCTGAGCTGGATCGCTAAGGAAACAGACGGACTTTTCTTTCAGGTTTCTTCCGGACAGCAGGAGATAAGGGATATCCTAAATGATATTAGTTTGCTGGAAAAGGAGAAGATCGCAGAACGCCATTACTCACAATATAAAGAGCAGTATCAGTTTTTTGTCCTATTTGCCTTGTTTTTATTGCTGATCGAGTTTATATTATGGGAAAGGAAAATAAGAACATGAGAAAATTTTTTGTGATTCTTGGATTGTTGATGGTTCTGTTTGTGCAAAATTGCTTTGCACTTAACTATGAAAAGGTGTTGAAAAACAATAATGCAAAGAAGGCATATCAAAAAGAAGATTATGTCAAAGCTGAAGAACTTTTCAAGCAGAGCAGTATTGAATATCCCGAAGAGGGAAAGATACATTATAATCTTGCAAATGCCCATTATAAAAACGAAAAATACGTTGAAGCAATTGCAGAATATAAAGCCAGCTTGAAGAATGAAGATATTAATAAGGCCAAAGTACTCTACAATATTGGGGATTCATATTTTCAACAACAGGATTATCAGAAGGCAATCGAGTATTATCGCGATTCGCTCATTGAGAATCCGAAAGATGCAGATACTAAGTATAATTATGAACTGACACGACAGTATCTTCAGCAGCAGCAGGAGCAACAGCAACAACAGCAAGATCAAGATCAGGATCAACAGGATAAGGAACAAGAGCAGCAGGATAAACAGCAGCAAAATCAGGATCAGCAAAAAGAGGATCAGGAAGAAGAACAAGAACAGCAGCAGCAACAGCAACAAGAGGATCAAGAGCAACAGAACGAGCAGGAGCAGCAGAATCAACCTCAACCAACCGATGACGAAAAGAAACAGGCAGAGAGAATTCTTGACGTAATGCAGCGTGCTGAAGAGGATAATCAAAAAGAAAGAATGAAGAAATTACTTCAACAGGAACCGGGCAAAAAAGTGGATAAGAACTGGTAGTATGATAAAAAAAATATTTCTCTTTTCTTTTCTCATATTGATGATCAGCACAGCATGTTTTGCGGATAATATCACAATCACATCCTATGTTGACAAGAATACAGTTTCCTTAAATGAGCTATTAAATTTGTCAATTGAGATCAATTCCGACATGCAGATCGATGCTGAGCCAGAGATACCGCAACTAACAGGATTTCAAATAGTTGGGCAATCTTCTTCAAGTTCTACTTCAATTGAGATCATAAATAATGAGATGTCGAGATCGGTTACACAGAGCTTTACCTATTCTTTGCGTCCTTTGAAAACCGGCAGCTTCACGATACCGCCAATTTATACAAAATTCAAGGACAAAACCTATCGCTCGAAAACGATAAATGTGAATGTTGTCGAAGCAAATAGTAATGTACCACAATCAAGGCAGAATACACAAAAGCAAAATAATAGCTCTTCAAATAATGTTCGGATTTTTCTTCAAGCAACACCAAGTAAATCTGAGGTTTTTGTTGGAGAACCCTTTACGATCAAATATGTGTTATACAGTAATAAAGGATTGGTCGGGCTTAATGCAGAAAAAATGCCGGAATTTGCAGGTTTCGTGAAAGAAGAGACCTTTCAGGCAAAAAATATTACACATACCCTCGAAGTCATAAACGGCATACGTTATTATGCCTATCGCATAAGTGATTATACGCTTTTTCCAACAAATGCAAATTCATTTACGTTGGATAAAATGGAACTGCTCTGCGCCTATGAAGTCCCTGCAAAGAGTTTCTTTGATTTCAGTACAACGAAACGAGTTTATATTCAATCGAATACTTTAGGAATAAAAGTTAAGCCGCTTCCCCTCGCAGGACAGCCACAGAATTTCTCGGGAGCGGTAGGGCAGTACAGCATAAAATCAGAACTTAGTTCTTCACAGGTAAAAATCGGCGAATCAGTTACGCTTGCCATTACTATTTCCGGTTCGGGGAATATCCGCATGTTTGAGCCACCGACCTTGTCGGTCATTCCAAATATTGATACTTTCCCACCTGAAGAGAGCGATGTTCTGTATCATCCTGATAATGTTTCCGGCAAAAAGGTCATCAAATATATTCTCATACCTGAAGAACCCGGCACGTACGATCTGCCACAAATTTCCTTCACTTATTTTGATCCACATTCAGAAACATATAAAGCCATCTATACAAAATCACTTACGCTCGATGTTGAAAAGGGGAAAGTAACTCCCGGTTCGCTTTCATATATTCGCCCTCAGGATATTGATATTCAGGGCTTGGATATTCATTTTATCATTACAAAAAATACGATAACAGATTACACGCTCATCATCTCACAGGCATGGTTTTGGATACTGATAGTTTTATCCTTTTTAAGTATTGTCGCTGCGCTGATCATCAATAAAGAACGTGAAAAACTGCTGCAAGATAAAGCATATTACAGAGCGAGAATTTCCAATAAACATCTTCAGAAGGATCTGGGTGAGGTGCAAGCAGCATTGAAAAATGATGACATTTCCACTTTTTTTGTTGCAGCCGATAATGCATTGAAAAATTTCATTGCAAATAAATGTAATATCTCTGCAGGTGCATCCAAAATTCAGGATATTATTGCAGAGCTTCATAAACGAGAACTCCCTGAAGGGTTTATTGATGAAATAATCAATTTCCTCAAAATGACAGACAATGCACGTTTTGGAGGCACGCAATTTTCTCATGAAGCGCTTGAGGAAAAATTTAAGGAATTGAATATGATCCTTCAAAACCTTTCAAAGATAAAGTTCAGGAAAAAAAGATGAAAAAGATTATTTATATTTTGAGCATTTTATTTATTATCCCCTTGCTGCTTTGTGCAAAAGAGTATAATCTCACTGCTGCAAATAGTGCATACCAGGAGCAGAATTACCAAATAGCCAAAGAAGAATATATGAAGCTTGTCAATGAGGATGTAGAAAATTACGAGCTTTTTTATAACCTTGGCAATACATATTTCAAACTCAATGACCTTGGCAATGCACGTCTCTATTACGAGAAAGCTGCAAAGTTCGAACCTCTCAACCAAGAACTAAATGAAAATATTACAATGCTGATGGCAAACATAAAAGATAAAGAGGAAGTAGAGCGATCATTTATTGAGACGCTGCTGCGCAAAATATATTATACTTTTTCGATCAACCTTCTGGGTGTGTTCGCAGTTATATTTTTTATTTTAATGATGGCATTCATCGTGTTTCTTATAATGAGCAGAAGTGCTGTGCTCAAGCGGATCGTTAAAGTCTTTCTCGTTATCTTTGCTGTTATATTCTTTCTTGTGACTGTAACAGAAGTTATGAGAATCCGTGATTTCTATGCTGATAATAATGCAGTTATTCTGGATGAAGTAGTTATCGCATACAGCGGACCGAATGAGGATTTTCCACAGGTTTTTACCATACACGAGGGACTGAAAGTTTCTATAGAGAGATTTGATAATGAATGGGTGCTGATAAAACTTCCATCAGGAAATGGGGGATGGGTTCTTACCTCTGCATTAGGTATTATCTGACATGAAGCTGCAGCGCGCTTCACAGAATACTCAGACTCTTGGGATCATTGGATTTATACTTCTCATTCCTGCAGTGCTTTCATGGATTTTATTTATTCTCTACCTTTCTCATATTACAAATTTATTTAAGATAATTTTTGAAGCCATTCCTGTACTGATGCTCATTATTGTGACGCTGAACCCGCTTGGAGCTATTGCTCTTGGTGTGTTTTCCAATGCGTATGAAAGCAGGAATATCTATGCGAAGACAGCATCACTCGGTGGGATTATTCTCATCGGCTTTCTTCTGATAGCAATAATACTACGATAATGCGAATCTGTGCTAACTTCCTTTATGTAATAGCTCACGGATTTTCACCGATGAACACAGATAAAGAAATAAAGAAAATTCTTAAAATTGACTATCCCCGTGGCAGAGCCAAGGAGCATTCCGCCAATTTTATTTCAATCCAATGATTGAAAAACGAATTTTCATTATTTTACCTCACCCCAGCCCTCTCCTAAATGGAGATGGAGAAATTGGAAACCCCGAGGCAGAGCCTCGAGGAATTATTTGATTAAAAATAATTTTCCAACTTCCAATTAATAGCACGCTGATTCGCCTGCTGGCGTTCGCAGATTGTGCTAATCCTCGCAGAAAAAATATATTCACCACATTGGGCCGTTGCAGGCGAATTTTCAAAAATGACAATCAATGTGAAGGCCCAATCCAAACTATTGCGAAGTTTTCCAAGGTATCCTTCACTAACTATTTGCAAGTTTTTTCAGCGTTAGTCTGTGCTCCATTTTCTTTTTTCGTGTTTTTAGTGTCTTTCGTGGTTAAATTTCTCTATTAATCCCTTTATCAAATTTCCAAGCTTTATTCATAAATATTTTGACAAAGAAATATCAAGAAGTGTTTTTTATTCAAAAAAATTTGAACATAACCAAAATCTATGTACATATTAATTTTAGGTTTACTCGCAGTCATAGCTTATTCTATATATGAATACTTTTCTCATCATTCATACAGAAAAAAGATACCTTTACTCATTCATGTGAACGGTACCCGCGGAAAATCCAGCGTTACCCGGCTTATTGCTGCCGGTTTGCGTGAGGGTGGAAAAAGAACAATTGCAAAGACAACCGGTTCTGCACCGAGGATCATACTTGAGAATGGTAGTGAAATCCCCATACAGCGCCCTCGTGGACCGAATATCCGAGAGCGGATCAAGATATGTAAATTTGTTGCAAAACGCTCCTCAGAAGTCCTTGTGCTCGAATGCATGGCTGTTATGCCGGAATATCAGTGGGTGACAGAGCATAAAATAGTAAGATCGGATATTGGTGTGATAACGAATATCCGCCTTGATCACCTCGATGTTATGGGTCCGGGTATAAAAAATGTAACCTATTCCATATGCAACACTATACCTGAAAAAGCACTATCTTATACAAGCGAAAATTTTTTTTTCCCTTATATGAAAAAGATCGCAGATAAAAAACAAACTAAGCTTTATCTCAGTGATCCGGAAGTAGTGTCCGATGAAGTGCTTGATGAATTTTCCTATATCGAGCATAAAGATAATATCTCTTTGGCTCTGGATGTATGCAAAGCATGCGGTGTGGAAAGGGACGTTGCACTCGAAGGAATGAAAAAAGCAAGACCGGATATCGGAGCGACTACCCTTTTCCATATTCATGATAATGAAAGAGATGTTTATTTTGCTCATTCTTTTGCGGCGAATGATCCTGAATCCACGGAATTTGTCATCAAATCCGTAAAAGAACTCCATCCTGATATTGAGTTCTGCGGATTTATTCTAAATACACGCGCAGATAGGATGTTCCGTTCCAAACAGCTTATAAAAATGCTCGAGAATACTGATTTTGACGGACTCTATCTCATCGGACGGGAAACTGCAACTGTTTATTCTTATACACTAAATCATAAACTGCCAATGTCCAGAATTCATAATTTCGGATGGGTCACAGGCGAGCAATTCATGAAAAAATTGGATAGTGTAAGAGCAAAAAATATTTTGCTCATAGGCATTGGAAATATCGGTGGAAATGGCGGAATTATTGTGGATTATTTTAAAGAAAAATCAGAGATCGGAGAATCATAAATGTTTGAAGTCGCAATAGGGTTAGGTGTATTAACAAGTCTCTTCTTTTTGGAAACCTTTGGCATTGCTGCAGGCGGTATTGTAGTGTGCGGATACATCGCATTATATCTTCATGAACCCCTTACAATATTGGTTACTCTGGCGATCAGCTTTGCAGTGTATGGAATTGTGAAATTCCTCGGAATGTTCATGTTTATGTATGGACGGCGAAGGATGGTCATATCAGTACTTCTGGGTTTCATCATCGGGTGGATGGTTCGTTCTTTCGGGCTGTTTTCATACATTCCAGGCGATCAGGTCGTTCGTGTGATCGGGTACATTATTCCCGGCTTGATCGCGAATTCTATGGAGCGTCAGGGCATCATTCAGACAGTATCGGTAATGGGAGTGGCAGCAGTCATTGTGCGGCTGATTCTCATTCTCGTATTCGGCGGACAATTAATAGGATAAATGAAACTCATTAAGAAATATCCAATGTCCAACAAGCCGTTGCTAAGGCTATGGCTCGGCAAGCAAGGAATATCCAATGATGAAAAATAAAATAAATGATAAAGAAAAGTAAGAGAGAAGAAAATAATCATAAAGAGTTCGATTTACAAGATCGATTTATTGCTTATACGATTATATTCTGGTTGCTAAGCCCAGCAGTTTGTAGGAAAAAAGATGAAATGCTCGATATTTTCTCAATCCCCTCTAACTCCCCCTATGCAAGGGGAGAACTTATCTCATTTTGCAGCAGGCAGTTCCCTTCCCTTTTAATAGGTGGAAGGGTTAGGGATGGGGGGCACAATAACTCAAATAAACCATTTTCACACAGGATGCCCAGCTTAGAAACTAACACATAAGGAATATCCAATGATGAAGGAAAAATAAATGTCTCAGTTTCGTTTGAATATAAAACATCTAAATAAATGGATATTGGACATTCCGTGTTCGATATTGGAAATTCAGATTCTTTTATCTCACTATATAGCTCACTTAAAATTAGAAAGAACCATAAATGAATTGAGGAACTATGTACATACCAAGTGCGCATTCTAAAATTAGTGTTATCATACTTTTGATCATAGCGATAGGATTGTTTTTGTGGGTGAATACCTCACGGGTGTGGGTTAAAGAAAAATTCTATGATGAGAAATATCAAGCTGCCGAGCTCACAAAACAGGCAACCGACGCAGTCAGAAAGTATAGAATTCAGCAGGGCTACACTTTTGATGAATTGAACGACCCGAACAGGTCAGGTCTTATCGGCGAGAAATATTCGCTCATCACAACAGATAGGGGAGATCTCACTGCAAAATTGACTACGCTCAATCCAAATATTTCAGCAATTATTGTAGAATTTTTCAAGAAAGCCAAACTTAAAAAAGGTGATGTGATAGCCGTCAATGTAACCGGCTCGATGCCTGCTCTCAATATTGCAGTACTCAGCGCTGCGAAGGTGCTAGGACTCGATGTCGTGCTCATTAGCTCAGTTGGCGCATCTATGTTTGGTGCAACCGATCCATATTTTACATGGCTGGATATCGAAACATTACTAAATGAAAAGGACATACTTTCTTATAAAAGTATTGCAACATCACTTGGTGGCGGTCGTGATCTTGGACGTGGATTGAGCAAAGCAGGTCGTGATCTTATCATCGAAGCTACTGAACGCAATAATGTTGAGTTAATTCAGGAAAAAAGCATCGAGAAGAATATCCAACGAAAGATGGAAATTTTTGAAGATACATACGATAGAGATGTTGATCTTTATGTAAATGTTGGTGGTGGACTTTCCAGTCTTGGAGATGCTATTAATGGACGCTTGCTCCCACCGGGACTTCACAAACATGTTCTGACCAGGAACATTCCCAAAAAGGGAACGATGTTCCTCTTTGCAGAAAAGGGAGTTCCTGTCATTCATCTGCTCGATGTACGTGCTCTTGCTGAGGAATATGATCTTCCTATCTCGCCCGTGCCATTACCGGAACTCGGAACAGGTGCAATGTTCCTTGAAGAGCGTTACAATCTAACAATAACTGTGGTCGCACTGGCAATTCTCCTAATCTTAATTGTGATCGTGATATTCTTTGACAAACGGCAGCAGCAGTTCAAAGAAGAACATGCGAAATGAGAAAAAATATCCAATGTCCAACAAGGAATATCCAATGATGAAAGAAAAGAATAAAGTGGTTGGTCAAAAGAAGTTCGATTTACAAGATCGATTTATTGATTATACGATTATATTCTGGTTGCTAAGCCCTGCAATTTGTAGGAGAAAAGATGAAATGCTCGATATTTTCTCAACCCCCTCTAACTCCCCCTATGCAAGGGGAGAACTTATCTCATTTTGCTGCGGGCAGTTCCCTTCCCTTTTAATAGGGGGAAGGGTTAAGGATGGGGGTCACAATAACTCAAATAAACCATTTTCACACAGGATGCCCAGCTTAGAAACTAACACACAAGGAATATCCAATCCATGTGAAATAAAAAAAAGATTTCACGGGACAGGTGATGAAGGAAAAAAATATGACTAAATTCCACTTGGTTATGAAACATCGAGTTAAATGGTTATTGGACATTCCGTGTTCAATGTTGGAAATTCAAAAATTTCTCATACTTGGATTTATTTTTGCATTAAGTACAACCTCATTAGTCTGTGCACAGCAAGCAGAATTGATGTTCACACAGAAACCTGATGAGTTCATGCTGTACAATACAAATAACCAAAAAATGTATTCCTATTACTTGCTGCCTTCAAAGGAGAATATTACTCTTACCGTATCAAATCTTGATACTCTTGAGATATATTCAAGGATTTTCTTTGAACAAAAAGCAAATTCCCGTTCTTATGAATATATGCTCACATACAATGCATTCGCAGATACAATTCACAAAACCTGCAAACAAAGCAGTGTTACCCGTGGAGTGAATGGACAAGCAGTCTCGACCTATAACAAATCTTTGATAACTCTGGCTGGTACACAAAATGGAATTAAAATACAGAACATCTTTTCAAAACCAATTCTTTTCAAATTTGAGTATAACTCACCCACTAATTTTTCATCACAGCACGAATATATTGCATACAGTCCTGATGTGTATAGCGATGAAAAAGTGCTTGTGCTCAATGACAAAGAATACACCTATTACGAACCAAAAAACAACGAGATAAGTCTCGATCTCGAAGGTCCGATATATCTCAAGATTATCAGCCGGGTGATATTTGATATGCCTGCAACTAAGAAAATTGATTATCAGTTTGATGTATATGATAATGGCAGCTTATTAGCTTCCTTTAGCGAGGTTGGGTATAAATCTTCAAAATCTGTCTTGCAAAATAATATCGAGCATATTCCATCAACCGGTGATGTGAATATCTTGCATTTTGATGAAGGCGCACATCATATTGAGATCAGGAAAACGTCCAATAATCATGAAGTGATGTTTAGATTTTATATTAATAAAACAGCAGTGTACGTGGGGGATAAATGAAAAGAATAATTTTCATTTATTTTGCAGTTTTAATAAGCGTACACACGCTCTGCGCACAAGAACTCGACTACTCTCTTTACAATAAGATCGATATCAGAACGTATTATAACAGCAATGTACTCAATCTTTCTGACAAAGATATTAATGAGTTTCTCGATGGTCAGGATCCCGATAAGTATAAGCTCAAATCTGTCGATGACATTGTGAGTTCTTTCGATATTGAGCTTGGCTTCAAACATAATCTTATGATGGGACATACGCAGATCAGCAAATTCAAATTTTCTTATGACAAGTACTGGAAAAACGGATTCAAGGATTTCAAGTTTATAAGTTTCGAGCTAATTCAATATTTCAGCAAATACGTAGATGTACGAGCAAAATACTCATATTATCCATACATTTTCATCAATAAATATGAAAGCTATTTTGACCCCTATTACGGATATCATGATTTCACTTATTCAAAAAATCTGGTGTGTTCGGGTTTGAATATCCGCATTCTTGATTATGTTGAGTTCGGATATAATTTTGAATATACTGATCAAAACTATAATGATTATTTCCCGGAATATGATGCATACAATCTTATCAGTGAGGGATGGATCGGTTTACGACCAATGGAAAATACTAAGATCAAATTCAAATATTCCTATGTGCAGTCCATTGCACAAGCGGAAAAGGTGTATGATTCGGGCAGCGAAAAGATCCGCGATCCTTCTTATAATTCTAACATTATTTATACATCCCTTTCGCTTCCGATCATAGGTGGGCGTTGGAATAAACAAATCAAATTTTTCACCAGTTTGAAATGGGAGAATCGTTACTTCCAATCACCTTTTTCGCCAGTTGTTGATCCCTTCCATTCGGGAAGAAAAGACAATATCTTTCATTATGAAGGATGGCTAATATACCCGATCTGGCACCTTTTCGATTTCAGGACATTTTTTACCTACGAAAGAAGAAATACCCACTCTCCAAATGGAACATTGGTTTCTGAAGAGAAAGAGTATATTACAAGAACTTACGGAGTTTCATTACAAGTACGATTTTAATAATATTTCATAAATCATTTTACAAATTACTTATCACAAGCTCTTCGACTTATGACAAGGTAATTTGGGAATTGATCCTGTAGCATACGATAAAATGGTAATATCTCCCAATCCTTCTTCTCAGAATATTAATGTGAAATTTTCAATGCCTGTCTCTCAGAAAGTAACACTTGAACTTTATAATGTCAAAGGACAGAAGATTGCAGCCTTCCATGAAGGAATGATTTCTGCAGGAACTCACGAACTTAACTTTGAAACGAATGTTCCTTCCGGCATATATTTCATGAAAATGCAGACAGAATCTGAAACACGAATGGAGAAATTCATTATTCTGAATTAATTTTAGATTGTATTAAATTTAACTGGACTTCTACTTTTTAACTACGCTTTGAAGATGAAGTCCAGTTTTTTTTCTTGGATTCTATAGTTGTACTCAATATCTAATATTTTTTTAAAATTAGAAATTAGAAATTTGATATTCTTACTTTATTATTCTCTATTCCTCACAAATATATGCTTAATGCGTTTGCCCTCGACATCGCGTTCGTCGATTTCGAAGTCCTTTTTCAGTGATTTGATGAGAGGTGTGAGTTTAAGAAATCCATAGTTGCGAGGATCAAAATCTTTTCTTTTCTTAATAAGTAGATTTCCCACATCACCCAAAAATGCCCAGCCGTCTTCATCTGCGACATCGGAGATAGTAGAAGAGATCAATCGAATAACATTTGGTGTGATCTTATCCACATCATGCTTTTTCACACTAGTATCTTCTTCAACTTTCGATTCTGTTTCCTTTGAAAGTGCCTTTAAAATCTCAATATAAATGAATTTATCACAGGCAACAATAAAGGGTTCAGGAGTTTTTCTTTCACCGATACCAAAGACCTTCATGCCGGCTTCCCTCAATCTTGTTGCCAGACGGGTAAAATCGCTGTCGCTGGAAACAAGGCAGAAGCCATCGACCTTTTCGGAATATAAAATATCCATTGCATCTATTATCATAGCGGCATCAGTGGCATTTTTCCCGGTAGTATAGCCATATTGCTGAATGGGAATGATGGCATTTTCCAGAAGTAAATTTTTCCATTTTTTGAGCGTTGGACGTGTCCAATCTCCATAAATTCTTTTGATCGTGGGGTTGCCGTACTTTGCGATTTCTTCCATCATCTCTTTCACGTATGCAGAAGGGATGTTATCGCCATCGATCAATACTGCGAGTTTTATATCTTTGTCCATAGTTATCCTTTATTTATCTTAATCTCTGATTGAGATTTGGAAGTATCCTGTCAATGTAAATCTTTTTTAATTTGGCATACCCCCAAAATTTTTCATGTTCATGACACTTTAAGGAAAACTTATTGAATATCATCCGTATAAATAGTAAAAGAAAGAAATAACCATAATAGTTAAAAGCACTGTCACACTGAGGTTCTTTATCACGGCGTAATGGAATGAAGTCGGATCGAAGTGGGACAGACCCTTCGACAAGCTCAGGGTGACAACAGCAAGGATGGATACAAATTAACAGTTTTTCTAAAAGTAATTTTCCGCGAAGAATTCTCCGCAAACACTTTATTCATGCACTATCCAGAGAATCTTCATCGAATTTTTGGGGGTATTCCTGAAATCTTTTTTAACAAAATATCTGGAAAGTAATCTCGAAAAATATTAACTGAAAATAGAATATAAAATGAATGAGCATGAGGTCTTAATGAAGAATATAGTTATTTCGGTCATACATGTTTTTTTAACCTGCTCAGTCTTATTATCACAAGAAATCCTTATCTCTGACGGAGTGGTCTAACAAAAATCATACATTATGAAAATTGACACCAAAAATCAATCTGAGGTGTATAAGTTTATTAATATGGCACACAAAAAAAAGCACATTGCATTAGCTCTGTTCTCAGGCGGACTTGATAGTCTTCTCGCAGTTAAAGTCATTCAGGATCAGGGAATAAAAGTCATTCCTATGTGCTTTGAATCACCATTTTTTTCCTGTAAAAAAGCAATCCAAGCTGCAAAACAAAACAATCTGTACGTGAATATCATACCTCTGAAACAGGATTATCTTGAAATGATCCAGAATCCCAAATATGGTTACGGAAAGAATTTCAATCCCTGTATAGATTGCCATGCTTTTATGTATAGGAAGCTGGGTGATATGATGGGCAAATTCGGTGCTGATTTTCTAATTTCAGGAGAAGTGCTCGGTCAGCGTCCAATGTCGCAACATCTGAATGGATTGAATGCAGTTGCCAAATGGAGCGGATATAAGGATTTGATAGTGAGACCGCTTTCTCAAAAACTGTTGGCAGACACGAAACCGATCCGTGAGGGCTGGATTGATAAAGAATTACTGCTTGGACTGCAGGGAAGAAACCGAACTCCTCAGATAGAATTAGCAGAGAAATTTGGCATAACCGAGTATCCAACTCCGGCTGGAGGATGTTTGCTTACAGATCCGGGTTACTCAAAGCGGCTTAAGGATCTCAAACAGCATAATATGTTCGCACTCAAATTTATCTCTTTTTTGAATGTTGGAAGGCAATTTCGGCTGAGCGATACTACAAAACTTATTATCGGACGGAATCAGAATGATAATGAGTATATTGAAATACTTTTTGGGAAGGATGCAAATCACAAAAATATAGTCCTTAAAGCTAAAGATATACCCGGACCAATCGGGATATTACAATCGCGTGATGAAATAATTGAAGATGAAATATTGATGGTAGCAGCAGAAATTCTTGTACGCTATCTCTCGAAAGTACTCAATGAAACTGTGGTGCAGGTAAAATTTCCTGATGAAAATAGCAGGGAGTTGTCAGTTAAAAAGCGATTGGACGGATTTGAAAGAAAACTCTTGATCAATTAATAAAACAGTCCATCTAAAAAGAATTATATTACCACAGAGAACACAGAGAATCACAGAGGGAATTAGAGAAATTGAATAACTCAAGCTCAGTTTATCAGGAAAATATTTAATTGCGGATAGTTTTAAAAAATACATATTGGATGAAATTAAGGAAGGAGATAAATTAAACAATTAAAGATAGTATTGATATTTGAGTTAGAAATTTTATTTGTAATTAGAAATTAGGATTTAGAAATTAAAATTGGTAATTTATGACATGATATTAAACTGACCCAAAATTAAATATCTATTTGTTTTAATATTATACTTTTTTTTCTCTGTGTCCTCTGTGGTTTTTAACGTAAGGTGACTTTCTTTATCATTTCGTAAAAGAGTGGAATGGGGAATCCCATTACATTAAAATAACATCCATCAATCTTATCTATAAATTGGCTTCCATATCCCTGAATGCCGTAAGCACCGGCTTTATCCATCGGTTCACCTGTCGATATATATTCTTTTATATCTTCATCAGAAATGGGGCTGAAATATACCTTTGTCTTTGCAATATCAGAAATTGTAACATCATTTAGAAGAATCGAAACTCCGGTAAAAACTTCATGACATTTACCTGAGAGTTTTTTCAGAATTATAAAAGCATCCTCATTATTTTGTGGTTTTCCGATTATTTCATTATTCAATACAACGATCGTATCCGCTCCAATAATGAGAGAGTTGGAGTGGGTCTTTTGGATTTCTTCAGCTTTTATTAATGAGTAGTGGAGCACAAAATCTTCAGGTTGCATTCCGTTGAAATTTTCTTCAATATGCGATGGGATTTGTTCAAAGTGCAAGCCCACCTGCTCCAGCAAAAACGCCCTCCGAGGAGAGCGCGATGCAAGAATAATATTCTCATTCTTCAGTAAATTATGTAACATTTTTATCTATTTCTTCGTATAATGTGTCTGTCAAGGAAGAAATTTTATTTAAGATATCATCAAAGGCACAGGTCATTTTTTCGCCTGTTTTTCGGATCTTGATCTCGACCATTTCCTGCTCGAAATTCTTCTTGCCGACAATAATATGAATTGGAATGCCAATAAGGTCTGCATCTTTGAATTTGAATCCGGCTTTCTCATCCCTGTCATCATAGAGCACATCAATGAACTCATCTTGCAGAAGTTCATACACATTATCGCAAAATTCAGTAATATCTTCATCTGAAGGCGACAGATTGATCAGTTCTACATCATAAGGAGAAATTGAGATAGGCCAGATAATACCGTCTTTATCATGAAATTGCTCGATAGACGCAGCCATTGTTCTTGTAATGCCAATGCCATAGCAGCCCATTTGATAGGGAACAGCAGAGCCATTTTTTGCATCGTAGGTAGCTTCCATAGCTGTGCTGTATTTGTCGCCAAGCTGGAATATCTGTCCTACTTCTATACCTCTGAATGAGGACATTGCTTTGCCGCATCTGGGACATTTGTCGCCATTCTCTGCCTGAATGAAATCCTGCCATGCATCGATGTGTACATCCCGTTCCAGATTGACATTTCTATAATGATAATCCTTTTCATCAGCTCCAGTGATCATATTTTTCGTGCCCTTCAAATTGAGGTCTGAATATATCTTTATATTCTTCTTTCCGACAGGTCCTACAAAGCCGGCAGTCGATTTTGTAAACTCTGCAATCTCATCTTCAGTTGCGAATTCAAGATTTACACATTGAAGGAAATTTGCTACCTTAATAGGATTTATTTCTCGGTCGCCTCGTATAATTATGGCGACAAAATTATCACCAGCTTTATATACAATTGTTTTAATAAGTTTCTTTGGAAGCACACCAAGAAATGCGCTCACTTCTTCGACGGATTTTCTGTCAGGAGTAGATACTTTTTCGAGCTGTTTCATTTCTTCATGCTCATTAAAGTCCAGAGCAGCGATTTTTGCATTTTCTGAGTTGGCAGCATATCCGCATTTGCAATGCAGCACTTCGGATTCACCGGTTTCTGCAAGCACCATAAATTCATGAGAAGATGAACCGCCGATAGCGCCAACATCAGCTTCGACGGCGACGCTTTTCAATCCACATCGCGCAAAAATGCGGGAATATGCCTTGTACATATCGTCATAGGTTTTTTTGAGACTTTTCTTGTCTTTATGAAAGCTGTAAGCATCTTTCATAATGAACTCACGGGAACGCATGACACCAAAACGGGGACGTATCTCATCGCGGAATTTTGTCTGTATCTGATAGAGATTTATCGGAAGTTGTTTGTAAGATTTTATATCATACTTTGCAATAAGTGTGATGACTTCCTCGTGCGTAGGTCCGAGAGCAAATTCTCTATCATGACGGTCAGTAAGACGCATGAGTTCAGGTCCATATACATTCCATCTGCCGGACATCTCCCACAGTTCGCGTGGATGAAGCACAGGCATAAGGATTTCCTGGCAGCCGATGGCATCGAGCTCTTCTCGAACGATGGTTTCAATATAGTTTATAACCTTCTTTGCTAAGGGCAGATATGAATAAATGCCGGAACCAAGTTTTCGCAGCATTCCTGAGCGTATCATCAGAGTATGGCTAGGAATTTCTGCCTCAGCAGGTTTTTCCTTTAGAGTAGGAATAAATGCCTGAGAAAATCGCATGAGTGCCTCCAACGAGAATTTGCATTCAACTTTTTTTTGTGGAGTGTTGGTGTCAAGAAAAGCATATGAAAGAGATAATCGGAATAAATAAGTGTCTGTTAATGAAAGATTAGTAAATTAAGATTTTATTTTACTCAACTTCTCAAATCGTTAATTCTCATTCGATTTTCTCTTTTTATTTTTTATTCAAGACGCAGATTGCTGATTAAAGAATAATCATCAAAATTTTATAAAATATATTCCAATATCATAATTCTTACTTCCTGACATAAAAAACAAACAATTCTATCAATAACTCAAAATCATTAGGGGAGGTCACGTAAAAAATAAGTTTTTCACAGGCATATTTTTTTTGCTCCTTATTCCAGCGAGCATGTGTGCACTGGATATTAATCTCAATAGTAACTATCTGACAATTACAGGCAATTTCGATGACTGCACAGTAAGTAATGAAAAAAGAGGGGAACAACATTGCAGCACACTCAAAATAGCAGAATACGCTACGACAGCAGAACCCGGAAAAGCAGAATTACCAGTCTATTCACAATTGATCTCTTTACTACAAAACGGTAATTTTGTATTGGAAGATCTCACCTACGATTATGATGTAACGGCATTGGATTATTATGTTCAACAATTTGGATGGGAAGATGGCACTAAAAAAGATGAGACATTTTATACAAGTGATGAATGGTATCCGAAAGAAATAGTCTCGATAAGTTCACCTGTTATTATGCGCGGATATAGATTCTGCCAGGTGTCAATAGCAGCAGTTCAATACAATCCAACCAAAAATTTGATAAGAGTCCTGAAAGATATCAATGCAACCTTTGCAATCGATCTAAAAAATAATGACAATCCGTTAATTGATACGAAAAGCAGACCTTCATCATCATTTTCTAATATTGTATCCGAACATGTATATGGAACTGTAAAAGATAACGTTCATGAAACAGGAAGTTATCTCATCATAGCACCTGACGAATGCATGAGTATATTACAACCTCTTGTTGAATGGAAGAGAAAACTTGGACACGAGGTTACTTTGACTCCTTTATCTGAGATTGGTGCTTCTCCGGATAATTATGATATTAAAAATTACATTCAAAATGCTTATCTCTCATGGGATATACCCCCGGAATTTGTGGTGCTTGTTGGTGATGTTACAGGAAATTTTATTATTCCCTCATTTTACGTTGAAGGATATATGACCGAATATGATGTATCGGATCATCCTTACACATTACTCGAAGGTGATGATTATTTCCCTGATGTGTTACTTGGTCGTATTTCTATTCAAAGCCAGATGGATCTCTTAACGGTTATAAGTAAAATACTGAACTATGAAAGCATCCTAGTTGAAGGTTCATGGTATAAGAGTGCGCTGATGATTTCTTGTTTTAATCAAGAAACAGGAATGTTTACTCATTATCTCACAAAAGCAAATATTGGTAAAAAACTCTTGAATTTTGGATTCCAGGGCGTAGACTATTTCACCTATCCTCTAAATACTGGCGTTTCAAATCTTATAAATATGATTGATCAAGGTCATACACTGATAAATTTCCGTGGTTGTGGCAGCCCATATTATTGGGCGAGCTGGTGGGGGTATTATTTTTTAGAACTTAGTGATATTCCATCATTAAATAACGGGTTAATGCTTCCTATGCTGACGAGTATAACATGTGGTGGTGCAGATTTTGCATATGCTGAAGAAGATATTTGTTTTGGCGAATTGTGGCTGACGGTAGGGTCGCCGACGAATCCAAAAGGTGCGATTGGTTTTATCGGACCAAGTGAACATGACACAAGAACACGATGGAACAATTGTATGGATATGGGAATCTATCAAGGCATTACACAGGAAGAACTGTATGGATGCGGAGAGATGCTCCTGAGAGGGAAAATGGAGTTGTATAATAATTTTCCCCATAATCATGACTGGGGTGGTTCAGAAGATTCAGATCAATTTTATTTCTACGTCTATGGCTTGCTTGGAGATCCCGGGTTACAGGTGTGGACAGATATTCCTAAAAATTTCTCTTTGATTTGTGATGATGGCATTTCATGTAATCAGAATTACATCGTTGTAGAAGTTGATGTCGATGATGATTGTTCAGATTTTATCGTTGCACTCACACAAGGTGATTCACTTATCACGAAAGGAATTACGGATGCAAATGGGAATGTTACATTATATGGAGATTTTACTCCAGGTATTTATGAAATCACTCCTTCAAAATATGGGTATCTTCCGAAAACACATGAACTGACAGTTTATTCAAACGAATCATTACAAATATCAAATATAAATTTCATTGATGATCCAATTTCAGGCACGATAGTTGAATATTCATTCGATCTATTACATTTTACCCCATACAATGCAGAGGATATATCAATTCTTATTTCTTCTAATGATGGAGAAGTCGATGTTATTACTGATAGTATATAAGTCGATTACATTCAATCCCAAGAAACTTTCACATTCCAGTATCTATATTTTTCAATAAATCATGAGTGGTTAAATGGAAATATTGCTAACTTGAAATTAGAGGTCAATTCTACATTAGGGGATCAAACGTATATAATTCCTGTTGAAATTATCAGTCCCGAATTAGTTGTATCTCAATTTAATGTCGATAATGCTGATTCCTGTCTGATACAAGGACAGGATGACGAAGTGTACATCAAATTAACAAATACGGGCTCTACTGGGACAAATTTTTTCAATGCATTCCTGATGTGCACAAATGGAAAGGCAACAGTATCACAAGATGAGAGTAACTATTTGACTATTGAGCCAACAGGAACAGGAGTGAATACAATTCCTTTCTCTGTTTTGCCAAACCAGGTGATCACAGGAGAGAATGCACAATTTGAATTACAGATTATTCAAGATGATTCTCTAGTCCAGACCATACAACTCTCGGTACCAATAGGAGTTGTGAGTACAACCAGCCCAACCTTCTCAGAATATGGCTATTATGCAATCGAGAGTTCTGATACGGGAAATTTCGAAGCCCCGGTATATGATTGGATAGAACTCGATCCGTCACTGGGAGGGGATGGAGTTCCTGTTGAAGGAAATTATGAGACGTATGACGGAGCTGCATATTTTATGGAACCACCATTTGATATATGCTTCTTTAGTCATTTCTGTGATAAAATGACTATTTGTACAGAGGGATGGATCGCTATGAGTGAAGATGTTATATATCATAGAAATAAAACAATTCCTTCTGGTTGTGGTCCTGCTTCAATGATCGCTCCTTTCTGGGATGATCTTAGAGATGGAAACATTTATACCTGGTTCGATGAAGTGGAACACAGATTTATTATTGAGTGGCAGGATTTTCGCACTGTATACGATTATTATGTTTTCGAAACCTTCGAAGTAATTATATTCGATCCTGAATATTATCCAACATCAAATGGAAATATCGAGATAATGTTCCAATATAAAGAAGTAACAAATAATGACCAGGATGATAATTATGCTACAGTTGGCATAGAAAATTATCAGCAAACCGATGGTGTACTTATCACATATTCCAATATTTATGCTTCGACAGCACATGAGCTTCAAGATGAAACAGCAATACTTTTCACACTTCATGAAAGCCCTGAAATACCTCTTATTGAGGTTTCTCCTCAATTCTTTGAGTTCACACTGCCGCAGGATACGACTGAAACAGGATATGTAACTATCACTAATACATCCTCAACCGAACTTTCATATTGGGTGGAAACTTCGCATTTTTCACGAGATGAAAATCTTAAAGGCGGAAAGAGCGTTCAAAATGATTTCATTATCTGCACTTCAACATTCTATGTGCCAGTAGTACCGATAGATATTCTCTGCTATCTGTATCATTCAAGTCCGGATAATGAGCCGGTGTACGGGGTAAGTTTGGATTTCCCTGATGGTGTTTATGTCAATGGTGCGATGGATATAGAAACCTTACTTTATAACGGTCAGACAGGATATGGTGCAGAAATTTCATGGGGATTTGGTAACGGTACTCCCATCTATACATCGGGAGCTCATGGATTCCAGATAAATATTACAATTGATGAAAGTATTACAGGACCGATCGAAATAGACTGGTATCTTGAAGGAGATGGCACAGGAGCAGAACCGCATTTCAAAGAGGGTACTCTTACACTGCAGCCCTCTGCAAATTCCTATTTATGGATGGACTATCCTGATGGCGGTGAAACACTGGTATACAGCACGACAGACACGATCCGCTGGATCACCTATGGTTCGATAGACAATGTTTCATTATATTTAACTCGCGATAATTGCTCTCATTGGGAAACGATTGTAGAGGACATTCCTAATACAGGACAATATGCATATACAGTTGACGGGATGCTTTCCGATTACTGCCTGATAAAGGTTAAGGATGCAGACGGATATCAAAGTGACATATCTGATGGATTTTTCTCAATAAACATTTTTGACATTACTCATCCGGAAGTTGGAGAGATCCTCGAATATAACTCACTCGATACGTTGTGCTGGAATTTTTCGGGAATATACTCTGAAGTCATCTTGGAATTTTCAAGAGATAATGGCTATACCTGGGATGTTATAAATGATGCATTACCAAATACCGGCGAATACGAATATACTGTTCCCGGACCTCCATCAAATTGGTGTGCATTCCGTATTGTTGCACCTGATTACAGCATGTCAAACCGCAATCATGGAGTGTTTACAATTGTTGATTCTCCTGTTCATTGGCTTGAGGTAGAAACCCAATATGGCACTCTATCACCCGGGGAATCTGCACTTGTTCCTATAAATGTATCAACGTGGGATATTGAACCCGGTTCTTACGAAGCATATGTGAGTGTCACATCCAGCATAGGGCAGAAGATCAACATTCCTGTTACTCTTGAAGTGAGTTATGGAATCAATCACGAACCTGAAGAACCTCTTCAGTCATTAATCGCCCATCCCAACCCATTCAGAAATTTGACCACAATTTCGTACAATAAAACCACGAGCTCACTAGAATTAGCTCAAATTAGAATTTATAATATAAAAGGGCAGCTGGTCCGAGAATTTAAAATTCAAAATTCAAAATTCAAAATTGATGAAGTGGTTTGGGACGGTACAGATAAATATGGAAATAAAGTTTCATCCGGTTTGTATTATTACCAGGTTAAAGTGGGTGATGAGATAATCGGAACGAATAAGTGCTTGCTGATGAAGGATTAGTTATCAGAGTATCTTCTTAAATCTTAAATCGTTGATAATCATTCGATATTTAATGATAAATTACCCGAGCAGCGAAATCTTGCAGATTGAATTTTAACTTTATTAAATACCTCATCTTAACCTTCTCCTAGCCGAGGAGAATGAAAAAGGAATGTTAAAATTCAAGTCATTCAAAATTTAATAAATGACATTATTAAGTGAGAGCACTGCTTTATTTATTTAAGAACATCGAACACCGATTGTAGATTTTAGAAATATCATACAACTCCATCTTCTTAAATCATAAATCGTTAATCATCATTCGATATTCTCTTTTGCCTGATTTGATTAAAGAAAACCAAAAACCGATTGTAGAGTTTAGAAGTATAGTTACTTTTTCTTGACAAATATTTCATACGAAATTACGAAGCATTTAAGCATCGTGGAGGTGTGAAATGAGATGTAAGAAAT
>Ga0265596_1000350_pt1 | contig 29240 bp, 21 predicted proteins | sample saktaG_FD_190143 | JGI IMG/M metagenome (GOLD analysis project Ga0265596, IMG submission 190143) | Saline water microbial communities from Sakinaw Lake, British Columbia, Canada - sak_2013_06_06_60m | ecosystem: Environmental > Aquatic > Non-marine Saline and Alkaline > Saline ...
AACTCCTCTTTCTCTTCGTCATATATTTCTCTTGGTTTTGCTCCGCTTGCTGGACCAACCACTCCTTTTTCTTCTAATATATCTAAAAGTCTCGCAGCTCGAGCGTATCCAATTTGAAGTCGTCTTTGTAAAAGAGAGGCCGATGCCCTTTTATATTCAAAGATTATCCTTTTCGCTTCTTCATAAAGAGGGTCGTCAAGGCCAGAAACATCAAAATTTTTACTTGTCATCTCTTTAAGCTCTTTTCTTAAATCTTTTTCAATATCTTCTTTTTCTGAAAAATCATTTTCTTTCTCGATAAAATCAATCACTTTTTTAACATCTCTTTGGAGAACGAAAGAGCCCTGAATTCTCTTCGGTTTACCGAACTCGGAAGATAAATAAAGCATATCTCCGCTCCCCAACAAGGATTCCGCTCCGGCGCTATCCAAAATTGTTCTTGAATCAATTTGGCTGGCAGTTTGAAAAGCAACTCGGGAAGTAAGATTGGCTTTGATTAAGCCGGTAATGACATCCACCGAAGGCCTTTGAGTAGCCACAACCAAATGGATCCCTACCGCCCTAGCCAACTGGCTTAATCTTACAACGCCGGACTCAATTTCTTTGCCCTTAGCCGCTATTAAGTCCGCCAATTCGTCTATAATCAAAACGACATAAGGCATCACGCCATATTCTTCTTTTAATTTAATATTTTTGCTAATGACCTCATTAAATCCTCCAATATCTCTAGCCCTAACTTCGCTTAAAACATCAAACCTTCTTTCCATTTCTTTGGTGAGCCAATTCAGGACATTTACCGTTTTTTGAGCGCTAAAAATGACCGGCGTCAAAAGATGGGGAAGCTTCTCATAAATTGAAAACTCTACTCTCTTAGGGTCAACTAAAATCAACTTTAAAATTTTAGGAGAATTTCGGTAAATGAGGCTAAGAATTAAGCTTTGTAAAAATATCGTTTTACCAGACCCGGTGCTACCGGCTACTAAAAGGTGGGGCATTTTTTCCAAATTAACAAAAATACTTTTACCGGCCACATCTTTACCTAAAGCGAAAATCAGTGAAAATAAGGATTTTTGGTAATCCGGTTGGGATAATAAGTCCCTTAAAACAACCATTTCCCTTGATTTATTGGGTACCTCAACCCCCACCAAAGAACGGCCGGGGATAGGCGCCTCTATTCTAATCGGGTGAGCGGCCAAAGATAAGGATAAGTCATTAGCCAAAGCAGTGATTCTGGTTAATTTCACCCCTTCAGCCGGTTTTAGAGTATATTGAGTGACGGATGGACCTACATTAATTTCTCCCATTTCAACCGGAATACCAAAACTATTTAATGTTTTTTTAATAATCAGAGAGTTGGATTCGATATTAACCGCTAACGCCTTCTGACTGGAAAGAGAGAAAAAATCAAGAGGAGGAACCTTATATTCTCCCTCCAATCCAACTGAAACTGTCCTTTCTCCTTCTTCCTTTATTTTAGGAGGGTTGTTTTCAGATATTTTCTTTTTAAAAAATCCTATTTTCTTAACTTCAAACTCGGGCATTTCAACTTTATTGGAAAGGTCCTCTTTTTCTTTTTTATTTTTTTCCTTATTTTTTTTCTTTGATTCAAGACCATTTTCAACTTCTTCCTTTTTCTTCGGCTTTTTCGGAGTGAACTCCCAAAAAATCAATAAAGATATTGCGACTAAAGCCAAAAAAATAATAATAGAAACCGTTTGTCCAAAAAATTTTAAAAAAGGCCAACTTGAAATATGCCCTAAGAAACCTCCTTTCTTTTCTATAGAATGGTTTAAAATTTCAAAAAGACCCGAAATGGCAACTATGAAAAGAACAATCCCTCCAAAAACGGGAATGAAAAATCTTTTTTTCTGGGGTTTTAAAAATAAAATTCCCCCCAAGACCAAAAGGAAGGGGACAAGAAAAATCGTTCTTCCGATTAGAAAATCAAGAGTTTTAAAAATAAACTCTCCTCCTTCTCCTGATTTTTCAAAAAAAGAGAGAGCGATTATCAGAGATAGAATAAGCATCAAAATAGACACTATCCATCTCTTCAAGCGAAATGTTAGGAGAGGGTATCGCAACTTATTCGCCTCTTCTTTTTTGGGGGTTACTCTATTCTTTTTTCTTTTCTTGGGCTTAGACATTTGACTTCGTTATTATTATAACATATTTTATTAAAAAAGCGCGGAGAAGCGCTTTTATAATTTCAGAACCTTTTATTTTTGTTTTCTAAATCCTGTCCCAGCTGGAATCATTCTCCCAATAATAACATTTTCTTTAAGCCCCCTTAAATTATCTTCTTTCCCTTCAAGTGATGCCTTGATTAAAACCCGGGAAGTTTGCTGAAAAGAAGCCGCTGACAAGAAACTATCAGACGTGAGAGCAACTTGAGAAATGCCAAGCAAAATCGCTTGGGCCTTGGCTCTTTTATTGGGTTCAATTTCTTTCTGATTTTCTTCAAACTCAGCCCGAGAAACAACTTGACCGGGAATCCAAGGGCTATCTCCCGCTTCTGTTATTTTGACTCGAGAAAACATTTGTCTAGTTATCGTTTCAATATGCTTATCATGAATATTTATCCCTTCACTCACATAAACCCTTAAAATTTCTTTTACAATGTATCTCTGAACTGCTGCTACCCCCAAGGTTTTGAAAAGCTTCTTTTGGTCTAAGGGACCCGAAGAAAGAATTTGCCCCGGAGAGACCTTGTCCCCTTTTTTAACGAAAATTTCCGATTTTAAAGGCGCTAAATATAGAACTTTTTCTTTTTTAGAATCTGGTTTTACGAAAATCTCTCCTCTTTCCAAATCAACTTTTTGGACCCTTCCTTTTGTGATGTTTATTACTCCTTCCCCTTTTAAATTTCTTAATTCAAAAACTTCTTCCACTCGCGGAAGTCCTTGAGTAATGTCCCCTCCGCCGACAACTCCCCCTGTATGAAATGTTCTTAGTGTGAGCTGAGTCCCCGGCTCACCAATCGATTGAGAAGCTATCACTCCTACGGCCAAGCCCATTTTCACTAATTTATTTGAGCCCATTTCCCAACCATAACACTTTTGACAAATTCCTCTTAGGGTCTTACAACTTAAAGGGGAACGAATAATGACTGATTTTATGTCAGTAGCACTTATTTCTTTCGCCTTGTCCCAATCAATTATTTCTCCATTTTTAATTATGATCTTCCCGTCTTGGGACTTAATATTTTCCAAAGACACCCTCCCAACTATTTTAGAAACAAAGTTTTGACCAATATCATCGGCGTCCTTTTTGTAAACTTTTGTTCCTTCTTTTTCGCCACAATCTTCTTCGGTAATTATTAACTCGTGGCTCACATCAACCAATCTTCTTGTTAGATAACCTGAAGCCGATGTTCTTAAGGCGGTGTCCACCGTTCCTTTTCTTGCTCCATGAGTAGAAATAAAGAACTCTAAAACATCTAATCCTTCTTTAAAAGAGTTTTTAATCGGCATTTTGATTATTTCTCCCGAAGGAGAAGTTACCAATCCCTTCATCCCACATATTTGAATTGGCTGAATCCACGAACCCCTGGCTCCGGAATCAACTATGGAAAAGAGAGGGCTATCGGCAGACATTTCTTTTATCACTTTTTCTTTAAGTTCTTCTTTGGCTTCCTGCCAAATCTCAATAATCTTTAATTCTTTTTCCTCCTGGCTAATAAGTCCTTTCTTTTGCTGGTCGTTCACCAAATCCACTTCTTTTTCCTTTTCGGCCATCAAATATTTCTTTTCTTTTGGGACAGGAAAATCATCCATCCCCAAACTAATACCAGAGAGAGTGGCTTTTTCAAATCCAAGTTCCTTAATATTATCCAAGGTTTCTGCAGTTTCTTCTTTAGAATATTCTAAAATTATTTTTGAAATCAACTTGTTGAGTTTCCCCGAATCCAATTTTTCATTAACAAAAGGAAACCCTTGAGGTAAAGCGTTATTAAAGATAATCCGCCCGCAAGTGGTCTCAATAATTTTTATTTCCGATTTTTTAGATTTTTCAGTAAGACAAACTTTTATTTTCTTTCTAATATCTAATTTACCTAAATGATAAGTTGTTATTACTTCTTCAAAACTACCAAAAATTTTCTGTTTTTCAACGACCCCTTTACTTTCTCCAGTTAACCAATAAATACCCAAAACAATATCTTTGGTGGGCGAAACAATCACATCACCAGTAGACGGTTTAAGAAAATTTCTACTTGAAAGCATTATCTCTTTAGCTTCTTTTTGGGCCTCGTTTGAAAGAGGGAGATAAACCGCCATTTGGTCTCCGTCAAAGTCGGCGTTAAAGGCATTACAGACAAGAGGATGAAGCCTTATAGCTTCTCCCTCGATTAAAACAGGTTCAAACGCTTGGACACCTAATCGATGGAGAGTAGGGGCCCTGTTTAATAAAACAAGTTTATCTTTTACCACTTTTTCTAAGGCGGCAAAAACCTCCGGTGCTCTATCATCAATTAATCGAGATGCCCCTTTGATGTTATAACTTAATTCTTCGTCTAAAATGTCCTTGATAATGAAGGGTCTAAAAAGTTCCAAGGCCATTATTTTGGGAATACCGCACTGGTGGAGTTTAAGCTCTGGACCGGGAGCGATAACCGATCGACCAGAATAATCAACTCTTTTTCCTAAAAGGTTTTTTCTAAATCTCCCTTGTTTCCCAGAAAGCATATCCGCTAACGATTTAAGCTGTCTTTGCCCTCCCGTTGAGGCCTTGGTTAATTGAGATGACCTTCTCATCCCATTATCTAAAAGACTGTCAACCGCCTCTTGAAGCATTCTTTTTTCGTTTCGAATAATAGCTTCCGGAGCAGAAATTTCTATCAAGTTTTTTAAACGGTTATTTCTATTGATTACTCTCCTATAAAGGTCATTTAGATCCGAGGAGGCATATCTTCCTCCGTCTAACTGAACCATTGGCCTTAAGTCGGGCGGTAGAACGGGTAGGACCTTCCAAAACATCCATTCTGGACGAATCCCGGCTTTTTCCATTCCTTGAAATAACCTTAATCGTCTTAAAATTCTCTTTTTTTCTCCGGCCGGGCTATTTTCTAACTCTTTTTTTAAATTGGATATTTCTTTTTTAAAGTTCACTTTTTCAAAAATATTCAAAAGGGTTTCTGACCCAGTCCCTGCTGTAAAAATCTCCCCATATTTCAAAGAAAGTTCTTGATATTCAATTTCCGACAATATATTTAAGGGCTTAATGTTTGAAATTTCTTCTTTGGTTCTTAAAAATTTTTGATTAAAGGACTCTCGAGCTTTTTTTCTCTCTTTTGGAGACATTTTTGATTGCTCGATTTGTTTAATTTTCTTTTTAAGTTCATTTTCTACTTCTTTAAGTATCTTTTCTTGGGCAACTAAATCAACTTCTTTAATAATATAGGCGATAAAATAGATCACTTTTTCTAACTTTTGTTGAGGAATATCTAAAACGAGACCCATTCCCGAAGGAACCGCTCTTAAAAACCAAATGTGAGAAACAGGAGAGGCCAACTCAATATGCCCCATTCTTTCTCTCCTCACTTGCGACTTGATAACTTCAACCCCACAACGGTCACAAACTACTCCTTTATATCTAACCCCTTTATACTTACCACAATAACATTCATAGTCCTTACATGGCCCGAAAATTTTCTCGCAAAACAACCCGTCTTTTTCCGCTCTTTGGGTACGGTAATTAACTGTCTCTGGTTTTTTTACTTCTCCATAAGACCACTTCAAAATCTCCTCCGGAGAGGCAAGTCTGATTCTAATAGATTGTATGTCAGATACCTTCATAGAACCGAGTTTTTACTTCGTAAAAACGAAGGTTAGGCGATGAGGGCTCCGCCCTCATCTTGACTCACCCACTTTGTGGGTTCGTAAGCGATGAGAGGTTACTTTCATCTTGACTCACCCACTTTGTGGGTTCGTAAGCGATGAGAGATTACTTTCATCTTGACTCACCCACTTCGCGGGTTCGTAAGCGATGAGGGATTACCCTCATCTTCACAAACTCACTTGCTTCGCAAGTTCGTATTTGATTAGAAATTAGAAATTAGAAATTAGAATAATTATATCAATTTCTATCTTCCTCTTTACTTCCTTCTTCTCTAACAACTCTTTTGGCCTCAACATTAAGTCCTAATGATTTTAATTCACTCACCGACAAATTAAAAGAAGCTGGGATATTTGGTTTTTTGATTTCTTCTCCCTTCAATATTGATTCATAGGTTGCTGCTCTTCCCACAACATCATCCGACTTAATAGTTAGCATTTCTTGAAGAGTATGAGCCGCTCCATGAGCTTCCAATGCCCAAACTTCCATCTCCCCAAATCTCTGGCCTCCGAATTGAGCCTTCCCTCCTAATGGCTGCTGAGTAATTAAAGAGTAAGGGCCAATACTTCTCATATGAATTTTATCTTCAACCATATGAATCAATTTCATCACATACATATAGCCAACTGTCACATCTCTCGGAAAAAGTTCTCCTGTTTTCCCGTCATAAAGGCGAACTTGCCCGGATTCCGGTAATTCGGCTCGCTTAAGCTCTTCTTTAATGTCATTTTCCGTTGCTCCAAACAAGGCCGGCGAAACAGCTAAATATCCTAACTTCTTAGCCGCCCAGCCAAGATGAGTTTCAAAAATCTGGCCAATATTCATCCTTGAGATAACACCTAAGGGGTTTAGGATAATATCAATAGGAGTTCCATCTTCCAAGAAAGGCATTTCTTCTTCTGGCAAGATTCTTCCAATAATCCCCTTATTGCCATGCCGACCCGATAATTTATCCCCGACTTTTATCTTTCTTAATTGGGCAACTTCCACTCTAATTCTTTTTATGACCCCTGGTTCCAACTTATCTCCCTTTTCTCTTGAAAATATTTTAACCCTAATGACTCTCCCTCTTTTCCCATGTTTCATCCTTAAAGAAGTATCTTTTGATTCTTTGGCTTTCTCTCCAAAAATGGCTTTCAGTAATCTTTCTTCGGCTGTTAACCCCTTTTCCCCTCCCGGAGAAATTTTACCTACTAGGATATCGCCCGTATCAATCTCCGCCCCAATTCTTATCACCCCTTCTTCGTCTAAGTCCTTTAACCTCTCTTCAGAAACATTAGGGATATCGCAAGTAGTAACTTCCGGCCCCAATTTTGTCTCTCGAACATCACAAGTAAAATCCTCTATATGAATAGAACTAAAAGCGTTTAACTTTACCAATTTTTCCGACAAAACGATAGCATCTTCAAAGTTGTTCCCCCGAAAAGAAAGAAAAGCTATCAAGACATTTCTTCCCAAGGACAATCTCCCTTCCTGAATACCAGAACTAGAAATCAAAATATCGCCCTTTTTTATCTTCTGCCCTTTTTTAACATAGGGGACTTGATTAAAACAAGTATACTGATTTCCTCGACTAAATTTCTGGAGATTATATGTTTTTACTTTCCCGTCCTTCATTCTTATTTTGATATGCTGGGAATCAACCTCACAAACAACGCCCTCACTTTGGGAAACTAACTCCTCTCCACAATTTTCAGCCACAGTCTCTTCCATGCCAGTCCCGACCAAAGGGGGTTCCGGACAAATCAAGGGGACAGATTGCCGTTGCATATTTGACCCCATTAAAGCTCTGTTGGCATCGTCATTTTGAAGAAAAGGGATTAAACTTGTTGCCACACTTATTGGTTCGTTTGGAGAAATATCTATAAAATCAACTTCATTTTTCTTAACGGTTACTGGCTCACCGGCTCTTCGAGCTTCAACTTCTTTGGTGGTAATTTCTCTATCTTTATTCAGCCCAATCCCAATATGGGCAATGTTATAGTTTTCCTCCTCAATAGCTGTGAGATAATAAATATCTTTTGTTATTTTTCCATTTTTTACCTTAAAATAAGGGGACTCCAAGAAACCAAAAGGGTTAATTTTAGCATAGCAAGATAAATGGGAAATTAAACCAACATTTTGACCCTCCGGTGTTTGAATGGGACAAATTCTTCCATAATGAGAAGGTTGGACATCTCTAACCTCAAAACCAGCTCTTTCCTTAGTGAGTCCTCCCGGTCCTGTAGCGGTTAATCTTCGTTTATGTTCAATTGCAGCCAAAATATTTTCCCCATCCATAAATTGAGAAAATTGAGAAGTGGCAAAAAATTGTTGAATTATCGCCATTATTGGTCGGGGGTTGATTAGTTGAGAAGGAGTTAATGTCGCAGCATCTAATGTTGACATTTTATCTTGAACCACTCTTTTAAATCTAGTGAGCCCCACCCTAATTCTTGATTGTAATAATTCGGAAACATTTCTGACTCTCCGATTTCCTAAATAATCAATTTCATCCGGCCGAGCTCCAGGCTTATTGTTTAATCTTATAATTTCTTTAAAAACAGATATAATGTCTTCTGATTTTAATATCCTATCTTCTTTACTTATATCTTTATCCTCCTTTGATTTTAGAGATTTTGAGATTGGTAACCTTTGATTCGTCTTCCATCGCCCAACCTTACTCAAGTCATAGCGTTGAAAATTAAAAAACATATTCCAAATTAAATCTTTGGCAGCATCAGGGCTCACCAGTTCTCCCGGTCTTAATTTTCGATAAATTTCCACCAAGGCCTCATCTTGATTAGAGGTAGTATCTCGAGAAAGAGTCTTTTCAACATAACTTATTTCTCCTTTATCCACATCCTTAAATATTTTTTTAATTTTCTCGCTTGAAAAACCATTAAATGCTCGAATAATAGTAGTGGCAGGCACTTTTCTAAGACGATTAATTCTTACCCCGACAAAACCAGAAGCGTCACTCTCAAACTCTAACCAAGCTCCTCTTGAAGGAATTATTTTTGCTCCAAAGAATTTTTTACCATGATAATTTTTTGCCGTAAAAAAAACACCGGGCGACCGGATAAGTTGAGATATAACAACTCTCTCTACTCCATTGATAATAAAAGTTCCCTTATTGGTCATTAAGGGAAAATCGCAAAGAAAAACTTCCTGTTCTTTAACTTCTTTTGTTTTTAGGTTTTTCAACCGAGCTTTTACCTTTAAGGGAGCATCAAAAGTAATATTATTCTCCTTAGCCAACAAACCATCTTTGCATTTTGGTTTAGATAGATAATAGTCAACAAAATTAAGTTCAAACTGTTCTTTGGTATAATCCTGAATAGGAAAAACCTCTTCGAAAACTTCTCTTAGCCCTTCTTTCCAAAACATTTCCCAACCCTCTTTCTGGTGAACCAATAAAGAAGGAGAGGGAAAAGAAATTTTTGATTTAGAAAAATTTTTTATCAACATAAGCCAAGTGAAAAGCTAAGTTAAAATTAGAGAAAAAAAGAAATGAAAATCCTCTTCTTGTCGGACTTTCGCAAAGTGTAAGTGAGATATAATAAAGACAAGAATTTTTTCGCAATCCAAAAAAAACAACCTCCCATCTTAGGGGTATAAAAAGAAAAGTTTTATTTTTTTCGCAAAGGTTTCAAAGTTAGATATTTTAAAAAAAGTTCACTTCCACCAAATCCGTATATTGTTCATATTACTTATTTTTAAAAAATTGTCAAGCGTTACGAGAAGTGGAAGATATTATTGCTATCCCAAGATAAAAAGATATTAGTTGAGAACCACCATAGCTCACAAAGGGCAGAGGAATACCAATAATAGGTAAAAGACCTAAACACATTCCAATGTTGATAAGACTTTGAGAAAGAATTAAAAAGGCAAACCCAGCCGCAAATAATTTATCAAAGTTATTGTCAGACCGAAAAGAAATTTTAATCACCTGCCAAAGAAGAAAACCAATGAGAGACAATAAAATAAAAATCCCTAAAAAACCGGTTTCTTCGGCCAAAGCGGAAAAAATAAAATCGGTTTTGCTTTCGGGCAAAAAGTTATATTGGGTCTGAGAACCCTTGTCAATGCCTTTCCCCCAAAAACCGCCCGATCCTATGGCAATTTTTGATTGGTCGCTATTCCAAGAAATCCCTTCTGGGTCAATGCCTGGTTTTAAAAAAGTGATAATTCTTTCTTTTTGATAGTCCTTTAGCCATAAAAACCACGATGCTCCGGCAATTATTAAAAAAATTAAAAAAAGAACCAAGAGATGACGAAATCTAATACCGGAAAAAATTACCATTCCCAGCCAAACAAAAACCAAAATAATGGAAGAACCGAGGTCAGGTTGAAGTAAGATTAAAAAAACAGGGATTAAGAGATAAACCATTGAAAATAGAATCGGTTTAAATCTTTCTGTTTCGATATGACGAACTGAAAAATATTTACTCAAAACCACGATTAGAATAATAGCCGAAAGGGGAACGGGGTCTAAAGAAAAACTTCCTAAATTATACCAGCCCCTAACTCCTCTAATCTTATCAGCGAAAAATAATAGTCCCAAAAGAGAAAGAATACTAAAAAAATATAAAATTAAAATAAGATAAGAATTCTTTTTTAAAAATGTTATATCAAAAAAGTTGAATAAAATTAGAAAAAGTATCGAAAGAAAGAAAAACAAAACTTGTTTTTTGAAACTAAAAAAACTACTCGAGCTATAAATCGATAAGAGTCCCAAAAGGGTTAGGGCAATAGCTGGTAAAATCAGCGACCAATTATTTTTTCTAATGATACTTCTGGCCATTTCTCAATAATCAAGGCTTTTTCTTTGTTTTTTAGAGGAAAAATTTGATAGATTTCCTCGGTGATGAAGGGCATAAAAGGATGAAGAATTTTCAGACAATTTAAGAAAACATAAAACAAAATTTTTTTAGTATTCTCTTTCAATTTTGGGTTTTTGATTTGATTTTTTGACTTTTCAATATAAATATCGCAAAAATCGTGCCAAAAAAATCGATACATTGTTTGAATGGCTTGCCCAAAATGAAACTTCTCCAAATCTCCCGTAACTGATTTTATTGTTTCGTTGAGAGCTTTTAATATTTTCTTATCTGTTGAAGTCAGATTTTTATTAGCGTAAATCAGCTTTTTATCAGTGTTAATCTGCGAAGGATTGTTCGCAAGAACAAACCTTGCAGCATTCCAAATTTTATTACAAAACTTCTGCCCGGCAATAATGTCATCTTTATTAAAATGGATATCTTGACGGTCAGTAATTTGCCAAGCTATGCCAAATCTAACCGAATCCGCTCCATAATCTTCAATTAGACCAATAGGATCAATCCCTGTCCCCAATGATTTTGACATCCTTTTCCCATCTTTAGTCAAAACAGTAGCATGAATAACCACATCCCGAAAAGGATTCTTACCAATAAACTCCTGTGATGAAAAAATCATTCTGGAAACCCACAAATTAATAATATCTCTAGCTGTACTTAGGGTGTTAGTTGGGTAAAAATTTTTCAAGTCCTTAGTTTTTTTCGGCCAGCCTAAGACAGCAAACGGCCAAAGAGCCGAAGAAAACCAAGTATCAAAAACATCTGTAGATTGAAGCATCTCACAATTTTTACAGAAAGGACACTTAGAAGGTTTCTTATCTGAAACTACAAATAACTCTTCTCTTCTTGATTTAAGTATTTCTTCCCCATTTGAAAATTGAGAATTGGTAATTGGAAATTCTTCCTGTTTTTTTTGACAGAAAAAAATTGGAAGTTGATGCCCCCACCAAATCTGACGGGAAAGACACCAGTCCTGAACATTTTTAAGCCAATTAAAATAAACCTTTTCCCACCTTTTAGGGTAGAACTTCACTTCGCCTTTTTCGACAGAGTTAAGAGCAACTTTACTTAATTCATCCATTTTCAAAAACCATTGTTTAGAAGGGATTAATTCAATATGTCTGCCACAACGATAACAAACGGGAACATCATGAGAATAATCGATTATTTTTTCAATGAGATTCAACTTATCAAGTTCTTTAATAACCTTTTCTCGCGCTTCTTCAACCTTTAGCCCTTGATAAGAAAAAGGCGTCTTTTCGTTCATTCTTCCCCTTTCGTCTATCACCTGAATCATTCCTATTTTATTTCTCTTGGCTATTTGTTCATCAACTAAACTATGGGCTGGAGTGATTTTTACGGCTCCGCTTCCAAAATTCAAATCAATAATCCTATCTGTAATAATCGGAATTTCCCGATTAACAATCGGCAAAACCGCTAATTCACCGATTACTCCTTTATATCTTTTATCTTTCGGATTAACCGCTACCGCCATATCTCCAAGCATAGTTTCCGGCCTAGTGGTCGCTACTGTAACATACTCATTTTTTCCCCCTTTAAGAGGATAACGAATAAACCATATTTTCCCCTTTTTTTCTTTATGTTCTAACTCCAAATCAGACAAACTCGTTTGGCATCTTGGGCACCAATTAATTACTCTTTTATCGTGAAAAACCCATCCTTTTTTATAGTAATGCAAAAAAGCCTGTTGAACGGCTTTGGTATATTGATCGTCCATTGTAAATCTTGTCCTTGACCAATCACAGGAGGCACCCAATCTTTTAAGTTGCTCTAAAATAGAATCGCCATATTCTCTTTTCCATTTCCAAACTTCTTCGATAAATTTTTTTCTTCCTAAGTCAAAACGACTTTTACCTTTTTTTCTAAGGTCTTTCTCAACCACATTTTGGGTAGCAATCCCAGCATGATCAGTTCCGGGAATCCAAACCGTCTTGAACCCCTGCATCCTTTTCCACCTAATAAGGGTATCTTGAATAACCACATTAAGGGAATGTCCCATATGAAGAACTCCAGTTATGTTTGGAGGGGGAATAACCATTGAATAGACCTTTTTGTGCCTTTTCCCCAATTTATCGGGATTAAAAAAACCTTCCTTCTCCCAAAAGTTATAAATTTTTTTCTCAATTTTCCCCGGCTGGTAATTTTTATCCATAGATGTTTAAGAATTCTTTTTCTTTAAGAATTTTAATACCTAATTTTCGAGCCCTTTCAAGTTTAAGGCCCGGCTCGTCTCCCGCAATTAAAAAGTCCGTTTTTGCAGTCACTGAATCGGAGACATTCCCTCCCATTTCTCTTATCTTTTTCTTGGCCATTTCTCGACTTAGAGATTTTAATTTTCCAGTCAGAACAAACATCTTTCCTTTTAATTTTTGACTTTTAATTCCCTCTTTCTGATTTACCCCTACCCCTGCTTCTTCCATTTTTTTTAAAATCCGAATATTTTTTTCTCGGCGAAACCAACCATAAATGTTTTTACCAACTGTCGGACCTATGTCTTTGATTGATTCCAGGTCATCTAAGGACAATTTTTGAAATATTTTAATTATCTCATTAATCTTTATTTTTTCACCTTTCATTTTTAATTTCTGGGCCAAAAGCGCGGATGTTTCTTCGCCAACTCCGCCTATCCCCAAAGCACAGATAAATTTTTCAAGGTCAATTTTCTTTTTTAACTCTATAGAACTGATTAAATTAGTGGCCGATTTCTTTTCAAACCTTTCCATTGGCATTAAATCGCTTTCTTTTAGCTTAAAAATGTCAGCTGGGTCATTTATTAGTTTTTCTTCAACTAACTGGTCTATAATTTTTGGACCCAATCCTTCTATATTAAAGGCCTTCCGAGAAACAAAATAATCAAGATATTTTTTCTGGCGAGCCGAACATTTTAAATTAGGACAGCGAAAAGCGACCTCTCCTTTTTTTCTAATCAATACCGTTTTACAGATTGGACATTCATGGGGCATTTTAAACTCTTTTTCCTCCCCGGTTCTTAGTTCTTTAAAGACCTTGATGATATCGGGGATAACATCGCCGGCCCTTCCGACAATAACCGTGTCGCCAATTTTAACCCCCAATCTTTTAATTTCATCATCATTATGAAGAGTGGCTCTACTTATAATCACACCTCCGACATTAACCGGTTTCAAATAAGCCACTGGAGTTAAGACCCCCGTTCTCCCCACTTGAACTCTTATATCTTTTACAATTGTTTCCGATTGCTTCAATGGGAATTTGTAAGCAATTGCCCCCCGTGGGGCTTTCCCGGTGACTCCTAATTTTTCGAATATCTCATTGGAGTTTATTATAATGACAACTCCATCAATTTCATAGGGCAACTTTCCTCTATTCTCCCGCCAATATTTATAATAATCAAAAACTTTTTCAATATCTGGGCAATACCTACTATACTGATTATTTGTCTTAAATCCTAATGCCTCCAAAATTATGTGGCTTTCCGAATGTTTCTCTTGGCCAAAATCAGTTCTTAAATCGTAGATATTAGAGTTAAGTCCCCGAGAAGCGATAACCTTAGGGTTAAGCTGACGAATAGAGCCCGCTGCTGTATTTCTAGGGTTAGAGTAGGGAGGCAAACCATTTTTTTCCCTTTGCCGGTTAATTTTTTCAAACATCTTCTTGTCGATAATAACTTCTCCCCGGACAACAACTTTCTCTAATTTCTTTTTCTTTAAGCCAAACGCTAACTTTTCAAATTTTTTTCTATTTAGCTCCTTGATGGCATCCTCAATATCTCTTAGTTTTAAGGGGATGGCTTCAATCGTCTTTAGGTTATCCGTTACATCCTCGCCAATTATACCATCTCCCCTTGTTAGTCCCGTTTTAAAAACTCCCGACTCGTATATTAATTCTATCGCCAATCCATCAAGTTTTGGTTCACAAAAGAAATCCACATTATTCTTATCCGATTGATTTAAAAGTTTCAAGTTTCTTTTAAACCAGTCCCTGATATCATCTTCTGAAAAAGCATCATTGAAAGAAATCATCGGTTGAAAATGGGGAACTTTTTTAAATTTTTCCAAGGGCTTTCCGCCAATTCTTTGAGTTGGAGAATCAGGACTAATAAGAGACGGATATTTTTTTTCCAAATCAAAAAGTTCTTTTTTAAAAGAATCCAAGGCCTCCGAAGAAATTTCTTCTTTATCAAGAACATGATACAAATATCGATGATGATTGATAATATTGCGAAGTTTTTCTACTCGCTCCCGCGCTTGTTGAATAGACATAATCTGAAAATTTTAAATTGTTATAGTTGTTATAGCTATTATAATGTCTAATTAAATCCCAAATCCCAATCAAATCCTAAATCCTAATTTCTAAACCCTAAACAAATCATAATGACCAAATATTAAAATTCAAAACCCAAGTTTTCGCGACGAGAGATTACTCTCGTCTTGACTCGCTTTTACTTCGTAAAAACTCATTAGTAATTAGTAATTTTATTTAGTATCTTGCCTCAATCGCTCTTTTTGTATTCTTAAAAACCCCGACTGATTTTATAACCGTGTTTTCTCCGACCGTTACGGAAACATTATAACTTGCCCCCCCTAAATTAGAGGAGACATCTCCACCCCCCCCTTCCTTTAAAATATTATAAAGAGAATGCTCTATCCCGCTGTCGGAAGCAAAAAAGGCAACCACCGAATCGCCCACGCTTTGAGTGATTTTTAATTGATTAACCGAAAGATTGACCAAAGACAAAAGAACCGTCATCAAAACGGATAAAATCAAGACCACAAAATAAAGAGAGATTCCTTCGTTTTTAAATTTTCGAAAATTGAAAATGGAAGGTCTTGAAAAACTTTTTTGTGTGTTATCTTTTTTAATTTTCATATTTTTCCATTTAACGAAAAATATCCAAGTCCCTTTGGGAAACGGTACTTTCTAACTTTATTTCTTGAGGGGATTCTCCTGTCGTTTTTAGGTCTAAAACGAAAGTAATTCTCGGTTGAATAGTGTCCGTTTGACTTTGCCCCAAGACCTCAAAAATTAAGCCCTCAACTTTAATTACCGAAGATGTCAAATTATGGCTAACACCTTCTTTTGATACTTTTAAAATTTCATCTTCCAAGAAAAACTCCCGACAATTCCCCTGATAATCCAAAAACTTTATCCCATCCCCATCATGGGTAATTTCAAAATTATCTTTTTTCTTAATACAAATGCCTCCGAGGTCTTTTCGGGCCATTCTTAAAGCCCGGCTCATATATTCGCTCAAATAAGAGGTTTCGTTCAAAAGAGAAATTGATGATAAATTCTTCTTCTGATTTCTAAAAGCCGAACCAAAAAGGCCGAAAAAAGCGGTGATAACAATGGCAAAAACGGTTATCGTCACCAATATCTCAACAAGGGTAAATCCTTTGCGCATAAATTTCTAACTATTTACCGAGTTTTCACGGAGTGAAAACGAAGGTGGAGATGAAGACAAGGTCTTCATCGACTATAACCGAGCTTTCGCGGAGTGAGATATACTCAATGAACACTTCGTGTTCATTTCGACTCACTTGCTTCGCAAGTTCATAGGCGATGAGGGATTACCCTCATCTTGACTCACCCACTTCGTGGGTTCGTAAACGAAGGTGGAAAAGAGGCGAAGCTCCATTACTATCAATTTAAATCCAAATGTCAAAATCCAAATGTCAAATCAAATCCAAAGCTCAAATACGAGTCCACGAGGTAGACGAGTCAAGATGAGAGTAATCTCTCATCGCCTGCGAGTCCGCAAAGTGGGTGAGCCGAAATGACAGCAGAGCTGTCATTGAGTATTTCGCAAACTCATTTTGGATTTTGGATTTTAGTCATTGATTTGTCATTTGAAATTTGGATTTTGGATTTGTTTAGAGTTTAGGATTTAGAGTTTAGAATTTTAACTCTAATTGGCCAATTAAAGTAATTAGGAATTAGTCATTTCTTAATTCATTTCCAATCATATAATTCGTTTTGAACTTCGAAGGGCGAGCCCTTGCCTAACCAGCTCACTTGAACCTTGACATTTAAGATATGAACCTCCGGGTGCGAAATAATTATTTTTCTTTTAAATTTAGTATTCTCTCCTTCTTCATAATTATAAAACCCGCTAGAATCAATTTTGAGGAACTGGTCAGCATAAGTAATGGGTGTTTGGCTATTATACTGGATTAAGTAATCCCCATTTGTCAATTCGTTATCAAAATTATTATCGCTTAACCAATTGCCATCCCGGATATTTCTAATTATTTCCGCTCCCTCTTTAGCAAGTTGGGAAGCAATAAAATTATTATTATTAGTCGAAGCCACCGAGGTTATTTTAGGAACCAAAGAATAAATCCCGACAATCCCAATTGTCATTATTACAATCGCCACAGTAATTTCTATTAGAGTAAAACCCTTGTTCATAAATTTCTAACTATTTACCGAGTTTTCACGGAGTGAAAACGAAGGTGGAGATGAAGACAAGGTCTTCATCGACTATAACCGAGTTTTCACGGAGTGAGATATACTCAATGAACACTTCGTGTTCATTTCGACTCACTTGCTTCGCAAGTTCATAGGCGATGAGGGATTACCCTCATCTTGACTCACCCACTTCGTGGGTTCGTAAACGAAGGTGGAAAAGAGGACAAAGTCCTCTTTGACTTATACCGAGCTTTCGCGGAGTGAGATATACTCAATGAACACTTCGTGTTCATTTCGACTCACTTGCTTCGCAAGTTCATAGGCGATGAGGGATTACCCTCATCTTAACTCACCCACTTCGTGGGTTCGTAAACGAAGGTAGAAAAGAGAACAAAGTTCTCTTTGAGAACAATTAAATCCTAAACCCTAATTCCCAAATCCTAATCAAATCCTAAATCCTAATATCTAAATTCTAAATAATATCTAAATCCAAATGTTCAAAATCCAAAACATAATTATTATAGGTTTTAATATTTGAATTTTGAATTTGTTTAGAGTTTAAGATTTAGAGTTTAGAATTTTAATTCTAATTGGGGGTTGGGCATTGATTAGATCAATTAGGACAATTAGTAATTAGACATTCCTTTTATTCTCTCTCAACTCTCCCCGCCGAATTTAATTTTACATTTTTAATACTTGAATCGAAGGAAATACTTATTTGAGCATCCTGTCCCCAATTTTCTCCATTAATATAGACCATAGGGTCGGGCGGACCAAAGACGATATCAAGAGGAGAAGAAGGAGATAAGGCGGAAATATTAATTCCTTCTTCTAATTCAAATTGGCGGATATCGGAATCAGCGCTATCCCTCTCCTGATTTGAATTGCAATCAGCAAAAATAACATAACGGTCTATCCAGTCATCTTCGAAATAAAGGCCGAAGCTATAAGTCAAAACACCTTCTCCACAATCAAACTCTTCCGCTCCCATCACCATTTTTTGAACCTCTCTGATGTCTTGAGATAATTGATAAGCCATTCTGTCTAAAGCCAATTTTTTTTCTCCGCTACTTCTGCCTATCAATAAAACAGCCGACAAAAAAGCGATAATGAATAACACTATTAATATCTCTATAAGAGTGAACCCCTTTGATTGTTTGAAAATTGGAAATTGAAAATTCATTGAAAATTAAAAATTGAAAATTAAAAATTTATATAAATAGATACCAATTGATTATCCTTTCACCCCAAAATAAGGCAACAAATGTTCCAGTGACCAAAAAGGGACCGAATGGTAATTGGCTTTTCATATTCTTTTTCCCCAAGCCCATCAAAAACAACCCCAAAATCGCTCCGAATAAAAAAGACAAAAATAAAGCAACTAAAATATTGGGAAAACCTAAAAAAAGTCCCATTAAAAATCCTATCTTAGCATCTCCCAGCCCCATCCATTTACCACGGGATATGAACCAAATCAAGAAAAAGAACCCTCCCGCCCCTATCCCCGCCAATAATGGGGAAAGGAAAACTTTTTGAAAATTGAGAATTGAAAATTGATTGAAAATTGAAAACGAGCGAGCGGAGCGAGCGAGTAAAGATGAGAATGGAGCCCTCATCACATATTGAATATTAAAAATTAGAGCTATAATTATAGCCGGATAAATTACTTCGTCAGGAATAATATAGTGCCTTAGGTCATAAACAGCAATAATTATTAAAAAGCAAGAAATTATTGATAGATATAAAAAATTAATAAATGATAAATGATAAATGATAATTAGAAGAAATATCAATCCTGTTGCTATTTCGACTACTGGGTATTGCCATGATATTTTCTGGTGACAATAACGACACTTTCCCCCTAAAAATACAAAACTAAAAATCGGAATCAGGTCATACCATCTCAATGTCTGGTGGCAACGAGGACAAAAAGACCTCCCCTTTAAAAAACTCGGTTTATCTCGGGAGGAATCGCTTAGGTTGTTATCTTTTATAAGCGATTTATCCTTGAGAGAAATACGATAAATTACGCAATTTAAAAAACTTCCAACGCAAGCTCCAAAAATAAAAACAATTAAATTAGGTAAAATAACCATCATTTCATCAAGTCCTTAAATTTTTATCTTGATCAATTCCTTTATGGCATTATAGCAAAATAATCAAACCAATAAAATAATAGAGATAACAAGAACGAGAAGCGGGAGAGAAGACGAGAGATAGAGAGATAGAGAGATAGAGAGATAGAGAAATAGAGAGATAGAGAGATAGAGAAATAGAGAGATAGAGAGATAGAGAGATAGATAAATAGAGAGATAGAGAGATAGATAAATAGAGAGATAGGAAGAAAAAGATGAAAAATAGAAAGACAAAAGATATAACAAATCTCGCCGATCGGCGAGATTTGTTATTTTTTTTGTTTTTACCCTTGTCCTATATACCCATTCTATTTATAACAAATCCTGACGATCGTCAGGATTTGTTATAAAACATCTTTTTCTTGTCTTATGGTGACCTTCTTGGGTACTATTTTTCCAAAAAATCAATCACCCTCTGTCTTTTATCAATATCATTGACGGTAAAAACAAAAACACAGTCACTAATTCCAAATCTGATTATGTCTTGATAAAAATCTTTTGGCAGGGGAAATTTTCCCGCATAAACACTCTTTTGTAATTCTTTAAATTCAAGTAAAGATAACTCGTCGCGAAGCCATTCTCGGTGATATCTTTCCTTTTCCGGGATATCAAAAATTACTATTCTTATTTTTCCATCCCATTTTTTATTCAGTATTGAATATCTGTCCTTAATATAACCTACTAATTTTTTGCCTTTTTCTGTTAAAAAATAAATTTTTTTAGTTGATTCTTTTCTGATTAACCCTTGTTTTTCCAATCTAGAAATATTGACTAAAACTTTTTCTTTTGTAAATTTTTTATTTTTATTATTGACACCAAATATTTCTTTTAATGACTCAAATCCTGGATAAGAACTTGGCAGTCCCCTCAGAAAATCTTCCCCGCTTTCCTTCAGTGCGAATAAAACAAGAGCAGAGGTATTTAGTCCTTTCTCAAAAAGCTGTTTTGTAAAGCTTACTTTTTTCTTTTGAAAAAGATATTTCTCGTTTCTCATACAGTCTTGTCTTTATATTATTATAACAAGGTAATCAGTTTAATAAAAGCAATCCTATTATCTTTTTATAACAAATTATCTTTTTATAACAAATTTTGCCGATCGGCGAGATTTGTTATTTTTTTTGTTTTTACCCTTGTCCTATATACCCATTCTATTTATAACAAATCCTGACGATCGTCAGGATTTGTTATAAATAATAGAGATAAATAAATATGCCGATTAGTTGGTTAGTTGGATTAATTAATTAATGAATGAATGAGAAAAGGAGATAACAAATAAAAAAATAATAGATAAATAAAGAAAACAAATAAAAACTGCCCATAGGAAAAGGACAGTTTTTAATTTTCAAAAACAAGATATTCCCCTAAGGAGAAGTTATTGCTGGGCAAAGACCGGTTGCGCAGGCAGTTGCCGAATAACCGGCAAGCCCTGTTCTATCAGCACAATAATAGGTACCTATGGCATCGGAGTTAACAGGAGCAGAGATACAAACATTCTCTCCACTAACAACTACTGTCGCAACAACACCGCCCTTGTCGTTAGCTTTTATTTCAGCCGCCAATGAAAGCATATCTGCGTGAGCGAGGGAAAAATCAGCACAACCTTCCGAAGCACAAACATATTCCATTACTGTCCGAGATTGAGAAATAGCCGAAATAACCCGAGCATCTTTGGCTTTCTTGGTCGCTCCGGGAAAACTAACTAAAACAACCGAAGCTAAAATACCAATAATAGCGATAACAACCAACAACTCAATCAAAGTAAAACCTTTTTTCATAAATTTGAGCGATAGCGAAGAATAAAGAAGAAATTTATTTCTTCGCCTATCTCTAAATTATTATAATTTACCGACCTTTATCGTCCCAATGCCGACATTGAATCGATGTCGAAATTATTTCCGCCGACCTTTTGGTCTCAAACAGAATATTACTTCAACAACTGCGACAATGGAATATTATTTTTTCCTTTTACTTATTTTCAACCTTTTAGATATAAAAGTCAAGAACCGAGCTCCCTGCAAGGGAGTGAGGTGGAAAAGAGGTGAAACCTCTTTGACTTACACCGAGCTCCCCGCAGAGGAGTGAGGTGGAAAAGAGGTGAAACCTCTTTGACTTACATCGCCATCCCTCCCATTCCGACTTTAAATAAAGGAATAAAAATAGCCACCGCTAAAACACCAACCCCCAATCCTAAAAATATCAATAAAAATGGCTCTATTATACTAGTTAGATTATCGGTCGTTCTTTCTATCTCCTGTTGGTAGAAATCAACAACGCTCATTAAAATTTCGTCCAACCGCCCCGTTTCTTCCCCGGTGGAAATCATCTGGTAAGTAAATGAAGGAATTTGTTTCGGGTATTGAAAAAAAACGGAACTGATTTTTTCCCCTCGGGAAACCTTTTCAGCGGTTTCTCTAATAATATTTTTGTAAATAGAATTAACCATTATTTCCTCAATGATTTTCAGGGCCTGGGTGATGGGCAACCCACTGGAAATTAAAACCGAAAGGTTTTCGGCAATTTTAGTTAGTTGAACTTTTTTCTGAAACTCCCCGATGACCGGAAGAGATAAGACAAACTTATAATAAAAGTCCTGGGTGGATTTTTTCTTTTTCAGATAGGAAGGCAAAATAAAAATTGTTCCTAAAAGAGCCATTATTAAAATCCAGCCCCCCTTTCGGGAAAAATCAGAAATAAAAATAATCATTCTTGTTGTAAAAGGAAGTTCCCCGCCAAAGTCCTCTAAGACAGCTGTTAAGTTAGGAATGATAAAAAAGACGGCCAAAAAGAAAACTCCAATAAAAACAACTATTATGAAAGCGGGATAAATCATCGCCCCTTTTATCTTTCGGCTAAGATTATAATCCCTTTCTATATGTTCGGCTAAATAGGATAAAGAATCAGCCATTTTCCCTGTTGCTTCTCCTGATTTAACAATGCTCACATAAAAAGGGTCAAAGATTTTTGGGAAAAGAGAAAATGCTTGACTCAAACTACTTCCACTTTCTATTATTTCAGCCATTTTAACAATCTTTTCTCGAAATTCAGGATTTTCAACTTGATTAACTTGAGCCCTCAATGCCTCCAATGGAGAAATCGCCGACTTTAACATAATTGAAAATTGGCGGGTGAACATAACAACATCCTTATTGGAAACTCGGCGAAAAGAAAAGCTTTTTCCTAAAAGTCCCGTCTTTTTTGCTTCTTCCAAGGAAGTTGTGTAAAGCTGATACTTTTCTAAAATAGAAAGAGCTATCTCCCGAGAAGGGGCCTCTATTGTTCCTCCCCTCACTTTCCCATCTTTGGTTCTAGCTTTGTAATTATAGCGCATAAAATTATTTTTCTCTCAATCTGCTTTCCAAATCCCGAGGATTAAGAGAATACCTTATTGCTGTTTCCTTTTCAATTTTCCCTTCCTTCACTAAATTGGCTAAGGACTTATTAAAAGGAATCATTCCCGCTTCAGCTGATGTTTCAATAACAGAGGGAATCTCATGAATTTTATTTTCTCTAATTAGGTTGGCAACAGCGGAATTATTAAACATAACTTCGCAAGCTGGAAGTATAGACCCTTCTATTGTTGGCACTAATCTTTGAGAAATTACCGCTAATAAAGATGATGAAAGTTGAGTTCTAATTTGATTTTGCTGGTGAGCAGGAAAAGCGTCTATTATCCGATAAATAGTTTGATTGGTCGAATTGGTATGAAGGGTAGCAAAGACTAGGTGCCCCGTTTCAGCCGCTGTTATGGCGATCGAGATTGTCTCCAAATCCCTCATTTCTCCAACCATAATTACATCAGGGTCTTCCCTAAGAGTCGCCCTTAAAGCCCGACCAAAACTTAGAGTGTCCCGACCAACTTCTCTTTGATTTATAATTGACTTTTTATCTTGAAAAAGATATTCTACCGGGTCCTCAATGGTAATGATATGTTCTCGACGTTTTTGATTTATCCCATCAATCAAAGCGGCTAAGGTAGTTGACTTTCCTTGAGAAGACGCCCCGGTAACCAAAACAAATCCTTGAGAGGCCTCAACTATTTCGTGTAAGATAGAAGGAAGGTTCAACTCGTCAATCGTTCTAATTTTTTGAGGAATAAATCGAGCCGCAATAGAGACATTCCCATTTTCAAAATAAATATTCACTCTAAATCTAGCTCCGCCTTCAAAGCTATAGCCAAAATCAACTTCCTTTTTTTGAAAGAGTATTTCTCCAAGAGAATCTTTCATTAAGACATTAGCCAACTCTCGAGAATCTTGAGAAGTAATGACTCTCTCCCCCTCTATATCAATTAAATTTCTTTCTATTCTTAATATTGGAGGATGGCCGACTGAAATATGTAAATCCGAGGCCTTGGACTCAATGACCTTTTCCAAAAGATTTTTAAGTTTTGTTTGATAGTTCATAAATGAAAATATCTAATTTCTAATTACCTTAATTTCTAATCAAGTCCCAATTCCCAATTCCCAATTACTTTATAAATCCAAAATCCAAATTTCAAATGACAAATCAAGCCCAAAATCCAAAACGAGTTTGCGAAACGCTCAATGACAGCTCTGCTGTCATTTCGGCTCACCCACTTCGTGGATTCGCAGGCGATGAGAGATTACTCTCATCTTGACTCGTCTACCTCGTGGACTCGTATTTGAGCTTTGGATTTGAATTGACATTTGGATTTTGACATTTGGATTTAAACCGAGAAATTAGTCATTAGTCATTGATGGTAATGAAAGCTTCGCTTTCATCTTCGCCTTCGCCTTCGCCTTCGCGAAGCGAACGCTCGGTGGTTAATTAGAAATTAGGTTAATTAGTCATTTTAAAATCTTCTTTATTTCTTCAACAACTTCCGACGGGGTATAGTGAGCTTTTATCAAATACTTATCTGCTCCTAATTTCAAACCCTTTTCCACCTCCTCCTTTTGACCCAAATTGCTTAAAATAATAATCTTTAAGCCGTCAAACTTTGGCTGTTTTCTTATCTTCTGAAGAATCTCCCACCCCTCGATTTCCGGTAAAACAATATCCAAAATCAAAAGGTCGGGAATACTCTCCCCTAATAATTGAATTGCTTTCCCCCCATCCTTAGCCACCCTCACCTCTAAACCGGCTTTTTTCAGCTTTTGGCTATAGATCTCTATTAAGAAAGGGTCGTCTTCAACTAATAATATCTTTGCCATAATATTTTATTCCTCCTTGGTCACTCTCATTACTTCTTCTAACGAGGTGATACCTTCTAAGACCTTCAAAACACCGTCTTCTTCCATTAAAATCATTCCTTGCCTCCGAGCCTCTTTGAAAAGGTCTCCTTCGCTTGCCCTTTCATTAATCAACTCTCTTAGGTTTTCATCTATTCCCACCGCTTCGTATATACCAACCCGACCGGAATACCCTTTGCCATTACATTTAGGACAGCCCTTCGCCTTATAAATATAAAGTGGCTCTTCTATTTTAAGATTTTTAGATGCTTCTTTGGGTAAGTTTTTGATTTTGTCTAAAATATATTTTTTTTCTTCTCCTTGAAGTTTCACTTTCTCTTTACATTCCGAGCAAAGAACTCTTAATAACCGTTGACTAACAGCCAAACTTAGCGTAGGGGATATTAAAAAGGGCTTAATCCCCATATCAATCAAACGAGGTACTACTCCCAAAGCGCTGGTGGTATGGATAGTAGAAAGAACAAGGTGCCCTGTTAATCCGGCATGGATAGCCAAAGAGGCGGTTTCTTCATCTCTAATCTCACCAACCATAATAATATCCGGGTCCTGCCTTAAAATTTGGCGCAACCCAGCCGCAAAAGTATAATTTATATCCGGTTTGACTTGGGATTGGTTCACTCCTTCAATATAATATTCAATCGGGTCCTCAAGAGTAACAATATTCACCCCTTCCTTATTTAAAAGACCAAGAATAGTATAAAGAGTGGTGGTCTTTCCACAACCGGTTGGTCCAGTAGTCAAAATTAATCCATAGGGTTTGCTAATCGCGTTTTTAACCACTTCAAGATTTCTCCCTTCAAACCCCAGTTTTGGCAATGATTTTAACCCTTCTTCGGAGTTAAGGACTCTGATAGCCACTTTTTCCCCTTTATTTGTCGGGAAAGTAGCCACCCGGAAGTCAATGCTCTCCCCTTTGATTGTTGTGGAAAATCTGCCATCTTGGGGGATTCTGGTTTCGTCTATTTTTAAATTGCTTAAAATTTTAATTCTAGCCACGATTGCGGGATGAACTTTTAAGGGCAAGAATAAAGAAGAATACAATATCCCGTCCAATCTGTATCTTATCTTCAAATTGTCTCTCGCTGGTTCAATATGAATATCCGAAGCTCCTCCCTCTACCGCCTGTCTCAAAATAACGCCGACCATTTTAATTATCGGCGCCTCTTCAGCTAATTTGGCATAAGAAACCTTGTCCGAAGATTTTCTTTTCGGCAACTCTTCTGTTTCTTCTTTCAACCTCTCTAATGCCTGCTTCATTTCTTTTTCTGGGACCTGATATTTTTCAAGATATTTTTTAAAGTCAGAAAAGGTGATTAAAAAAAATTTCGGCGTGAGATTTTCCTGTCTCGTTAAAAACTTCAAGGCCTCTTTGGCTTGGTCATTTTCAGGAAAAACCATTCCTACATCCAAAATCCTGCTTTTTTTATCAAGAAAAACCGGAATCATTTTGTAAAACTCAATTGACTCTTTGGGAATAAGGGAAACGATATCTTGGGGTATTTCCTCAATCAGAACCTCTCTTAAGGGTATTTTCAAAAAGTCGCTTTTGAGGTCAAATAATCTGTCCTCTTTAATGATTTTTTTTTCCAAAATCAGCTCTTCGGGACTACTCCCAGACCTTTTCATCCCTTCTTTAATGTCTTCGGCAGTTGAAGAATTAATAGCTTCTTTTTTAACTAAATAACCAATTAAATCCATTTTATTTTAGTATGGTTTAAACGGATTCTCTCTCCCCACTTCCCCAGGTGGAGATATGCGCTCGAAAAGAATAAGTTCTTTAAGTGCCTTGTCTTCCAAAAGATTGAAGTTGATTTTTATTTTACTTGAAGAATAAGGCGACTCGGGGAGAGACAATTGTTCCGGTTTTAAAATTACTTCCTTTACTAAAATAATTAGAGAGAGAACGACCGCTCCTAAAATTAGATATTTTAACGACTTATCTTCTTTTATATCATCAAACATATATTCTAATAGGAAAAAACTACAAGCGCCAAGTTTAATTCTAAAAACCCTTCTTCCGTATAAGACAAATTAATGTCTTCCACTTTTATTATTCTGGAGGACTTTTCAATTATCTGAATAAAGTTCTCCAAGGAAGAAAAACCTCCTTGAAGAGTAATCGTAATTTTTGTTTCCTTAATTTTTTGATTCACAACCCCTTTATCTCTTTCTTTTGATTCGGGAGAAACCTGGCTTTGATTGAACTTTTTCAAAATTAATCCGCTTTCCGAAGATTTCTCTTGAAAAAAATTCAACAAGGAGGACAAAGACGGCTTATTTGGCAAAGCGCCTTCTATCTTCTCCAACGATTCTTTCCCTTCATTTAATCTTTGGTAAATATTTTGAATTTCTGAAAGATATTCCTGCTTCTCCCGAAAAGCGTCTTCTCTATCGGGGATACTTTCTTTTACCTCTTTGAAATTAATATACACCGGTAATAAAAAGTAAATAAAAATCAGGAAACAAACAAAGAATAAAATTGGAATAAATTTAATTATTTTCATTTTTTAACTAAGTCCTTGGAAAAATAAAAACTTAAATTGAAACTCACTTTTCCCTCCTTACTTAGAGAAATATTGGATATCTGAAGGTCGCTTATTTTTTCACTTCTTTCCAAAATAACAATTTGTTCCCCCAATGTCTTAAAATTTTCCGTTTCCCCGAACAAGGATATTTTATAATCATCGGCAACTAAGTCTAAATCAGTAAATTGAACTTTTGGATGGCAAATATCTTTTAGAAAGCTGAATATTTTTGAAAAATTTTGATGTTTGCTAAAAATAATGGGAAAGTCGTTTATTTGCTCTGATATAACAGACAATTCCTCCTCCTTATTTTTTTGCTCTTGAGAAACAATTAGCTGACTTCCTAACTTGTCCTTTTCCGCTTTTAGAATTATAGTTTCGTATTTAAGAAAAAAGGAAAGACCTAATAAAACAATCACCAGGGCAAAAGAGAACCAAAAGAGAAAATAAACCGAAGCCGGAGTTTTCGGTTTTGGTTTGGGAATAATTTTTACTAAATCTTCTTTGGGCATATTAGAATGTGTTTCCGCCTAAGTTTTTACGAAGTGAAAAATTAGGCGGATTATAGATTCTTATATCCAGCACTTATTTATACAGGCACCAAAAATGTGATTATGATGTTTATTCAATCTTATATAAAATAATACTTCGTTGGCGTTATATATAAATAAGTGCTGGGTAAAGGTTTGGTAGCTAAAAATTCTTCGGCGGATGCCTCGAATTTTTAGACCAAGCCCTTTAACTCTCCAGTCCCATCAATGCCACTCCCACCGCCACCGCAAACGAGGAAGACAGTTCCTCCAATCTCGGTTTGAGAGACGAAGGAAATGAAATACCAGAAAATGGTTTCGCCATTTGGATATTCTTTTTTAATTGACCCTCCAAATACTCTTTAAGCCCGAAAAGAACAGAACTCCCTCCGCTTAAAATAATATTTTCTACCCCTTCGCTTTCTGATGGCTGATAATTATTACAAACTTTTTCAATTTCAAAAGCCAAAGAGTTAATTTGAGGCAAAAGGGATTCAAGAATATCTTTTCTCTCTGGATTTAGCCCCTGCTCTTTTTTTAGTTTTTCGGCTTCAGTTAAGCTAATGTTTAGTTTTTCTGCAAGAGCCCTCGTTAAACTGCTCCCCGAAATGTCAAAACTATGGCTCTTTCTAAGAACTTTATTCTCCACTATGCTCACCGTCGTGGTCTGCCAGCCCAAGTCAACTATACAAACGGATTTCTGGATAAGGTCTTTGGGGATAGAAGACCTTATTAAACCAAAAACTTCCGCTTCCATGCCCTTTAATTTAAGTTGAGAAAGCATGGCCATCTTTTGATAAGTGTTGAGAACATTATTAGGAACAGCAACAAGTAATATCTTTAACTTCAAACCGGGCATTACTTCTTTTTTTTCAATAATTTGCCAATCAAAAGAAACCTCTGATAGAGGAAGAAGAATGTGATGCCGAGCTTCAAACTCAACCGCTTGAGGGATTTCCGCTTTGGCCATCGGAGGCAAATCAAATGTGGTAAAAAAGGTTGAAAAATCGGGAATGGAAAGAGCGACATTTTTTTCCTTAATTGAAGCTCTTTTGAAAAGTCCCTTTAGGACTTCAGAAACCTCGGAACTTAGGAGTAACAAGTTTTCGCCCTGAAAGGTTTCAAAAGAAGAGCCATCTGGCGTCAAGCCAAACTCAACATAATTTTCCAGTTTTTTTCTCCTGCCGGAGAGGGAAATCTCAACTATTTTTATTGAGGATGCTCCAATATCTATTCCCAAACATTTTTTTGAAAAGATAGACATAATTTCCACTTAATCTTATTTAAAATCAGATATTCAAACAATTATCGTTTTTTGACAAAATTAATTTTTAACAAGGTTTATCTATTTTAACATAAATCCTATAATAAAAGTATCTTATGTTAAAAAAGTTTCTTTTAGATATTCTTTTCCCTCAATTTTGTCTCGGTTGCCGAAAAGAGGGAAGTTTGGTTTGCCAAGATTGTCTAAGTATTATTGAGGTTTTAGAATATGATTTTTGCCCTTTTTGTAAAAAACCAAGAAGGGTTTTTAACGAAGGAAAATGCTCAAACCACCGAAAAATGAAATTAAATGGACTTTTTGCCGCTGTTTCCTATAAGGACAAAATGGCCAACCTTCTGATTAAGAAGTTTAAATATGAGCCGTTTCTGAAAACCTTATCCGAACCTTTGTCATCTTTAATAATAGCACATTTTATTTTAACCCAAAACAATATTTTTCAACAGAAAAAAACAGATTCTTTTTTTATCCCCGTGCCAATTTCTTCCCGGC
>Ga0265596_1000364_pt1 | contig 28588 bp, 26 predicted proteins | sample saktaG_FD_190143 | JGI IMG/M metagenome (GOLD analysis project Ga0265596, IMG submission 190143) | Saline water microbial communities from Sakinaw Lake, British Columbia, Canada - sak_2013_06_06_60m | ecosystem: Environmental > Aquatic > Non-marine Saline and Alkaline > Saline ...
GACTAATGCTCACCACATGTCGCTCGCTCAGGATTAATTCAACTAGACATTTTTTAGTAAAAAAATGTAAGTTTCATTGAAATTATATACAGAAAAAGGAATCATTGCAAGAAATTTATTTTTAAAGTATAATTAATGAAATGACGAAGAATCTTAAGCAATTATGGATAAGAAGAAAGAACTACTAACCCTTCTCAAGAAGAAAGCTTTTCTTAAGAAAAGAATCAAGCTGTCTTCAGGAAGGGTCAGCAATTTTTATATTGACGTAAGAAAAGTAAGCTTAAGCCCTAAGGGTGTATACTTAATCTCCCATCTTATTTTCAACCTCTTAAAGTCTAAGAAAGTAACTGCTATTGGTGGCCCTACTTTAGGAGCTGATCCTATTGTTAGCGGGGTTTGCTATTTAGCTTATAAAAATAAGAAAAAGCTAAAGGGTTTTCTTATCCGAAAGTCACCCAAGAAGCATGGTCGTCAGAAGTTGATTGAAGGTCAAGTTTTGCTTCCAGGAGAGAGAGTAGTCATAGTTGATGATGTGGCTACTAGCGGATCTTCTTTGATTAAGGCTATAGAAGTTTTAAAAAAGGAAAGAATAAAAGTAGTAGCAGCAGTAAGTGTTGTTGATAGAGAGGAGGGTGCAAGAGAGGCTCTCGCTCGCCACAACTGTTCCCTCATTTCTCTTTTTACTAAATTCGACTTTCTAAATAGATGAACCATTCTTTCCGTTTCTCTTTATTCCTTATTCTTTTATTAAGCGGATGTGTCACGACAGAATATAATGTTGGCACTGGTAAGCAAGATGTCTATTTTTATTCCACTGAGAGCGAAGTTATTATGGGACGAAATATCGCCAAAAAGATCTACCAGGAGTTTAAGATTTCTAATAGCCCTGATGATATCCAGAGACTTAATCGAATAGCCGGTAAAATCGTAGAGGTGCTAGATCGTAAGGAGTTAAGTTATTACTTCTACATAATCGATGAGGACCAAGAGGGTAAGCCACAAGTAAATGCTTTTAGCCTTCCTGGAGGGTATTCTTATATATTTAGAGGATTGTTAGATATTTTAGATAATGATGATCAGCTTAGCTTTATTCTTGCTCACGAAGTAGGCCATATTGTAAGCCGTCACCATATGAAACGTCTTCAAGCAGCTATGGGATACAATCTTTTAACTGTAGTTTCTTCTGTTTCGGGAACGTCTTCAGAGTTTCGGAGAGGTCTTTCTTTTGCTCTTATTCAGATTTTATCCGGGTATTCCCGGGAGGATGAATTTAATGCCGATGAGTTAGCAGTTAAATATTGTAAGCTTGCCGGGTTTGATCCTACTGCCGGAATAGAGGTTTTAGAAAAGCTCTATAAAGAAAATAAGAAAACAATACGTCCTTTTTCTTATTTTAGGACACATCCCTATCCAGCCCAGAGAATAAGACATATCAAAGAAACTTTGCAGCTGCCCCTAGGTGTCGATGATTATATAAATTGACTATTTTCGAATCGGACGCATTCAACCAGACTCTGCTCCCTCTCCAAAAATTTACAAAGTTAATTTCTGGAGAGCATTTTTCATCTACCTTCTACAATTAATCCATTAATTATATCAAATTCTAATTTATCGCCGATACTTAATTCAATTTCTTCTACTGTTAGAGCATTTAATTCTAAAACATATTTTGCCTTTACATTGGGACTGATTATAGGGCATGGTTCTGCCTTGCAAGGTTGAATGTTCTGGCCAATAAAAATTACTTCTTTGTCTTTATTAATCCAAATTATATCTAAGGGTATCAAAGTATTTTTCATCCAAAAAGAATGTTTTCCTTCCTCTTCGTAAACAAAAAGTATGCCCTTATCCGAGTCTAAATGCTCTCCGAACATTAAGCCCTGAGTCCTTTTCTCAACAGTTTGAGCCAATTCAACATTAAAGCTATAGTTTTTAAAACAGACTACGCCACGATTTAAGTCAACACAGGTACCCTCAGATGAGCTGAAAAGAAAAATGCTAATTATAACAACTGTCCATTTCATAATGAGATACCTATTTAATGAAAAAGTACTCCAGGTCAAAGCTTGAGCCCGAAAGTTGCTTAGCGAAGTAGAACGGAGAGGGGGAGATTCGAACTCCCGGTCCACCTATTAAGTAGACATCCGATTTCGAATCGGACGCATTCAACCAGACTCTGCCACCTCTCCTGGGATGGTGCGCGAGGGGGGAGTTGAACCCCCATGGTGTTACCCACTAGAACCTGAATCTAGCGCGTCTGCCAATTCCGCCACCCGCGCAAATGCCTGATAAAGTTCATTAAAACCATATAAACTATATAACCAATTTTATTACCTTTGTCAACTAATTATCATATGCTATAATCCTATCTATGGGTATGATAGTGTTAGCAGTTGTCAAGCTTTCTCTGGTAGTTTTATTAGGAGTTTACCTTTTTCGGAAGGATTTCATCAAGGAGAGAAGTCTAAAGTTTTTAACTTTTTTTGTTATAAATTTTGCTTTCCCTTTTCTAATATTTTCCAACCTCATTGAGAATTCCCAGATAGTATTAGCGCACTCTCTGGGGAGGTTCATCGCAATAAGTGTGGGCATTTTTCTATCCGGTTGCATCCTGGGGTTTGTCGCTTCTTTTAGAAGGAGCCGGGAGCTTAGGGGCGAGTTTATCAGCATGGTAAGTCTTCAGAATGGCGGGTATTTGCCGATAAATATCGCTTTTTTTCTTTTTCCCCCGGGGATACGGGAAAAATTTCTTGTTTTTACCTTTCTCTACCTTCTTGGCTTTAATGTTCTTATGTGGTCAGGGGTAAGTTTTTTTATTTTCAAGGGCAAGAGGAGAAAGTTTAAATTAAAGAGTCTTTTTATTCCCCCGATAACTAGTACTATTGTAAGTTTGATATTAATTTATACTGGGCTGATTAAACTTATTCCATCTTTGGTAATTTCACCTTTAAAGATGGTTGGCGAGACTAGTTTCGTACTCTCAGCAATAATTTTAGGTTGTTGGTTAGCTAAGATAAGGCTAAAAGGGTTCATAGAGCGATTACCTCTTATAGCTGAAGCCGCAGGTTTAAAGTTAATAATTTTACCTTTGTTTTTTCTTATAGCTGTGTTGAGTTTTAAGATTTTTTCATTGTTGGGATTATTCATAATCCTGCAGGCTGCTATGCCTTCAGCAGTTTCACTACCAATTGTAGCTAATTTAAATGGCGCTGATAGCGAATTTGTCTCCCAAGGGGTATTTTTCACCCATATCCTTAGTATATTTACTATTCCCTTATGGTTGGGTTTATATTTAAAAGTATCAGGATTTACTTTTTAAGATGAGTAAAATAGCAGCTACAAACAGAAAAGCCAGGCGCGACTATCACATTGTCGAAACCTATGAGGCTGGTATAGAGCTTAAAGGTAATGAGGTAAAGTCATTGCGGACAAAGAGCTGTACCTTAAATGATAGTTTTGCCCGGATAGAGCGGGGAGAGCTCTTTTTGTACAATGCCCATATTCCTGAATTTGAGAAGAGCTCATTCTTTAAGTCTGAGCCAAAAAGGACAAGGAAGTTACTTGTCCATAAGAAAGAAATTAAGAAACTAGTGGGTCTTACTATTCAGAGGGGCCTTACTCTTATTCCGACCAAGATTTACTTTAATGAGCGAGGTCGGGTTAAGGTAGAGATTGCTTTGGCTCGGGGAAAACACACTTTTGACAAGAGGAAAAAGATTAAGGATAATATAGTCGAGAGAGAGACCCAGAGAGCTTTAAAAAGGTTCCGCAGGGGTTGATAAAATATTGCTTTTTTTAACCTCTGATGGTATAATTATCATAATGAGATATTGTAGTCTAGTTGGGAGAGTGAAATGAAAGAAATTATAAATGTAGCAATCAATGCGGCAAAACAAGCCGGTGATTTTTTATTGGAGAATTTCGGAAAGATTAGTAAAATTACGAAAAAGGGCGATAGAAATTTTGCCACGAATCTGGACAAAGAAGCCGAGGATTTGATTATAGATAAGATTAAGACCCAATTTCCTAATCATGGGATTATTGCTGAAGAAGGCGGCAGTAGCGCCCCTGATAGCGAGTATTTATGGATAATTGACCCTCTTGACGGAACACATAATTTTATGCGCAACATAGATATCTTCGGGGTTTCTATAGGCATAGTGCATAAAGAGAAATTTGTCGGCGGAGTAATTTATATGCCTAAGGAAGATGAATTATATGTGGGGCAAAAGGGAGGAGGGGCTTATAAAAACAATAAGAAAATCAAAGTTTCTTCTAATGACAATTTAAAAGATTGTTCAATTGCTTTTGATTCTAGCATAAGGTGCTCTCCGGAGGTTATGCTGAAAGTTTTAGGAGATTTAGCAAATGAGGTTTTTAATGTAAGAATGTTTGGCTCTTCAGCCCGACACCTATCTTATCTTGCTGAAGGAACCCTTGATTTTGTTGTTGAATTTCATGACCGGCCCTGGGATTTTGCTGGAGGAGCGTCTATAATAGAGGAGGCTGGAGGTAAACTAACCGACCTTAAGGGGGGTCCTTTGAGCTACAAGAATATTGGCTATATCGCTTCCAATGCTTTTGTCCATGGAAAAGTAGAAGAAATCATTAGAAAATACATCAATAAATGATAAAAGCTGGTTAATAATTAAAATTGACTTGCATATAAATATATGGTAAAAATTAAGTAAGGGGGGTGTAGTGAAAAGATGGTAAAAATGAAAAAGGTTCTTTTCTCTTTTTTCTTGGTTTTTTTGGCTTTTTTTATTTCTTCAGCAGCGGCTCAAGAAAATATCACCATAACCACCTTTTATCCGTCTCCTTTTGGGGTATACAGAAACTTGGAGACACAGACCATAAGAATATTGAATAGTAATGAGGAGGTCTCTATAGGGCTTGATGGCAATAATCCGGCCATAGAACTTAGAGATAGAGACGCTGGTGGTAGGACCCCTTATATAGACTTTTCAAATGATGCAGTTAGTAATTTTGATATGAGAATTATATTGAACGGCAACAATGAACTGAGGGTTCAGGGAGGCAATCTAAGAGTGCTCGGCAACGTTGTGGCGAATAATTTGCCCGGTTGTCAAAGACGCACTTTTACGGCAGCCACCGGCGTACAACAATGTCCAGTCGGATTTGCGGTTTCTCTAGCTCCGCTCGCGCCCATATCGACCTCAGGCAGTTTTTTATGTTGTGCTTATTAACAAAAAAGGAGTTTTAATAAATGAAGTTTCAGTTAAGCTGTAAAATTTATCCTTTTGAGGCTGTTCTAAATGCTTCCTATACTTTTATTGACCGTGTCTATATTTTTTTGGATAGTAATTTAAAGGAGGACAAGGTAATAGTTTCTTTTAAAGAAAAACAAAAACTTTCTCCCAAAAAATTGGAAGATTTGCGCGGAGAATTTATGAATGAGCTATTGCATTGCGTTTTGAGATACAAGATAAGTAAAAATAACAAAAAGATTAGAGAATATATTGTCGGACGCGCTTTATATTCCGCTCTGCCTTTACCAATGGAAGAAGCTCTGCTGGGAGAGGATTCGGGGAAACTAGATTATCAGGAAGACCCTTTAGGTATTACTATACCTTGGGAAGAGAAGCATGGAAAGAAAAAAAATGCTAAATCTAAAGTTTAATACTAAAATATATAAAATGAAGGCAATTCAAGAAGCCATTTTGGCCTATTCTGATAGGGCGAAATTTTCTCTATCTAATGATAAAAGGTATATACAGGTGCGGATAAATAAAGTAGACTCGGAAATTAAGGCTATTATTGGTGATGAGTTTGCCAATTATGTATTGGGGTTGACTAAAAAATGGATACAATAATTGAGAATGTAGATAGGCAAAAGGTTGGTTTTTGCAGGTTTAAAAAACTGAACGATAAGTATTTGCTTACCAATGATGTTGGCGATTACTGTTTTTTAACTCCTGTGTATTTTAAGGCATTGTTTTTGGGTAAGCTTGAGCAGATAGAGAAAGATAATCAGCATAAGTATCAGGAACTTGTTGATAAGGGTTTTGTGCGTAGTCTATTAGATTTCGATAGGTTGATTGAGAAATATTCTACAAAGAATATGGCTTTGAAGGAAGGGCCGGTTCTGCATATAATTGTAGTAACACTAAGATGCAATCATGCGTGTGTTTATTGTCAATCTAACGCCGGCGGAGTTGATAATAAAACGTTGGATATGGATATATCCGTAGCAAGGAAGGTTGTTGATAGAATTTTTGAATCTCCCGGATCAAACATTACTATTGAATTTCAGGGGGGAGAGCCTATGCTTAACTTTAAAACTGTGAAATTTATTGTTGAGTATGCACGAGAAAAAAATAAAGAGAAAAAGAAAAGTTTAAAGATAACAATGGTTTCTAACTTAACTTGTGCTACCGAAAAGATAATAGCATTTTTAATAAAAAATGATGTTGATATTTGCACCTCTATTGACGGCCCGGAATATGTTCATAATAAAAACCGGATTATTTTCGATAAAAACAAGAATAGCTATAAAAGAACAGTAAAATGGCTGAAGAAAATCGAAGATAAGCTTGGTGCGAAAAAGTTTAAACATAGACCTAATGCTTTGTTGACGTTGACAAAACGTTCTTTTACTTATTCTAAGGAGATTGTTGACGGATATGTAAAGATTGGTTTGGACGGTATCCATTTGAGACCAATGAATACATTTAGTTTGTCTAAAAAAGTGCCTCGCACTTTAAGCTATACCTGGGCTGATTTTATTGCTTTTTATAGAAAGACAGTTGATTATATTATTGAACTAAATCTTAAAAAGAGATTTTTCTATGAGAGGACGGCAGTGGTATTTTTGATTAAGATTCTTACTGATAACGACCCGAATTACTTGGATATTCGTTCTCCCTGCGGGGCCGGTATTGGACAGCTGGCCTACGATTATAATGGAAATGTATATACCTGTGATGAAGGTAGAATGTTGAGCAGGATTGGAGATGAGTCATTTAAACTAGGCAATGTAATGCATAATACTTACTCGGAGATGATTAATCACCCCACAGTTAAGGCAATGTGTGTTGCTTCTTGTTTAGATAATCTTCCCGGATGCAGCCAGTGTGTATATAAGCCGTATTGCGGTGTTTGTCCCTTACTGAATTATGCAGAACAAGGCAGTATTTTTATCCAGCAGCCTAAAAACGAGAAGTGCTTGATGCAAAACGCAATTTTAGATTATCTTTTTGAAAAATTAGAAAATAAAAGTTGCAAGGATGTATTTAAAAAATGGGTGGACCATTTTATGTCTGGAAATCAATAGGTAAGGAGGAGATTATGTGTTTGAAAAAATTGATCCTTTTGGTAGCGATCGTTTGTATTGGTATGTTTTATTCAAATATTATTTTTGCCGAAAGTTTAGAAGATTTAACAACTAATTTTAATATTGATACGATTGAAAAAGATGTTTTTCAAAGATATTCTAAAGCAGAAGGGTTGTTAGGTGCATATTTAATATGTACAGCAGCAGTGAGAGGTGACCAGACAGTGTGTGATGACCTAAATTCGGATGAAGCCCGGTTTTGTAGTAAGCAATTTAGCTCGATGCATAATTTTTATAGAGAGTTAGTTACAACAGGAACAGTTACTTCAAAAGCTATAGAAAGTTGTATGCAAACTGAAAACGGCGTAACATCCCAAGATTGTCGGGATTTGGCAGAGGCATTCATTTCTAAGGATGCGTCTATATGTGAAGTATCAGAATGTAGTGCGATAATAAAAAGAGACGTTGGGTCTTGTAAGGAAGATAAAGGATGTCGGGATAGGGTTTATTATATAAAAGCAGTTGAAAAGAATAATGCCAAAAGTTGTGATAAGATAAAAGATGAATCTCTTAGAATGCTTTGTATGGGAAGTATTACCCTAGATGAGAAGATATGTAAACAATGTAGTGGTTTTAAAAAATTTATTGAGCGGTATCATGAAGACCTAATAAAAATGGAGGTGGGCGATGAAGAAGAAAATCAGGCTACCCAAGATTAGGATAGAAATAAAGGATTTCCTTTTAAGTGAAGAGGGGAAAATTACTAAAAAGAATATTGCTAAGTTGGGGATGTCTTTAGCAGTTATGGCGATAATGTTTAAACCCCAGGCTGCTAGTGCAGCTCATTCTAGCCATGGTAACCACGGTAATGCTTTTTTTTCTGGCGATAGAGGTGGGCATACTTCAGGAACACCACATGCTTCGCATGGTTCACATGGCTCGCATGGTTCACATGGCTCGCATGGTTCGCATGGACAATGGTAAAACGTTTGGATGCAACAGCTGATAATTGTATTGACCCACCGCTGCAACCTCAGGTGTCGATATTGCCCCGTTTTGCATAATTCCGCTACAATAAATTATAATACTGCTATAATAGCCATTGATTTATTTTTAAATGGGCAAGATAGAAAATATTTAATTAAATTTTCGGGCGGAGAGCCGTTGTTAGAATTTACTTTATTGAAGGATATCGTAATATTTGCCAGAAATAAGGGGCTAAAATTAAATAAGAGTGTTCAGTTTCAAATAACGACAAATGGTATCTTGCTTAATGATGCGGTTATAAATTTTTTCAAAAAAAGTAAAGATATTGAATTAATAGTAAGCCTGGACGGCAGCAGAAATACTCAGCTGAAGAATAGAATATCGGTTGATAAAAAATTAAATTCTTCTGACAGTATCATCTTTCAAAAGCAGAAAATTCTTTCGATCCCTCGCGTAATCATCAATATGGTAGTTGCGCCTAATGAGGTGAAGAAATTCTATCGTAATTTTCTTTATATTTTGAAACTGGATTTTTGCCGCTTTATTTTTTTACCGGCCTATTTCGTTTACTGGAATAAAGAAAAAATTAATAAATTAAAAAAGGAATTTTGTAGGATAGCGGAATTTATAAGTAAAAATAAAAATAGAATAAATATTTATGTTAAAAACTTAGATTTGATAAGCCCAGCGCCTCTTTTTAATAGTGGGTTAGTCATTGATTGTAATGGAGATGTGTTTAGTGACAATTTGGTTCTTTCCCAACGATTTGCTTATCTGCGTAGGCAGCTTAGGGTTGGAAACATTAAGGATTTCTCTTTTAAACCTTTCTTTTTTAGACAATCGATCGATATAAATCACTTAATTGACCGGGTTACTCCCAAGTCTATTCTAGGGTCAACTAGAACAGTTGATCGTGTCTTAACGGATTTTGTTAACCGCCTAAAAAATGAAACGAGCTGATATTAAAACCGGGTTTAATTGTAATAATCATTGTCGGTTTTGTGTCCAGGGTAATAAGAGAGTTTTGTATGGCGATAAAAGCACGGTAGAAATAAAGAAAGCTTTACAGGAGGCAAGAAACGATTGCGATAGTGTGGTATTTACCGGCGGAGAACCAACAGTCAGGAAAGATATTATTGATTTGGTAAGATATGCTAAGAGTTTAGAATTTGAGACTATTCAGATACAGAGTAACGGCCGGATGTTTTGCTATGAGAAATTCTGTACGGCAATAATTATTGCCGGAGCGAATGAATTTTCTCCGGCAATTCACGGTCATATCGCACAACTCCATGACTTTTTGACTGCTTCAAAGGGTAGTTTTAAGCAGAGTATCACTGGAATTAAAAATTTAAAGAAACGGGGGCAAAAAGTAATCACTAACACTGTTATTACGAAATCAAATTATCGGCATTTACCGGAAATTGCGCGACTTCTATCTTATTTAAAAGTAGATCAGTATCAATTTGCCTTTGCTCATGCTTTAGGAACGGCTGGAGAAAATTTTGAATCAATCATTCCTCGAATGTCAATGATTATGCCTTATGTGAAAGAAGGCTTGGATATTGGAATCGTAGCCGGAAAAAAAGTTATGACCGAAGCAATTCCTTATTGCCTTATGCAGGGGTATGAAGAATACATTGCTGAAAAGATTATCCCTGATACAAAAATATACGATTATGATCGTATAATAGATGATTTTACAGAAATACGTCGAAAAGAAGGCAAATTAAAGGGGCCGAAATGCAAACAATGTAAACATTTCCAATATTGCGAAGGCCCCTGGCGGGAATATCCCGAAAAATTTGGCTGGACAGAATTTGTGCCAAAAATGTGAGATCAAATATTGGATCTCTGTAATCAGAGGACATTTGTAAAAGCTTACCTAAGAGAGGGATAATTTTTAGGAGCGAGGGCAGCTATATTGGGAAGCGGCGAATTCCTTCATGTCTCTATTAACAATCGATGCAATAATAATTGCATATTTTGCATGGAAACTGATGCTAAAAATTTGATTCCTCCCTCTTCTAAGAGGCTATCCATTCTCTTCCAGAAAGCAATAAAAAAAACAGATAGTGTTTTATTTACTGGACCTGAACCCACAGTAAATAAATCTTTGGTAAATTATATAAAGATGGCCAAAAAAATAGGATACAAAGATATACGTTTAGTAACCAATGGCCGTCTTCTTTGTCACTTTGATTATGCTCGTGAATTACTAAAATCTGGTTTAACAGAATTCAACATTGCTCTTCATGGGAGTAAAAGATCGATTCATGATGCCATGACAAGAACACCTCATAGCTTTGATCAAACAATCAAAGGATGCTATAATCTATCGAAGTTGAAGTCAGATTATCTATTTCGATGGTATATTAGTTTTACACTTACCAAAGTTAACTCACCCGATTTGTACAACTTTCTTAAATTAACAGTCTTCTTAAAAGGAGTTAATGGGAGTATTATTAATACGGTGATTCCTCAAGGAGGAGGATTGATCTTTTTTAAGAATTTAATTTCAAACTATACTGATCTAGCTGATTCTTTTAAATCAGCAATTGAGCGGTTAAAGAAGAATCCTAAAGTTCAATCAAAAGACCGATTCAATATCAGCATACTTGGTTTACCAGTCTGTTTGTTGGTAGGCTATGAGAAATATGCCAGCGAGTACGAGAGCATCTTAATGAATTCCGGAAACAAAAAAATCAATATTAGAAAAAGAGAACGTTCCAAAAAATTAAAAAGAGAAAAATGTAAAGAGTGCAAATATGATTCGTTTTGTGAAGGAGTTTGGTGGCGATATATAAAAATGAAAGGTTGGCGGGAATTTCACCCGATTAAATAATGTGTTAAAAATTTTATCCTAACTGAATAAAAATGAATGAAAATACATCAAAGACTAGATATCGTGATAAAATCGTTGGTCGAACCGATAGCTTTCCGAATGCAATTTGTTTGGTAAATAAATTCAAAAAGACAATTAAAAGACCAGAATTGTTAAGGAAAGTTAAAACAATTTTTTCAACTTCAAGAAAGAATAGCATTGTATGCACGCTAGCTGATTATCGAGCCCTTGTAGATGTATATCAGCGGAGTCGAAATCGAAAAGCCGAAAAAAGCAGTTCTAAATCTAAAATTCTTCTTTTCAGGAATATTTTTAATTCTTCGGGTAAAGAGAAAAACCAAAGTTTTAGCTCAGCAACTCTTTATTTGGCTTCTGGCCTAAAGAAGGCAGGTTTTAGAGTCGTTTTTAGCAATTCCAAGATTTCTTTGGAGAACGACGATTTTATTACGCAAAAAGAGGAGTTGGAGAAAATTTTGAGAGCGAATTCCGACATAAACATTATCGGTATTTCTCTCTGTGAAGACTTTTTCGAAAAGGCTAAAGAATTAATTAAATTTCTAAGAAAAAGAACGAAGGCTTTTATCGCAGTGGGTGGTGTAATGCCAACACTAACTCCTGAACATGTTTTTGTTCATTTACCGGATGCGAATTTTTTGGTCAGGGGCGCTGGTGAAGAAGTTCTTCCCAAAATGGCTAAAATTTTAGGAGGAAAGAATATTGATTCTTCTTTCGACAAAGGAGAGGTAGAAAATCTTTTAAAACTTAAAGGCGTTCTTTTTCAGAATAAATTTATTTTTATTTCTGCAGCTTTAGATAAAGTTAATAATATTACAGATTACGACTGTTCTTTTCTTGATTTCAGTTTCCTGAAGGCGGAAAATATTACTAACGGTCTAATTCTTTTTACTTCCCGAGGATGTTTTAATAATTGTTTTTTTTGCACTTCGCCGGGAAAGGGTGAATATGTAGCTAAAAGTTTTAAGAATTTAAAAACAATTATTAAGAACTATAAGCAGAGGCTCAACGAAATTTTTAAGAAAGATATCCCACCTTCTGCTTTACGGATTTCTTTCTATGATGATGATTTTCTCGCCGATACTCAAAGAGCTAAATCTTTTTTCTTGTATCTGAAAAAACAACCATTCCGCATAAATTTTTTCCAAACCGGCATAAACTCTTTTTTTGAAAAAGTTGGAAAGAAGTACTCCGGCAAGTTAGACCGGGGACTTCTTAAGAGTTTGGCTCCGGAAATTTTTGACCCCTCAAAAGAAACAAATATTTATATAGGACTTGAAAATATTTCCGATAGAGAACTTACAAGATTAGGCAAGGGGTACAGCCATAAAAAAGCCGAAAAAATAATAAATACATTAGCTCTGAAGAGAATTAAAATCACTTGTCACTTTATAGCTTCAAATCAATTAACTTCTTTAGACAATATTGTAGAAAATTTATTCAAGTTTTCTGTTTTCCAAGCTCTTTACGGACAATATTTTAAAGTTTTAACTCCAATTATTCCTTACCTTGTGTCTCTTTATCCATCGGCAAGTTATAAAATTTCTTTAATAAATAAACGAGAAAAATTTATTAATATTCGTCGTAATCTATTAGTGGAAAATTATCCAGAGTATGATTATTCTCTAGTAGAGAATGATATTCCTATGAGCAAGGCTGTACAAGCCTTGGTTCCTTTACTTTATGATTCATTTTTGGCTAATAAGAATTATTTTAAAATTTTAGATGAGATGTTATCTAATCTCCTGCTTTTACAAGAAAAAATTCCTTCGGCACAAAAAGAGATATCAAATGTGGTTAGGAAATATAATAATTATTACCTGATGATTGATAAAAAGGTATCTCGTATGGTAACCCCCGGCCGGAATAACCTGCAATTAATGATTACTAAGCGATGCCACCTTCGCTGTAAATATTGTCCGATTGTTAAAAAAAATGAAGACATGAGCGAAGATGTGCTGTATCAAGCAATTAATTTTCTTTTTACCGCTTCCGGAGACACTCTTCGCTTGGATTTTACTGGTGGAGAGCCGTTGTTAAGATTTGATTTGGTAAAAAAAGGAGTTGAGTACGCTAAAAAATTAGCCCGAAAGAAAAACAAAAATATTTCTTTTTACCTGGTAACAAATCTTATTGCGATGGAGGATGATATTGCTGATTTTTTGGCCAGAGAAAATTTTTTCCTGGAATTGTCAGTAGACGGGGAAGAAAAATTCCATAATCTTTATAAAATCGGAAGAGACCATAAAATAAACGCTTATCAATCAACAATAACTAAATTGCAGAAAGTATTTTCAAGAAAAATAAATAATTATGCGGTGATGGTAGTAAATCCAGCCACTGTTAGATATCTGTGGCGTAATTTTTACCATATTATGAAATTAGGATTTAGAAGAATCGGTGTTAATTATGCCCTTTGCTCAACATGGGAAGCAGATGCCCGAAGGGAATTTTTCCGACAATTTGATTTAATTAAGGAAGCTTTACACCTCCATATTAAAAAAGGGATAGTCAGCTTAACTAATCTAGAGTCGAGAAACGAACCGGCTATTCTAAATAGTGAAATAATGGTTGACGTTGACGGGAGAGTGCGACTATTGACCGATTACCTTTTTGAAAAAGAAATTAAAAAGAAACCGCCCTTTTTAGGAGAAATAGGAAACTTTAAGAATATAAATGAAATTTTTTTGACGCAGTTTCGAACTTTATCCCGGTTGTTTCGGTATCAGGCAACTCCTAAAATAAAAAAGGTTATTCTTAATAATATCGAAATGGGAAATTTGACAAAAATCTATTTTGAAGAATGGAAAAGCAAATTAAAGCAATAATTAATTCTTTTATCGATGATTTCGATCAGCAAAAGCTGGTTTTGCTGGAGCATATACTTTTTTCTCTATTGTTGGAGAGAGAAGCGTATTTACTTCAAAGAAAAAAAAGCACATATACAAAGAAAATAGCAGGAATCCTATCTCGTTATGCTAATTACCGGTATCTAATTTACGAAACAATGTCAAAGAAGAAAAAAGTTGATAAAAACTTTCTTATGAGAAATATTTATATCTCCCCTCAGCGCCTTATCGTTCTTCTGACTCATAATTGTCAATTACGCTGCGAGTATTGTCGGGTAAGCAAATTCTCATCTTTCATGAATAAAGAAACTTTATTTAAAGCGATCGATTTACTGTTTACTTCCAATTCACGAGAGCTTCAACTTCAGTTTTTTGGCGGTGAGCCTCTTCTAAAATTTGATTTGATCAAAAAAGCAGTTATTTATGGAGAAAAAGCTGCTAAACGGCTGGAAAAAGATCTAGTTTTTATCCTTACGACCAACGGTATTGAGCTGACAAAAGAAAAGGTAGATTTTCTAAAAAAGCACCGGTTTATTATCGAGTATAGCATAGATGGTGAGGTTGAGGCTCAGCTTAAGACCAGGATGGCCTCTAACAATAAAAATTATTATTCACATATGATAGATAATTTTGAGTATCTTAAACAGTCAGGCATACGCCACTATTCTATTAGCGTGGTCATGCCGCATACTGTTTCGCCAATGTTTAGAAACTTTAAGCATTTGGTAGATATTGGGTTTGAGAGTTTACAGATGAATTATTCTTTAGGGTTTTTCTGGCCCAAGAAGGAGGTAAAAACTCTTTTTCGACAAACAGAGCAAATTCTTAACTATGTTAAGAAACACAGGGATATTCAATTCATTAATTTAACTTCTGCGAGGAAAGAGCCGGTAGTCCTTAACGCTGAGCTGACGGTAGATTGTGATGGTGGGATATATATGGAATCGGGAATTTGCCTTGAGGAAGATTTTATTGAGATGAAAAACAAATTTTTGGTAACCGATCTAGAGAAAGCGGTAAACGTCAATTTGTACGGTTCCACTCCTTTTCAAAATTTTTACCGCTTATCAGAAATTTATGGCGCGGCAAACCCCAAATTTAGAGAAATTATTCTAAATAATATTTTCTTGGGAAAAAAATACAACTTATTTTTAAAAAATGAAAAAAGTAAAATTTTCCATTCCTTATAATGGAGATATTGAGTTAATTAAATGGGCGATTAAAAATAAGCAGGTTGAGGAAGTTTATTTTGCTGGTCCGCAAGGGTATGATTTTTCTGATCCATACGAGAACGAAAAAAAACATAGCCTTTACGATGTCAGTGCTTTAATGAGGCTTTGTAACAAAAATAAAGTAGATACGAATTTATTAATTAATAAGAATGTAATGTTTTTTGAGTCTTTGGCGAGGATAAAGAAAAGTATTAATATTTTGCAAAAAGCAGGGAGTTTAGATTATATTACTGTAGCTGATGTTTTTCTTGCTAAGTGGCTAAAAGAAAATTTTCCTTTAATTAAATTGCAATCGTCTATTTATATGGGGATAAACAATTTTTTGAAGGTAAAAGAAGGTATAAAAGCAGGCATATCCAAATTTTGTTTAGATCCTTCAATAAACCGTAATGGACAGGAGTTAAGAAAAATTGCCGGTTTAAAAAAGCATTATCCTTTTTTGCGGATCAAACTGTTAGGATTGATTATGTGCTATCAGAATTGTTTTTATTCTTTAAGACATAGCGCTTTGCCGATTTTTAGTAGACAAATCAAGAGTAAGGGGGGGTACTTGGGAGAGCAGTTTGATTGTTATAAATGCCATTATTTGCCATCAGGAATAGTAGATGAGATTAAAAGGCCCTACGTTCGTCCAGAAGATGTTAGCTATTACGAAAAAGAAAAGTTGACCGATTCAATAAAGTTGGCTTATCGTAATGAGCCCAGTGCTTCATTGAAGCTAAAAATGATAAGTTACTTTAATCGTAGTTATAATGGTAACTTATTTGATTTAATGGATTCTATTAATTATGATAATTTATTTTGTGATAATAAAAGGATACCTAAAGATTTCGCTAAAAAGGTTGTGGAGTGTAATAAAGATTGTTTTTCGTGTGGTTATTGTGAGTTTATCGCTAAAAGATACCTTAAAGCCAGGTGAAAATGTCTAAAATTGTTTTGATAAATCCTGTAAATCTTGACCCCCCGCCTAATTATTTTGGGCCGCCATATGGGTTAAGTCTTATAGCGGCTAATCTTTTAAAATGCAACAAGAAAGTTACCGCTTATGACTTTGACTTTCAACCGATGCCGGTAATGCTGCAGGCAATCCCGGAAATACTAAAAAAAGATAAACCTGATTATATAGGTATTGCAACACAAAGTTGTGCTAGAGGTTCAGTATATCAGATCATTAGGGCAATAAAAAAAAATGATAACAAGGTAAAGATAATATTAGGTGGGCCATTTGCGTCATTGAAATTTGAGTTGCTTTTGCGCAATTTTGCTGTTGATTTTGTAATAATCGGCGATGGAGAGATAACTTTAAATCAGCTTATTGATTGTATTGACAATAAAGATAACTTGAGTGATGTGGATGGTATAGCATATATAGGAAGTGGTAAGCTTTGTGTGACTCAGGAAAGAGAAAAAATAAGCAATTTAGATCAATTACTTTACCCTGCTTTTCATCTTTTTAAAGACTTTAATGAGAGAATGGCCTTTCCTAAAAATCTTGGCCCTTTGCCAAATTTTTTATTAGGTAAACGGTGTACAACCTTAAAAGATGCATTGTTAATGTTGTCTTCCAGAGGGTGTATTTATAGCTGTAACTTTTGTCCAATGAGCAAGATAACTAAGCATAAAATAAGATTTCATAGCCCGGAGTATTTTGTAAATATGGTTGAGTATTTTCATGAAAAGTATAGTATTAGTGATTTTGTTTTTGGCGATAATTTCTTTACATTAAGAAAAGAAAGAGTTCTGAAAATTTGTGAGTTGATATTACAGAAAAAGCTAAAAATAAAATGGGGTTGTATGACTCGTTCTGATTATGTTGACGAGGAGATGTTGTCGATAATGGCGAAAGCTGGCTGTTTTGAAATATCTTATGGAGTTGAAAGTGGATCAGTTTTGATTCAGAAAAAAATAGGTAAAAATCTTGATCTAGCTAAAACCAAAGAATCATTTTTAATGACGGAAAAGTTTGGCATTAGAAGTGTGCTTATGCTTATGATTGGGAATAGTGGAGAAAATGTAAATACGATAAAGCAGACTATGAAATTTGTCCGCGGAATGAGGCCGGATAGTATTTTGGTTAAAAAAGTAAAGGTGTATCCCGGTACAAAAATTCATGATATTTTTGAACAAAAAGGTTTGATAGATGACAATTATTATTTAGGCGATGACTACCATCCGCCTACCTTTACTTTGGCGCATAGCCAAAATAAACTTAATGATTTTTCAGATATGATTAAGTCGAGGAGGGTATATATAGACTCTACTAACGTTTCAAACAACAATTCATTGTTTAGTGATTTAGATAGCGGTTTAAGAGATAAAGATCTTGATACCATTAAAAAAGAACTTGCATTAGCTTTAACTAGGGCAGAACTGGTGGTACTGACCGGAGGCGAGTTTTTTCTGCGTAAAGATTTTTTTGATATTCTGCGATTTGCTATCGACTTAAATCTTCATCATCTTTATATAAAAAGCAACGCAAGAATATTTTTATACAATAAGTTTTTAGAAAAATTGATGAATATAGAATGTCTGGAAAAAATTTTAGTTCCTTTTTACGGCGAAGAGGCTTATCACGATCAAGTTTGCCGGGTTAAAGGAGCTTTTTCCCAAACTGTAAAAGGCATTAAGAATTTAAAATTAAGATTTCCTTACATCAAAGTCCAGGCACAAATACCAATTTTACTTAATAATTTTGAAAGAATTCAGGATTTAACAGTAATGCTTTCAAATATGGGGGTTGATGAGTTTCACTATCTATTTGGCCGTAGTTGCGATGGGATTACGAAAGTAAGTCCGAATAATTTACCGCTTATCAGCAAAGCTATGAAGAGTATTGCAACGGCAAGTAAGTGGTTGGTTAAAAAAAATAAAGAAATATCTTTTGAGGGTGTGCCTTTATGTATAGCCGGAAAGTACAAATACTATTGTTGCGATTTCACGCAGCCCTTTGACGAGGTAATAACATTTGATAATAAAGTCGTGGGTTGTATTGAATTGAGAAAAAAATATAAGAAAAAGTATTTTTTTTGTAGAAAATGCAAAGAGGGTGATTTGTGTGAAGGTGTTTGGAGAAATTATGCGAAAATAGCAAAATCTGATGAGCTTAAACCATACTGAAAATAATAGTGTTGCAAATATGCTGATTTGTATTACAGCAAAATGCCAATTAGATTGTTCTTATTGCAGTCTTGACCGGGAGGTTCAGGATATTACTGAGTCGATGCTATACGATGCATTGGACTTGTTGTTTACAGCCAAGAAAGATATCCTGGAGATACAATTTTTTGGCGGTGAACCATTGTTGAGGTTTGATCTTATGGAAAAGGCAGTTAATTATGCAACGGAAAAAAATCAAAAAATAGGAAAAAATATCAGGTATGTTTTAACTACCAATGGTTTAATCTTGAATGATGAAAATTGCCAGTTTTTAAAACAGCATGATTTTACATTGTTACTAAGTATTGATGGCATGCCAGAAACACAAATTAAGAATAGGCCTTTGAGTTTTTCGGGTAAAACAAATTATTTTGAGTCAATTTCAAAAGCTTTAGCTTTTCTTAAAGTTTTCAAAATCGATTATTTTGTCAATATGGTTTTTATGCCTGATGATGTAAAAAAGATGACTGAAAACGTAGAATACCTTATCGATTTGGGCGTGAAGGATATACAACTAGCTTATGCGGTTGGACAGTATTTTAGTGATAATAATATTTTTAGATCTGTGGATGAATTTACTAAAATAGCTCAGTTGGCTAAGGAGAGAAAAGTACGTTTTCGTAATTTAGACAATGATAATGAACCGATATTGTTTTCTCCACAAGTAGTCGTGAGTCCTTTGGGTAAAGTTTATGTTGGGTGTGCGTTGGTTTTAGAAAAGAAATTTAAAGAATTCAATGATATTTTTTATTACGATCAGTTAAATAATGGGTTAACCTTTGAAGATGTTTGCCGGACAAATTCTGAGCAGTTTGCCTTGCTTGAGAAAAATAGGGATAAAATAGATAAAGCTTTATTTAGCAATTTATCTTTGGGTGTCGCTTTGGATATCTTTGCTAAACATTATCGCATAAGCAAAGATAAGGGCTTAAATATGTACGAGGCCCAGAGTAATTATCTATACCATGATAAACTTATGCTAATGCTTACCCATAAATGCCAGATGTGTTGTCGTTATTGCTATCTTGATTTTACTCATCCCGACATCAAAGAAGAGGTAATTTATAAGGCTATAGATGTTTTGTTTTTTTCACAGAAGAAGGATAGTGTCGAGATACAATTTTTTGGCGGTGAACCTTTGCTGAGATTTGACCTTATGAAAAAGACCATAAATTATGCAGAGAAAAAATGTGTAGAGGCCGGGAAAAAAGTAAAGTATCTCTTAGCTACTAATGGAATTGGGTTAGGTGCTAAGGAATTGGAATATTTGTCTAATTATCAGGTTGGTTTTATTCTTAGCATTGACGGTAAAAGCCGTACTCAAAGATATAATCGACCGTTATTAAACAAGAAGAAAAATTATCCTTTTATTCGATTTACGCGGGTTATCAATAACTTGGTAGGCCAAAAACGGGATTTCTTTATTAATCTTGTTGTTGGTCCCAAAAATGTAAATGCTTTAGTTGACAATGCTTTGTTTTTTTTAAAGTTGGGCGTAAAGAATATAAGACTATCTTATGAACTTGGAGTTTTTTGGGAAAAAAAATATATCATCCGATATTGTATCGCTTCATTTAAGATTATGTGGGAGTGGATAAAACATGGTGATAATAATTTAATAAATTTACATGTTGATGATGAGCCTTCTCTTATATCTCCGGTGCTTACAGTTGATTACGAGGGAAGTGTTTATAGTGGGTGTACAATAACTTTAGAGAAGTTATTTCCGGCTTTTCGAAAAATTAATTATATTGACAATATATGTAATGTTAAAAGAATGGAAGATATGAGTCGAACCAGGAAAGAAGTAGTGAGTAAAATGTGGAGTTTATCTGAAAAACGTGAGTTGGTGTTTAATAATCTTATGGTCGGTAAACTTGCCGAGCAGCATTTCCATAAATTTAACGTGGAAGAAAAGAAAGACGTCGACTCAGACTTGCCTAAATATAAGGTAAGCGGGCTAATGCTAATGTGTACTTATCAGTGCCAATTAAAATGTGGATATTGCGAGATAGAACAATGTGATAAGTCAATGAAGCAGAAGGTAGTTGAGGATGCTATTGATTTGCTGTTGACCACTAAGGGCAAAGAGTGTTTGTTGAGATTTTGGGGCGGAGAGCCTTTGCTTGAATGGGAACTTATTAAAAAAGGGATTAAGGCCGGAATTAAGAAAGCCAAAATAAAAAACAAAAAGCTAAAATTTTCCATTACTACTAATGGATTACTGTTGGATGAAGAGAAACTTGATTTTTTAAAAAAGAATTCAGTGGAAATAATGTTCTCTATGGATGGAGATGAATTAGCAAATAAAACTTTTAGGCTAAAAGGGGTTAATGAAAAACTTTATACTGAGTTGGAGAATAACTTAAAGCTTTTAGCTAATTCAGGTATCGCCCATTTTGTTAATTTAGTGGTTTTTCCGGATAACGTAGAACACTTGGCTAAAAATATCAGTTTTATCAAACGATTAGGAGTTCAGCGGATACAGATTGGTTATCAGAATGCTGTATTTTGGGGTGCAGATAAGGTTAAGGCGATGCAAGATCAAATAAGAAAGTTTTTTGAGGCAAATGGAGGAGAAGAGCTATTGATGAATTTCGTTAATGATTGTGAACCGACAATGCTTAGTAATGAAATATTGGTGGATGTGGACGGAAAACTTTATTTGGACGGAGCTGTTTTCATGGAAAAAGATTTTCCTGCCCTGCGAAAGCAATATTTTTTAGGTGATCTTAAGGCTATTAAGCGTGTTGATGACCTGTATTTAACTAAAAAAGATGTATTCAATAAATTCAAAAAAGCATGTAATGCTAGGCAGCGTAAGCTATTAGATAATAATATTGATCTTGGTCTGGAAATGGAATATTTTTACAATGATTTTTCTTCTCGTTCTTTTCAATCTAACGAGCATCCGGTTTTGATTCCCGTTCTAAAAAGTGATGTTGAAGCTCAACAGAAGACTTTGAAAAAGATAGGCATAAACTCTTCATTTTTATATCTAAATGGCCCCTGTAGAAACAATTGCATATTTTGTCTTAATAAAGAAGAGGAGCGCTATTCTGATCCTTTTAAAAGTGAACGCTTGATTGAGAAGAATAAGGATTTGAAGAATAATAAATTATGTATTGTCGGAAATGACCCTCTCCTGCATCCTGATATCATTACTATTGTAGAATTAGCCAGAGGATTCAATTTTAAAGAGATAGAAATCATGACTTCAGGAGAAGTATTGGCTAATGAGGGTTTTACTAAAAAGTTGATTAATTCCGGTGTTAGTTCATTTTCTCTTCCTTTATATTCTGATATAGCCCAAATCCATGATTTTATAGTAGGAGTTAAAGGTAGCTATCCGAAGGTTTTGAAGGGCGTAGAAAATGTTTTATCTAATAGAGGGAGGGTGTTTGTTCATTCTAATTTGTTGAAGCAGAATATTGACGGTCTAAAAAAATTAGAAGGGTTTGTGAAAAATATTTTAGGTTTGCCGTTTGTTATTTTGCCGGTTAGACCTAAAAGTTCTAATTTGTTATACAAAGATTTAGTGCCTTCTTATAGGGATATTGTAATGAAGTTAAAAGGGGTAAATTCTTTGATGGCTTTTCCCCTATGCGTTGTTAAGCAGGTTCAGAAGAATATTTTTAAAGATGAAAGCGAGATAGCCGATTCGATGAAATTATATGTTTTAGACCAAAAGTTTGTTAAACCGCAAAAGTGCCGCCGGTGTGCGGATCGCCTTAAATGTGTGGGGATTTTTAAAGAGCATGGCCAGATGTATGGAGTTGGAGCTTTGAAGCCTTTTATTAGAAATGGCAAGAAAATCAGTTAATACCCAGCAATTATTAAAAAGATTAGCAGAGTTGGGCATCAAGGATCCTTTAAGTAGTAATACTTTGGGAGAAGTGTACTTAATGTTATCTCTGCGTTGCAATTTACGATGTAAGGTATGTTCTTGGTGGGGGGCAAAAGGCCCTTGCAGGGATAGAGGGTTTATGGATAAATATGCTTCATCGTTGACCTTGAAAGAGCTTAAACCTTTCATGGAAGATATTATAAGCTTTTCTCCGAAAACAATTACTTTTTCTGGAGGAGAACCGCTTATGTATAAAAAATGGTATGTTTTGGCCGATTATTTTAAGGCAAGGGGAGTCAAAGTGTCTTTAACCACAAACGGTGTATTTTTTCTAAATAATTTCGATAAATTGGTTAATGTTGTAGACGAGATAAACCTTTCATTAGGCGGCCCCCCTTCTATACTGAATCTTATCCGAGACAATCGCCCCAGCCATTTTAATAAGATACTGCAGGGGTTGAAAAAAATAAGTGATTTTAAGCGAAACAACCGCAATAAGCCTTTGTTAGGGATACTTTATACTATTTCAGATATAAGCTATGGCTATATGTCGGAACTTATAGAATTTTTACAAGATAACCGTATTCCAATTGACCGGTATTGTTTTCAACATTTGATGTTTATCGGCCCGGATACATTTAAGGCTCAGCAAAGAATATTTAAAAATAAGTTCGGGATTACATCTTTAGATTTGTGGCAGGGATATACTTATCTCCCCAAGAAAATAGATTTTAAAAAATTCAGAGATGAGATAAAAAAAGTAAAAAAAATGGCAAATGTAAGATTCAGCCCTGATTTTCGTCTTCACGAAATAGAAGACTATTATAAATGTAATAGAGGGGCATTACATTATGCCGATTACTGTACCGCTCCTTGGCATCAGATAGATATGATGCCTAACGGAGATGTCTATACCTGTCATGATTATTTTATCGGTAATATAAAAAATTCGTCATTTAAGGATATATGGAACGGACAAAAAGCAAAGAATTTAAGAAAATATCTTTTGAATAAATTGTTTCCCGGGTGTAAGGGGTGTTTTTATCATTATTGCGATAGGGTAGATTAGCTTAAAGAAGGTAGGGAAAGTGTTTGTTGATTCTGAGGTTTCGTGGTATATTTATCTATAGATAATAAAGGAGGTGTGTGATGAGAGCAACGAAAGCAAAAAAGGAAAGCGGTAAATCAGGGAAAAAAGGCAAAAGTAGAAAAGGAGCCCTCTATGCTCCAAAATCCTCAACAGTAGTCGCTGGAAGATTTATTGATAGTGGAGATGGTACAATAACCGATTTGAAGACAAGGTTAATGTGGGCTAAAGAAAGTAATAGTATTGGTTGCTATTGCGGCAAGAAAATGACATGGAACGATGCTGTTAAATATGCAAAGTCTCTATCGTCTGCAGGATATTCTGATTGGCGCCTTCCGGAAATAGAAGAATTAATAAGCATTGTAGATTATTCAAAACTTGACCCTGCCATTCACGAGGTTTTCCTGAGTACACCTAATGGCTATTTTTGGACAAGTACTGTTTTTAAAAGTGATACCAGAGGCGTCTGGGTAGTAGGCTTTGATACCGGAAGAGTCAATGGCGATGACAAGAGCGAATTTTTTTATCTTAGATGTGTTCGTAATATAAAATAGCGAGAGTATTTAAAGAGATGGCTATTAATCGTCGCGTAGGGAAGTTCGCTTTCTGCTGTCCTCACTGTCGGGTTATAGCAGAAGATTTAAGATATTGCCCCTTATGTGGTAGAAAACTGTTTGTGGTTAAAGAAGGCTATTATGCTAGTCTCTTAGGAGATACCGTAATAAAAACTGACTTTCCTGAACAGAAAAAACCTTCTCATCTGGGAGATTTTCCTTGGATAAGTATATGTGTTTGTTCTAAGTGTAAATACACGGTTCATGCGGGAGAGGTTTGTCCTGTAGATGGTACAAAGCTAAAAAAGAAGATAGTTAAAATAGCTTACGCTTGCAAAAGAGACAGAATCGCTTTTTCTACTAAGACAACGTGTCCTCTTTGTAAAATTCCCACCATAAAAATTGAGGACGTTCATACTGTTAAATTTGCCATTTAATCTTTGTTGGAGGCGTATTTGATTAAATTAGATTCTTCCATAAGGGTTTAGCTTTGGTAAAGATAACCTTTTTATTACATAACAAATGGAGCGGCTTGAATTTCATATCTCATACAAATGTTATAACAATTGTTGTTTTTGCAGTGAAAGCGGCCAATTAAGTAAATTCAGAGATTTATTTGTTTCCCGAGAGAAGATTATTGCTAATCTGGAAAATTTTGCCAAAAAAGGCTTTAAACATATTACTTTTACCGGAGGCGAGCCGACCTATCATCCTCATTGTATTGAGATTCTGAAATTAGCCAAAAAATTAGGATATAAAACTTATCTGACAACTAACGGTGGACTGTTCTCGCTAAAGAAGTTTACCCAAAAAGCTTTGCCCTATCTTGATGAAGTTTGTTTTTCACTTCACGGCCACACTGCAAAGCTCCATAATTTTCATACTCGTAACAAAAAAAGTTTTAGTAAACTGGCCAAAGCCTTAGCAAACATAGAAGAGGCAAAGGAAAATACTTTTGGGTTTGCTAATATTGTAATAACTAAATATAATTTCGATTTTTTAATTGAGATTATCGATTTCATTAGTCGCTACAAGAAGATAAAACAGGTTCTTGTTTCCAATTTTGCTCCTGAAGGTAACGGGTTATCCAATTTTAATGAATTAGTTGTACCTTTATTCCGAATTAAAGAAAAGGTTGGCGCGATCGTCGATAAGGCAGAGAGTCAATCTATAGTGGCAAGATTTTTTGGAGTACCGCTTTGTGCATTAAATGGTTATTGGAATTATTCTAACGATGCTTATTGGTCATCGCGTACGACCATTGAACAATGGAAAACGAATAAAAAGATATTTCTAAAGAAAACTTTAAGCTATAAACCGGTTCGGGGAAGAGTTAAAACTCTCAAGTGCCGGCAATGTTTAAAAAAAGATATTTGTGGAGGACTTTTTAAAAAATATTATCATGAATTCGGTGATTATGAATTAATGCCGTTTTCAAGAGAGGTAGAATGAATAATAATCAAAGAGATTTGACAGCACAGGTTAAGAAAAAATGGGTTAGGCTAACTCGGGTGTGCAATAACCGCTGTCTATTCTGCTTGGACAAGAATGCACAGAATGGTAGTCATTTATCCCTAGCTGAGATAAAAAAAGTTTTTCAAGCCGGGCGTAAAGAAAAGGCAGAAAAAGTTATTTTAAGCGGCGGCGAACCTACTTTGCACCCGAAATTTATTGATATTGTAAAAAAAGCTAAAAAACTGGGCTATACTAAGATTCAGGTTATTACCAATGGCAGGATGTTTGCTTATAAGAAATTTTTAGATCAGGCAATAAATGCTGGTGTTGGTGAGGTGACTTTTTCTATACATGGACATAATCAGAGATTACATGATAAACAAACCGGAGTAAAGGGGTCTTTTTTCCAAACTTTGGCCGGTTTAGCGGCTGCTTTACAGACTCAGGGGCTTATAGTAAATGTAGATATTGTGATTAACAAAATCAACATACGCTATCTGAAAGACATTATAGAGTTTTATATTAATTCAGGCGTTTTAGAGTTTGATCTCCTGCAAGTTATGCCTTTTGGCCGAGCCTGGGACAATAGAGAGGTTCTTTTTTACGACATTGAAGAGTCACTTCCATTTTTAAATGAGGCTTTCCAATTATCCAGGGACCCCAATCTACATATTTGGACCAATCGGTTTCCGCCGGAATACCTTGAGGGTTTTGAAGATTTAATTCAACATCCAGTTAAGCTATATGACGAAGTAGGCGGACGTCGTGACATGTTTGATAGATTCCTTAATAATGGAAAAAAAATGGATTGTAAAGGCAAGAAATGCTCATATTGTTTTTTGGAAAACTTTTGTAAAGATGTGATACTGCTAAAAGAAAAAGGTGAATTGACCTCACACGTTCTCCCTTTTTGTTTAAAAGAGGCGAAAGAGACCCGCGATGTAAAGATGCAGTGTAAATATACATTGAGTAAAGACAACAGGGGTATTTTTAAGTTCCTTTCTTTTTATATTCAGCATAGATATTTTATAAAGGGGCTAAGGTGCAAAAAGTGTAAATTTAATGATCGCTGCACAGGAATGCAATGTGATTATATCCGTAATCATGGATTCCAGGTTTTGAAGCCGATTCTGGACAAGAGAACAAAATATAAACAAACTGTTTTGCAAAAAAACATTCCCTACAGGCTTCTTCGGTTAAATTTAGCCTGCAATGCTAATTGTCTATTTTGTAATGTGCCGCCGGAGTCTTATCCGTTGCAAGAAATGTCGACTCAGCAAGCTAAATCCGAAATTGATCGTCTTATTGCTTTAGATAAAGAATTAAGATTGGATATTACCGGTGGTGAACCTACTTTAAGGGGCGATTTAGAAGAGTTAATCGAATATGCATCTAAAAAAGGAGCAAAGGTAATTGAAATTCAGACCAATGGTATTTTATTGGCTAATAAAGAGTACGTAAAAAAATTAAAATTAGCGGGCCTTGGTAAAGCATTCTTGGCTCTTCATTCTTGTTATCCTGAGATTCACGATTTTCTTGTCGGCAGAAAGGGTGCTTTTGAAAAATGTGTTACTGGTATTAAAAACTTATTGAAAGCCGGCGTTGAAGTCATTCTGAATCCGGTAATTACTGTTAAGAATTATGAATGTTTACCGGATTATATAAAATTTATCAAAAACAATTTTCCCCGGATAAAATCCGTATCTCTTTCGGTTGTTCAGCCGCGAGGCCGCGCAGGAAATAATAAATATTTAATACCCCGTTACAAGGTAATTTCCTCTCATATAAGAAAAGCATTGACACTGGCTAAAAAATATGGATTGATTATCTATAATCCCTATTGTGGAGTGCCATTATGTATAGGGGGATGGCATCGCTACCCGGAGCAGTGTGTGGAATATTGCGAGAATCTTTTGAAGTCAAAAAGCGGTTTCGGAGAAGATGATTTTAATGCCGATAAGGTGAAAAGTCCCGACTGTTGCAAGTGCGATTTAAATAATTTTTGCAATGGCGTATGGAAAGAGTATGCCGCGATTTATTCTTTTTCTGATTTAAAGCCGGTCAGGCTGAAAAAGCAAGCTATCTAGACTATGCCGGGAGTTAAAAGGAAGAATTTATATTAGAACCAGCGGCTATCACAATAACCCTGGCCCTTAACCGAAGGGTAACCCTGATAAGCAACAAAGTAAAAAAAGTTAGATTTTAACAAAGGACAGTAACTATTTAAAAGTAGTAATAATGATTGTTATGGGCCTCGCGGATAAATGTAATTTTAATTGTTTATTCTGTTTAGATAGACAGAGTAGGGGGAAAGGTTCTCCGTCATTACAAGAAATCAGAGGATTATTTGAAGAAATTAAGAGAAGCAACGAAAATACAATTATGTTGATGGAAGGGGAGTCGCTTATTAGACCAGATTTTTTTGAGATATTGGAAGAAGCAAAGAGATGCAAATTAAATGTGTATATTACGACTAATGGTTCAATGCTTAGTTATTATGATTATTTAGTAAAGATTATTAAGAGAGGCGTGAGTCAAATAAACCTTTCTATACATTCTCATATTCCTGCTATTGCCAATGCCATATCGAGAAATAGCTCTTGCTATTCTTTACAGAGAAAGGCATTAGAAAATATCGATTTATTTAATTCCTTGCAAAAAAGAAAGGTAAAAAGAATACCTTTGTATATCAATACAGTTGTTTGTAAATTAAACTATAAACATTTAGAGGGCTTGGTTCTTTATCTAAAGGGCCTATTAAAGCACACTGATTTTAAAATAAAGTTCAAGTTTATGGTCCGCGGTGGTATTAATATTAATCTTTATAGGAAGCTTTTGCCTTCCTTAAAAGAAATGAAGCCTTATCTCAAGAGGGCGATAAGCATATTAGGTATAAATAAGGTAATATTCTCTGGTTTTCCTTTGTGCGTTGCGCCTTCCTACGAACGAGCATGTGTTGAATTGTGGGAGGCATTATATAGCCATAATTTGTATCTCGATTCTTACAGATTAAAGAACTCTAGAACGCAGAGAGACGTAGTTGACCAGGAATATTGTAAATATAAAGAGTGTAAGGGTTGTTCCTTGAATTCTATATGTTTGGGAGTAAGAAAGGATTACAAGAAGTTAAATCCCGATTTTAATTTAACATTATCGAAAAGCAATCCCCAAGAGGTATTTAAGTTTATGAAGTGTTTTCCAGGGAAATCTAAAATAGCAAATCTTGAGATAGAAGAAAAGGAAATATGGCCAGCTTAGCCTACA
>Ga0265596_1000366_pt1 | contig 28581 bp, 31 predicted proteins | sample saktaG_FD_190143 | JGI IMG/M metagenome (GOLD analysis project Ga0265596, IMG submission 190143) | Saline water microbial communities from Sakinaw Lake, British Columbia, Canada - sak_2013_06_06_60m | ecosystem: Environmental > Aquatic > Non-marine Saline and Alkaline > Saline ...
ATCTCATAGGCGGTCTATGGGGTTTTGTTTTAGAGGTTGACAAATGTAAGATGGTATGCTACCCTATAGGTAGGAATTTTTTATTGTATCCTTTAGAGAATAGTAGAACATTAAAAACTTAATAAGGTTAGAATGGAGATTGGGATGGTAGAAATAATTTTTGCTTTGATTTGGTTTTTTGTCGGGAGTATTTTGGCTGTCCCCTATAATTATCTTGCAGGTGGGGGATTAGATAACTTCGGTCTAACAATTTTCTTCGCCCCTGCGGCAGCAATTTTTCTTTTCATTCCCTATTTGACAATAAGAATAGACCATAGTAAAAAAAGTAAAATTTTCTTTTGGGCGACAGTAGTCTATCTTCTCCTCCCTATTCTTATGAATGGGGTATCACTTCTCTTAAAACAAATGGGCTATGTCCTCGCTGCCGATTACGCTTTCAAATATCGCTACATTGTTTTGGCGACACCGTTTATTCTTTGGCCCTGTTATGTGATTATCATAGACATTTTCGAGGGGGCAAAGAATCTTTGGCAAAGAGTTACAACCCATCCCAGTAATATTTGTAAGTGAGATTATGAGCCCTTTCAACGATGGTGTTGAGAGGGCTCTTTTTCTTTTTTCAATTAAAAACCTCATAAATTGTTTATGGGATTTTGTTTTAGAAATTATTACAAAATTAAATCAGGCCCATATTTTGGCGGACTTGTTTCATTGTTTTTTGGGCAATAACTTCTGCTCTCTTTCTTCCTTCTTCTAATGTTCTCTCTAAGAGTTCTTGGCGAAGGTCAAGTTCTTTTTTCTTTCTCCGAAAGGGCTCTAATTTTTCAATCAAAAGTTGGGTTAATTTTTCCTTAAAAAATTTATAGTTCTTGTCTCGGAATTCTTTTTCAGCTTCTTTAACCGAAATGTCGGAGAAAGAGCTGTAAATTGTCAGGAGGTTGGAAACGCCGGACTTTTTCTCGGGGTCATATTGAACTTCTTTACCGGAGTCGGTTTGGGAAGTTTTAATTTTTTTCTCAATTTCTTTCGGTTCGTCAAATAAGGAAATATAACTTTGAGGCAAATCGCTTTTTGACATTTTTCTTTCCGGTTCAGTTAAGGACATTATCTTGGCCCCTTCTTTTGGCAGAAGGGATTTGGGTAACTTGAATGTTTGACCAAATCTTTTATTGAACCGCCGGACTATTTCTCGAGTTAATTCAATATGCTGTTCCTGGTCCTTTCCAACAGGGACAATATCCGTATTGTAAAGCAAAATATCGGCAGCCATTAAAACAGGATAATTTAACAAACCGACATTTACATTTTCTTTTTGTTTCAGGGATTTCTCTTTAAATTGAGTCATTCGTTGGAGTTCGCCGAGGGGAGTAACGGCTCCCAGTAGCCAATTCAGTTCAGTGTGCTCCGGAACTTGGGATTGAACAAAAATAATTGATTTTTTGGGGTCAATCCCGGCGGCTAAATAAGCAATAACTTTTTCTCTAATTCTTTTTTGGAGTTCACCAACCGGGTAGTCGGTAGTCAGGGAATGCAGGTCAACTATACAAAAAATACACTCGTTTTTATTTTGAAGTTCGAGCCATTGTTTCACAGCTCCCAGATAATTTCCTATATGAATTTCGCCTGTCGGTTGAATACCGCTAAAAACTCGCATATTTACTTACTCGCCTTTACCTCCTTAGGTTTCAGGCTCGCTCAGTCAAGTTAAAAGTTAAAAATGAAAAGTGAAAAATTATAATCTAAAATTTTTAATTTTAATTTGTCGTTTTTCATCTTTAGTTTTTAGTTTTTTATTTAGTGAAGCGATTTATACTTCAATGACAACTGGCAACACCATCGGTCTTCTTTTTGTTTTAAGAAATAAGAATTCACCGATTTTATTTCTTAATTCTTCTTTAACATAAATCCAATTGACCGCTCCGCCCGATCCGGCTGTTCGGTCAATGATTTCCACCACTCTTTGTCTTGTCTGTTTTAATAGGTCCTTTGATTCTCTTAGATAAACAAACCCTCTTGATATTATATCAGGAGAGTTCCTTACTTTTCCAGTTTCCCTATCCACAGTTGCTATAATAACAAACATCCCGTCGTTGGATAATGTTTGGCGGTCTCTCAAAACCACTTCTCCGACATCTCCAACTCCTAAACCGTCAACCATAACATAATTGGAAGGGACTCTTTCCTTGCTAATAAAAATTTTTTCTCTGTTTAATTCTATAACTCGCCCATTTTCGGCAATAATAATATTTTTTTTATTGATTCCTTCCTCTTCGGCTAATTCTGCATGTCTTACCAGCATTGAATATTGGCCATAAATAGGGAGAAAAAATTTTGGCTTCATTATTTTAATCATTTCTCTTAATTCTTCTCCTTTGGCGTGTCCCGAGGCGTGGATATCCATCATTTTATAGTGAAAGACCTTGGCTTCTTGGCGATAAAATTCGTCTTTAAGAACCTGGACGCTTCTTTCGTTCCCTGGCACTATTGAGGAAGAAAAAATAACCGTATCTCCCTTTTTAATCTGGACAAATTTATGTTCCCTATTAGCGATTCTCATAAAAACCGCTCCCTCTTCTCCTTGGGCGCCGGTGCAAAGAATAGAGATTTTTGAATCGGGGAAATTACTTATATCTTTCATTTTAACCAAAGTTCCTTTTTTAATTTTAATTTTTTTAAGGGTCTGGGCTATTTCAATGTTGTTTTTCAAACTGAACCCGTCAATAGCCACTTTTCGGCCGTATTTTTCGGAGAGGGTAATCATCTGCTGGACCCTATTTAGAAGAGAAGCAAAAGAGCCAGCAATAATTCTTCCTTTTGTTTTTTGAAAAATTTTATCTAAGTTCTCAAAAATCGTTTTCTCGGAAAGAGAATGCCCTTCTTCTTCCGCTCCGGTGGACTCGGACATTAGAAGTAAAATTTTTCTATTAGAAATTCTTTTTAGTTTCTCAAAATCGGTGGGGGGTTCATTAACCGGGGATAAATCGAATTTAAAATCGGAAGTGTGAACTATATTCCCAAATGGCGTTTTGATAATCATGCCAAAATTGTCAGGGATATTGTGGTTCTGGCGGAAAAATTCAACTTCAAATGGTCCGGATTTAATTTTGGAATTATCTCCGAATTCTTCTATATTTAATTTGGGTTGATTAGGGAAATCATCTTGTCTTTTCAAAATCATTCCTTTGGATAAGGCACTAGCATAAATCGGGATTTGACCAAGCCGTTGGATAGTGTAGGGGATAGCCCCGATGTGGTCATAATGTCCGTGGGTGATAAAGACCCCCAAGATGTCATTCTTTCTCTCTTTAAGATAAGCGGTGTTGGGGATAGTGCAATCAATCCCGGGCATATTTTCTTCGGGAAAACCGAGCCCCATATCAACAATCAGAATTTTTTGCTTATACTCAAAAAGAATCATATTCCTTCCGACTTCACCTAACCCTCCCAGAGGGATTATCCTCAAATTTTGTTGTGTTTCTGTTTCAGACATATTTTTTTTAAAAATCCTAAATCTTAAACTCTAAACTCTAAATAATTTTTAAATTCCAAATTCAAATTTTCTAAACGGTTTACTCTTTTTTTGTTGTTTTTTTCAAAATCATCACAAAACGGACTAAATGATTTGTTTTTTATTAGTGCCGAGAGCGGGACTTGAACCCGCAAGGAGTTTCCTCCACAGCATCCTGAATGCTGCGTGTTTGCCAATTTCACCACCTCGGCATTTACCCTTTCAGGTAATCCAAACTCCCGGGTTTTTTTTCAAGAGGTTTTTCAAGGCGGATAGGAGGTATATTTCTGTATTTTTCATTTTTAATCCAACCTGATTTGGTGTAAAAATAACAAGCACCGCTCATTTCCTCCAATTCTTGATAGATATTTTGATTTTTTTCCGAAACCCAATTACCGGTTTTCAATCTTCTCCAAGAGGGGTTTATTAATACTGCTGAATATTCGGGAGAGATGCTCACCCAATCTCCCTTTTTAGCTTTTACCACTATCACATCTTCTGCAATTTCTCCGTTTGATTTTTGGATTAAAAAAATGGCTTTGCCTTTTAAAATGGTATAGAGTTCAAAATAATTTTCCGAATTGCGGTTCCCCTTGGTTTTGGGATATTCCTTACCTAACATTCGAGGGGGGATTAGGGTTATATCGTATCTTAATCCTTCCTTTTTTTCAACGGCTCTCCAAACATAATAAAGAGGTCGTTCCGGAAACTTATCAACCAGTTCTTTGTCATAAAGAACATTTTTCATTTCTTTCATTAGGCGGATTGAGGGTTTTTGATTTTTCATTTCCAATTCCTTTTTGTTTTTAAGTACCATTTTTCTATATTGACAAATCTTTTTGCTGGTCCGGTAATTTTTTCTACCTTAAATCCTTTTATTTCAGGAGAAAGAAAATAGAAATAAGAGGACTGGGTTAAGAATAAAGCCGGATTGTCTCCGATTAGAATATCCTGAAAACTCTCTAAACTCTCTATTCTTTCATTTTCGTCTGTTGTTTCTCTTGCTTTTTCCAAAAACTTGTCGGCATCTTTTGAAGAATAAGAACTGATATTTAAACCGGGATAGTCCTTTTGGGAAGAATGCCAAAAGGGGAATGGGTCGGCCAATTGTCCTAAGGCCTCGCCGAAAAGCAAGGTCTCAAAGTTTCTTTCAGTCAAAACATTGGTCTGAAGTTCGGAAAGGGAAACATTTCTTATTTCAACACTGGCCCCAATGTTTTCAAATTGGCTTTTAAGAATTTGGGACATCTCGTTCAAAGGAAAAGTGTCGGAAGTAGTTATAGTGAATTTCAGAGGAGTAATTTCTTCGGGTATTTCCTGACAAACTTGATTTAATTTATCCCTAGTCATTCCTCCGACCTTGCCGGTTCCTTTTGTTAGCCCAATCGGGGTTAAAATATCTTTAGCGTATTTTTCTTGGAAGCGAATCACAGCCATTTCTGTTTTTTCTCCAAAATAGCCGGTTATTTCTCCTTCGGGGTAGATATTCTCTCCGCCGACTGGCGGAGTAGCTAAGCATTTCTGTAAATCGCTCACTTCTTTACTTTGACTCCCTTTTTTAAGTTCACTCTTAAAGAGGGAGGGAATTTCTTTAGAGACGCTTTTTTCTCGTTTTCCTGTCTCGGGGTTTTCTTTGAATCCTTCTTTCTCTAAAATTTCTTTCGCTTTTTCAAGATTGAATTCAGAGGGCTCAACGGGAGAGTTGTTGTTATAATAGTCGGCTAAAATAGGGGAGTTTATTATTTGCCCTTCTCCTAAAAAGATTTTGTCCAAAATTTCTTTTTTATCTAAACCGTAACTTAAGGCCTCTCTTATTTTTTCATTTAAAATCCCCGGGTTTTTTAAATTAAAGAAAAGGGCGAAATAACGAGGTAAGGAGATTTTATAGGCATTAAATCCTTCTTTTTCTAAAACCTTTAAATATTTTGGTTCGGAAATGGAAAATCCGTCAATTTCGCCAACTCGAGCCGCTTTTAACAGGTCATCTAAGCTTTCGTAAAAATAGAGAGATAATTTTTTAATAAACGGCACTTGGTCGAAAAATCTTTCGTTTCTTTCTAAGATTATTTCCTCAATATAGCCAGAGTTATTTTCCTTTATGGTTTTTACTTTAAACGGTCCGCTTCCTTGAAGGTATTCTTTGGAAGTTAGTGTCCAAGGGAAGTTTTCAGCCGGGATATCTTTGAAAATGTGTTTTGGCAAAATTTTCAAACGGGCAATGGTCTCTAAAAAAGAAGAGTAGGGTTTTTGGAGGTAGAAAGCAACTTTTTTTTCAGCGAGGGCTTCTATCCTCACTCCGGACCATTCTATTCTCAAGGGGCTTCTATAATAGGGTGATTGAACGAGGCCCAATGTAAAAATTATATCTTCCGAAGTTATTTTTTCTCCGTCTTGCCAAAAAATATTTTCTTTTAACTGGAACTCATAGGTTTTTCCCTCATCTCCAATTTGATAATTTTCAGCCAACTCCTCGACAATTTTCCCTTGGTCGTCGTATTTTAAGAGGCCGGAAAAAAGAATTTCCACCAAGTCCTTGTCAGGGTCATTATCGGAAAGCAAAAGCGGATTGATAAATCTTGGTTGTCCGATTATACCTTCCTTGTATTCTCCTCCCGACTTGGGCAGTAAATAAGTGTTTTGAAAATAAAAGTTTAAATCAAGAAAAATCGCCGAAGCAATGGCTAAAAAAAATAAAACAAGAAAACAAATCAGTTCTTTTTTCTTGAGAATACTGAAAAACCTTCTCCATTGACTTGGTTTAGGGATTTTTTTAAAAAAGTTTAGCCACATTAAGTAATGATTATATTTAACAGAGAAAGGAGAACAAAGAGAATGGCTAAAATTACGCTGGTTCTAAAAATCATTTTTTCAGCCCCTCTCTTTTTAAAATAAGCTCCACCTTCTTGTCCAAAGGCGCCACCTAAAGCAGTTCCCCTTTGCTGGAGTAAAATAAAAACAACTAAGAGAGCGGAAACAATAATTTGTAATATAAAAAATATTTTATACATTTGTTTGTGTCAATTATTTCTTTTTGATTAAGACGAAATTTAGGCCCGAGGACAAGAGTCCGGTCCAAAAAAGGGGCCAAAAACCGAGGATAACCAATTGGGGGAAAAGAATATCTATTAGCCAGACCATCAGCATATTTATAATCAAACTAAAAAAACCAAGAGTCAAGATTCTTAAAGGGAAAGTTATTAATTTGACTATTGGTTTGAGGAAAAAGTTTATTAGTCCCAAAACCAAACCGGCGAGAATCAATGTTTTTAGAAATTGTTCCGAGGGGCTTTCTATTGAAACCCCCGGCACCAAAATTGTCGCCAAGTAAAGAGCCAAAATACCCAAGATCAAGTGATAGAAAATTTTCCTCATACGAGTCCACGAAGTGGGCGAGAGCGATGAATGCTTCGCATTCATCTTTACTCAACCCTTTGGGCTTCGTTCAAGATGAAGGTAATCCTTCATCGCCCATTATTTCATTCTAACTGACAATTTTAAGAAGTCAATGTCGTTTGACAAATACAATATTATATATTAAACTTTGCTTGTCATCATAAACCCTAAATGATGATTAGTAACTTAACAATATAAAATCCAAAACGGATAGAAATGGAGAAAAGATGAAAAAGTTGGTTTTTTGGGGAATGGTGATGGTATTAATTACCATCTTATGTTTCTTTTTTACCTTCTTGGCGAAGGATGGATTCTTGTTGAGCGGCAAAGAAAAAGCTGCCGTTGTTATTGACAGTAACCTTTTGGTTATTGCTATAATTTTCGTAATGTTATTCCTTAACGCCCTAATTCTAACAGAAAAGAATTTTTTAGATCTTTTGATTACTAGTGTTGTGGCGGTGATTGCTGTTATTGCCAATATTCTGGCAACGAATATTATGGCAACGGCTTATCCTGTTGTTAATAGTATTATTTATTCCTTTTTCGTTTTGGCCGTTGTATTATTCTGTATCATTCCTTCGCGGTATTTTTCTAGGGATGAGGAGAAACCAAAGACAAAGGTATCAAAATCACCTTTTGGAGCAATTTCCCTATGGGTTGAGGGGCTGGTTGTTTTTATTTTTATTTCGGTGATGGCGTTATCGTAGTGGTAGCACCGTAAAATTTAAGCGCCGTTTGACTAACATTCGACGCTTTTTTTAGATTTTAACAGAGATTAATTTTAATAATTTAATATTTTTTTTAGCAAGTTTCCACAGGGCAGCCCTGTGGAGGTTTTTGAAATATCAGCTACTCTTTTTTATTTTCTCGATGTTGCGCTTCGGAGTAGAATGTACCCACAAGGGCTTGACAAAAATTTAATAATATGCTACGATTAAAATGTATTAGGGTTCTTTAAAGTTAAAAATTTCATAAATTTTCTTTTCCATTTTATGGGTGGTATATTAGATAGAAAATTTTATATTCAATATATCACTTACAAATTTTAGGGCTTAAGTTTCCTAGTTGCTTGTAATTTTATAAAAACAAACTACGAGCTATACTAGGTAGCTCGAAAAAGAAAAGGAGGATCAAATGAAGATATTTTCATTTGATGCGGAAACAAACGGACTTTGGGGAGAGTCATTCGCCATTTCGGCAGCCGTTTACGAGAACGGCAAAATGACGGCGAGTTTTACTGCCTATCTTGGTCCCAACGGCGTGACCGATGGGTGGGTGCGGGACAATGTCTTGCCGAAACTCAAAGGTCTAACCAAGACCCACGACTCCTATGACGAAATATTGGTTGCGTTTGCCGAGTTTTACAAAGCGAACAAGACCGATGCTGATATCATCGTCCATATGGGAGTCCCAGTGGAAGCCAAGGTGTTGCTGGATATGCACACCAACGGTCACATCGGTGATTGGGACGGTCCCTACCCAATGATCGACATTGCTGGTGTCCTTAAGGCCAAAGGGTATGACCCGACCTCGGTCGATTCTTATAACAAAGAGTTCGGCCTAATGGACGGTCGACCCGAGGCTGAGGGCTTGGCCACCCACCATCCATTATATGATAGCGTGGCAGCCGCGGTTTGTTACATGCACTTGTTGCGGTAAGCCCAGCAATAATATGGTTTAGGGAAGTTATCCATTAAAAAAACTTCCCTCCTGTCTTCGCCAAAGGCGAACCGATGAGTTCTTCGATGAAATTCGACAGAACGAAACGGGAGATAAAATTTTCGCTATATGCGAAACCGTATCTAGCGGTTCTAGATAAAAAAAAGGAGGCCACAATGTGGTTAAAAAAGTTCTTTAAAAAAGTTTTTTCGGTTTTCACAAAAACAAAAGTAGAACCGAGACCTAATTTTTTACTTCCTGAAACTGTTCAGGAGTACAAAAATTTTCTCCAAGAAGCTCCGACAGTATTTCAAAAAATGTTGAAAGAAAAGGTAAATTATGCCTTATCTTTCCACATTAAACAACAGGAAGAATTGGTTGTGGCCAAGCTTAAAAAACTTGGCGATAACATTAATTCTGCCGCCGAGGTGGAACTTGAGAAAAGAATTGAACAAGAAGTTTCTCGCATTGCGAGAATAAAAAAAGAAACGGAAGAAAAAGAAAAAAGGAAGTTATTGAATGGTTTCTCGGAATTTAATGGAGGTCTAGAAAAATGGGCTGAAGAAAAAGCCCGGGGATATGAATGGTACAAAATCCTCAAAGAGGGGGATGTCATTAATACTCATACGAAAGGATATGAGTACGGGTTTGCCTATAGGAGGGTGGTAAGATTCAGGGGAAAATTTTTTCTCATTCAATCTTTTCAGGAAGAAGAGAGGGAGCGCGGGAAATTAGTGATAACCCATGGGAGGGCCTTCCAAGAATATCGTCCAACAGGACGATATAAAGACGAGGTCATAAAATTCGTAACAGAATCTGTATCTCAGATGAAAGAAGAAGAGTTGTTTGCCGTTTCTAGAGGCAAGGGCAATGAAATGGACATTAACAAGTGTACCCATTTGCCGTCTGATTTTCAGGCTAGCGTGGGTTGTGTTGGTGGTCCAGGGAAGCATTATTTCTGCTCCCTTTGTCAGAAAGAACAGGAGAGCGGAGAATAAAAGCAAAAGAGAGGAGATTTTCTTAATCATATATTTATTGGTTTAGAAAATCTCCTTTTTAATTTAAGTGTCAATTTTAATATTCTTTATTAAAAATAAAATGGGTTATTTCAATTAATCTTTTTCAATAGCGTGATACAATTATTACGCAAAATTAATAATTACAAAAAAGATGATTAAGTATTAGGTGGTCAATCTTTATTTAATAAACCCGAGTAATTTTTAATTGAAGGGTGTGAACAATGAAAAACAGGGGGTTGTCCTGTTTTTTTATTCTTTATAAAGTATTGGATCGTGTTAAGTAATTTAACCATCTTACCGAAATAGGGTTTGGTTCGGTAATTAATTTTCTTACCGAAAAAGGTTTCAGTTTTTATCTAAAGTAACCTTTAAATAATAGTTTCATAGGGCAGTCCTGTGGAGGTTTTTGGCTTAATTTGACAAAATGAAAATAGTGTATAAAATATAAGCAGTTGAAGTTTTAAAAAAATTATAAGGGAATAGAAAGGGAAGGGATAAAATGAATAAGTTTATTGTTGATGCTTATAATTTCGCTGGTTGGCTTGGTTGTCTTGACCAAGTTAAACAAGGCGAAATTAGCTTAAAGGAAGCGCGACAAAAAGTATTTAATATTATTTTGAAAAACCCACTCTTATTATCAATGGGCAACAAAATAATAGTAAATTTGGTTTTTGATTCCCAAATGGATACGGCGAAGAAAATTCGTCGTAGAGAAGTAAGAGGATTAAAAATCATTTTTAGCTCTACGAGGGAAACGGCGGATGATTTTATTATCCGCATTGCCCAAAAAGGAGATGTCGTAGTTACCCACGACCGTGAGCTAAAGCAAAAACTTGAGTTGAGAGAGATTCAAGTCAAGTGGCCTGAGTTTTTCTTCGGGGATAAACCCCATATGAATTGAAAAGGAGTGTTCTTTATTAATAGATCACTCCTTTTTTGATATAGTTTAAATCAAAATATTTGACAAGAGAAATATTGAAGGTTATAATTAGCAATCAAGCTTTCATAGGCAAGATTTTTTCAAAAATCTTTTTTGGAAGTTTTAATTTTTAAATTAAAACTTCTTGATAATTGTAAAAGGTCAAAAAATTAAAAATAAAAAATATGAAAATAAAACCGCTTTCTGACCATATTGTTATTGAATCAATTGGTCAAGAAGAAAAAACAAAATCGGGAATCTTTCTTCCCGAAACAATTGAAAAAGAAAGGCCAGAGCAAGGCAAGGTTATCGCCGTAGGTCCGGGAAAAATTTCCTCATCCGGGAAAAGAGTGCCAATGGAAGTTAAGAAAAACGATGTGGTTCTTTTTACTAAGTATGGTCCCAATGAAATAAAAATTAAAGACAAGGACTATTTAATCGCTCGGGAAGAAGATATCTTAGCTATTTTGGAATAAATTCCAAAATAGCTTAATGACTAATTAACCTAATGACTAATTAACCTAATCAATAATCAATTATTCAGTAGTTAATATTTTAGACATTAGATTTTTGGGCATTGGGAATTGATTAGAAATTAGAGTAATTAGAAATTAAACATTTAACTATTTATGGCTAAACAAATCAAATATTCAGAGTCGGCTCGCCGAAGTTTAAAAGCAGGAGTCGATAAAATATCCAACGCCGTTAAGGTCACCTTAGGACCTAAGGGGCGAAATGTTGTTTTGGACAAAGGTTTTGGCCCTCCAACTATCACTAATGATGGCGTCAGTATCGCCAAAGAGATTGAATTGAAAGACAAGGTTGAAAACTTGGGAGCCGAAATTATTAAAGAAATTGCTTCAAAAACAAACGAAGCGGCTGGTGACGGGACAACAACAGCGGTTGTTTTGTCTCAGGCCTTGATTGCCGAGGGGCTGAAAAATGTCACGGCCGGAGCGGACCCTTTGGCTTTAAGAAAAGGGATTGAAAAGGCATCTAATGCTGTTGTTCAAGAGTTGAAAAGATTATCTAAAAAAATAGCCGGCAAAGAAGAAATTGCCCAAGTGGCGACAATTTCAGCCGAGGATAAGGAAATGGGCAACCTGATAGCCGAAGTTATAAAGGAAGCCGGAGAAAATGGAGTGGTGACTGTCGAAGAGTCGAAAACATTTGGTCTTTCTAAGGAAGTTGTCAAGGGAATGCAATTTGACAAAGGTTATGTTTCCCCTTATATGGTGACTGACCCGGAAAAAATGGAATCTGTTTTAGAAGACCCTTATATTTTGATTACTGACAAGAAAATTTCGTCTATTCAAGATATTTTACCTGTTTTGGAAAAAGTTGCCAAAGTTGGCAGAAAAGAAGTTGTAATTATTGCCGACGAAATTGAAGGTGACGCATTGGCAACATTAGTGGTTAATAAATTGAGGGGGGTCTTAAATGTTTTGGCTGTGAAAGCGCCCGGATTTGGGGATAGGCGAAAAGACATATTGGAAGATATTGCTATTGTGACCGGTGGGCAGGTAATTTCTGAAGAGAAGGGAATAAAATTAGAAAGTACGGAATTAAGTTCTTTAGGCAACGCCCGAAAAGTTGTCTCTACTAAAGAAAACACAACTATAATAAACGGGAAGGGTTCGAAAGAAAGTGTTGAAAAAAGAGTTAACCAATTAAGAAAAGAGATTTCTCTTTGCACTTCTGATTTTGATAAAGAAAAACTCCAAGAAAGATTAGGGAAATTATCGGGAGGAGTGGCGATTATTAAAGTTGGAGCTCCGACCGAGGTTGAACAAAAAGCTCGTCAACACAAAGCGGAAGACGCTTTATCGGCAACAAAAGCGGCAATAGAGGAAGGGATTGTCCCCGGTGGGGGGGTGGCTCTTTTAAGAGCTTCTTCTGTGTTAGATGAAATGAAATTAAAGGGTGATGAAAAAACAGGGCTTTTGATTTTGAAAAAGGCGCTCCAAGAACCTCTTAAAATAATCGCTGAAAATTCTGGAGCCGAAGGGTCAGTAGTGGTAGAGGAGGTTAAAAAGGGCAAAAATAATTATGGTTTTAACGCTCAAGAGTTAAAGTATGAGGACTTAATGCAAGCAGGGATAGTAGACCCTACTAAGGTCGTTAGGTCGGCTTTGGAAAACGCTGTTTCTGGAGCAGCTATGCTTTTGACGACTGAATCTGTGGTAACTGACTTGCCCGATGAAGAAAAAGAAAAAAGTCCTGATATGTCAAGAATGGGAGGGGGAATGTCCGGAATGGACTATTAAACCTGTTTATCCGAATGTTATTTGAAATCCCCGCTATTGTTTATGCGGGGGTTTTTGATATAATAAATCTGTAATAATTAGACATTTTATTTATATGTTTTGTCCATCTTGTAAAATTGAATTGAATAAGACCATCTTTAATGAAGTGGAAATAGATTATTGTCCCAAATGTCTTGGGATTTGGTTTGACAAAGACAAATTAAGACAGGCGAAAGATGAGAAAGACAGGGATTTGAATTGGGTCGATATTGACCTTTGGCAGGACGAAAAAAAGTTTAAGGTTTCTCAAAGCCGAAAGGTTTGTCCTTCTTGTTCAGTTCCTCTCTACGAAGTTAAATATGGCGATTCTAAAATATCGGTTGATGTTTGTAATCTTTGCGAGGGGATTTGGTTAGACAGAGGAGAGTTCAAGGAGATTGTAGATTATCTTAGGCGGAAAGGGAAATATGAGATTGTTAATAATTATTTTAAGAATTTAGCTAAGGAGGGAATGGAGATATTTACCGGGCCTGAAAGTTTTAAATCCGAAATTGGTGATTTTTTAACTATTTGGAAACTTTTGAAATATAAAATTGAAGGTCGTTATTCAATAATCAGTAAATTAATTTCAACTTTCCCAAAATAAATATGACGGGGTTAGACCCCGTCAGTATGATTGGGTTAGACCCCGTCATATATTCACTTTGGGTAAAGCGATAAAGGTCGTCCGAAAAAATAATAAAAATTAATTATATGTCAATTATCTACATAATTTTAATTATAATCGTTTTAGTCGCCCTGTGGGTAGGCGGGACCTATAATGGACTCATAGTAAAGAAAAATAGGGGGAAGGAGGCCTGGTCTGATATTGATGTCCAACTGAAAAGACGATATAACTTAATTCCTAATTTGGTCTCGGCGGTTAAGGGTTATGCCTCTCATGAAAAAGATGTTTTAGAGAGAGTGACCGAAGCTCGGACAAGGGCGATGGGAGCCCAAAAAGTGGAAGAAAAAGTTAAAGCTGAAAACGCTTTGAGCGATACCTTAAAATCCCTTTTTGCCGTTTCGGAAAATTACCCCGATTTAAAGGCCTCTCAAAATTTCTTGGAATTACAAAGAGAGCTTCGCGACACCGAAGATAAGATTCAAGCATCAAGGAGATTTTACAATGGCAATGTCCGCGACTTGAATATCAGAATTGAAAGTTTTCCTTCTAACATAATTGCCCGGTTGTTTAACTTCAAGAAAATGGAATTGTTTGAAATAGGAGAAGCCGAAGTACGAGAAACCCCTCGTGTAAATTTCTAATTTCTAATATCTAATCAAATCCCAAGTGTTAGCGAAGGTAGAAAAGAAGAGAATCTTCTTTGACCCTAATTTTTAAATGTTTAATATCTAATTATTCTTTAGGTGTTTTGTCGTTAGACATTGGTTGTTGATTAGAATAATTAGAAATTAGGTTAATTAGTCATTCTTATGACCTTATATTCTCAAGCAGATTCTAATATTCGCAGAACTTGGTTTTTAGTGAGCGGTTTTTTGATTTTTATTATTTTTCTTGGTTGGCTTTTTAGTTATTTACTTGATAGTCCGGTAATTCTGATTATTGCCGTGATTATCAGTGTTTCAATGAGTTTTGGTAGTTATTGGTATTCCGACAAGTTGGTTTTGGCAAAAACCAAAGCTCAACCCATAAAAAAAGAGGATAATCCAGAACTTTATCGCTTAGTTGAAAATCTTTGTATCACGGCTGGGATTCCCTTGCCTAGAATTTATATTTTGCCCGAAGAACAACCAAACGCCTTTGCCACCGGTCGGGATAAAGACCACGCGGTCATCGCAGTCACGGTCGGGCTTTTGGAGAAATTGGAAAGAGCTGAATTAGAAGGAGTAATCGCCCATGAATTATCCCACATTGGGAATAAAGATATGCTTCTTCAAACAATGACAGTTATTTTGGTGGGGACGATAGCTATGGTTTCCAATTTGTTTTTAAGAGTGAGTTTTTATGGAGGGATGGGGAAAAGGGATTCTAAGGGGAATAGTGGTATTATTCTTTTAATTTTAGGGTTAGTGGCGGCTATCTTAGCTCCTTTGGCTGCCTCAATGATTCGCTTGGCTATTTCCCGGAAAAGGGAGTTTTTAGCCGATGCTTCAGGAGCATTATTGACTAGATATCCGGAGGGGCTGGCTCGGGCCTTGGAGAAAATAACCTCCGATCAAACTCCAATCAATCGGGTTGACAATTCTGTGGCCCATCTCTTTATTGCTTCTCCTTTTCGGGGTAAGCAGTCCAAAAAATGGTTCACAAAGTTATTCTTAACTCATCCGCCAGTAGAAGAAAGAATAAAGGTCTTGAGAGGAATGAAGATCTAAAAGTGAATTTTCAATTTTCAATTCTCAATTCTCAATTCTCAATTCTCAATTATTAATTATTAATTATCAATAATAGATGATTGTTTACAATCATCTATCTGGAGGGGTGCCGGAGTGGTTTAACGGAGCGGCTTGGAAAGCCGTGGCGGTTTCCGCCCCGTGAGTTCGAATCTCACCTCCTCCGCCAATTTTCAGAATTCGGATTTTGGGAGATTGTTGTCTCGCCCCGCCAGAGGCGGGGCTCGGCTTCGGCGAGGATTTTGAAGGGATTTTTGAAGTCGCAAAACAATTTCTGCCCGCTCAAACGGAAGTTCGAACCAATCTTTTTTAGAAAATCCCGACCCTGTTCGGGATTTTCTTGCAAAGCGATAATTTCGGCTTGTTTTACGGAGTTTATGAATTTGGCGGCGAGTTCGAACCGATTATTGCTTTTTTGCTCAAAAGCCGTCAGTTTGTCTTTCAAAAGTTGTTTTTGATCGACGAGTTTGTTTTTAGCTTCTCGGTATTCTGCGAGATTTAAGGCGTTTTCAAGATAAGCGTTCATCAGTTTTTCCAGCTTTTCGTCGATTGCTTTTATCTCGTTTTGAATTTTTTGAGCAAAAAAGCGCGATGATTGGGCTTTTGTTTCTTTTTCAATTTCAAGCTCTTTTAACATTTTATCAGCCCAATCATCAGGCAAAGAAACTTTTTGTATCGCTTCGTTGATTTGAGATGAAATTTTTTCTTCTCTGGTAAAAACATTTTGCGAGCAAATGTGGTTTGGATTTTTCTTGGTGCAATAGTAGTAAGTGTATTCTTTCCCGCTCGGCTTTATCTTTTTATCAGCGGTGATTGTAAATCCGCACTCGCCGCAATGGAAAAATCCGCGATAAAGAAAAAATTTCATCTTGTTCGCTTTTTGCGGTTTTGATTTTCTTTTCATCACTTCTTGCGTTTCGTCAAAAAGTTTCTTTGAAATAATCGGCTCTTGCTTTCCTTCAAAACATTCGCCGTTATACCTTATCAGTCCGTAATAAAAAGGATTTTGTAAAAGATATTGATAATTGGAAACGGAAAGCAAAGAATCTCGCCGCCCTTTCAAGCCGAGATCATTGATAATCTTTCGGATTTCTTTCAGTGTATATTTTCCGCTTGCGTAGGCCTCAAATGCCTTTTTAATAAGCGGCGATTTTTCTTTATCCACATAAATTTGTTTTGTTTCTTTGTTGTTGAGATAACCGAGAGGGGCCATTTGAGGCCATAAACCATTTTTCAATTTTTGCCGATGTCCTCTTTTTATATTCTCCGAAAGATTATCAATGTAATATTTTGACTGCCCGAAAGCGATTGAAAGCATAAATTTTCCCTGCGGTGTTGGATCAAACCAAAAAGTCGGGAATTTTAGCTCTTGAATTACGCCAGTATCCACTAGATAAATGATTTGCCCACCGTCAACGGAATTTCTGGCTAATCTGTCAGGGTGCCACGCTAAAATTCCCTCGGCTTCATTTTTCTCTATGCTCGCTATCATATCGTTAAAAATTTTTCTACCCGGCTCTTTGGCGGTTTTGCTTTCCACAAATTCACGGACGATATTCAGGTTTTCCTTTTTAGCATATTCCCGCAATTCAAACATTTGCGCCTCTATGGAAAGCACTTGTCGCTCTGGTTCGTCCGTGGATTTGCGGGCATAGAGAAAAATCTTTTTGGTTTGTAAATTTATGTTGTCCATATTGTTTTGAAATTAGTTTTTGGGCAATCAAAGAAAAATACGCTCAACCTTTCGCTGAAAGCGAAAGAAAAAAGATTGGTTCTGTCCCGCCCCTGCGGGACTCTGTGCTTTCGCACAGGAACTTCCGCATTGCCGACCGCACGCTGACGTGCGATTTCAAAAATGCCTTTCAAATAGCGGAAAAGTATCATGCCGAGGCGCTTTGCGCCGAGGCTAATTCTTACGATTTCACAAAAAGTGAAAACTGGCGGTGTTTTTTGATTGATGTTCGAACATTTTTTGAGCAAACCCCCAACTAAGGAAGCCAGCCCCGCCGCCCTGCTCGTTCAGAGCAGAGCCCCGCAAAAAAGTTTTCTTTTCCTTTTAGAAGAAAAAATCGGGCGCGCGCAAATTAAAAAATGTAGAGAAAACTTTTTTGCGGAGCGGCGAGCGGCGGCGGGGCTTCGCTTCGGCAGGCGGGCAAAAATTCCTTCCCCCCAACCCCCTTCCTTTTTGCCCGCCTGCTTGGGCTTCGCCCAAATTTTTTTTGGCGGAAATTTATTATTCATATTTAGTCGCCCTTGTCCCCCCACGTCCAACGCGGGCGACACAAAGGAACTCCCTAAGCTTGATAATCTTATATGCTAACTATAGTATGTAGCACTAAAATTAGCAAATGGCTATACTATAGTTATCAATTATGAAAAGAGAAATCCTTATTAAATTTGGTAGGAAGGTCCGCGAGGAGCGGACAAAATTAGGTTTATCGCAAGAAGCACTCGCAAGTCGTACTGGCGTTCATCGTACCTATATTGGAATGATTGAGCGAGCAGAAAAGAATATCACATTGGAAAATATTGAAAAAATTGCTAGGGCTTTGAAAATACCCCTAGATAAGCTGATGAACCTAAACTAACTATGTCAAAATCATTCACCCTTCATGATTTACCAAAAGAAGAACGACCTCGAGAGCGATTGATTAAGTTTGGTGAACAAGCGCTTTCGGCTCAAGAGTTATTACAACTTATTTTGGGTCGCGGCATTGCCGGCGAATCTGTTGTAGTCACGGCACAAAAGCTACTATCGCAATTTGGTAGTCTTCAGAAATTAGCTGAAGCCAGCATTGAAGAATTGTCTTCAATCAAAGGAATTGGACCAGCTAAAGCCACTCAAATAAAAGCTGTTTTTGAAATTGGCCGCCGGATTTCCACTCAAACCCCATCTTACAAAAGCAAAGAACTTACGAACCCGGAAAAGGTCTTCAAATTTATGCGGAGTAAGGTTAAAGATTACAGCAAAGAACATTTTTATGTGATTGCTTTAAATTCTCGTAATTGGTCAGTGAGCGAAATTTCAATCGGGACTCTCGATTCCAGCTTGGTTCATCCAAGAGAAGTCTTTTCTGAAGCAATCAAGAGCAAAGCCGCCTCAGTGATATTTGTACACAATCACCCGTCAGGCGATCCGGAACCATCAGAAGAAGATTTAGCGATTACCAAAAAACTCATAGATAGCGGTAATGTTTTGGGAATTAAGGTTATTGATCATATCATTATCACCAGAAGCAACTTCTTAAGTGTCCAGAATCAAAATCCGGATTTATTTTAATATCATGTACAAAATTATTACCGTTGAAGATAGTAAGAGAAAGTCTAGTCGCTCAAAAGCCGATTTGTTTGAAGTCCTTGTGGCTATAGGCCTAAGCGATGTTTATAAACTGAAAAAAGATAAACTAGAAAAGATAAAACGGGAACTGGAAAGTATAATTTCTAAATTTCCAAATGGCGAAAAACGCACAGAAGAACAATATAAAAGAGCTAGCATTTTAATACCGGCTCTGATAGAAAAATTAAACTCTGATATTATACCTACTCACGGAGGAATAAAAATTATTAATTGGATCGGGCGAAGATGGCAAGAAGAAGAAACGCTTTCGGATCTAGATTTAACCTTTGACTCCGATTTTGTAATGGGAGTATCTTTGAAATCAACAAGACAGGGACTCGGGACTCAAAAAAATCTTGGTTATGAAAAATTAAAACAACTTTTGGGTTTGGATATTGATAAAGAGTTAAAAGAGATATGGGCAAACATTAGGCGAGATCTTTCTGATGCTGGAGGTGAATTAGCTAAGATATCAGCTAAAAGCCAGGGCGAAATTAAGAATGCGAAATATCGTTTTCCTGTCATACAAAAAATTGGGAAAAGATATGGAACCCCCGTGCAGGAATTAGCAGTAGATAAAAGCGTTAAGCTGTTTAATGCCTTACCAAAAAAGAAAAGATTAGCATTCTTAGAAGAAATATTCGGCATTAAATCAACTAAGCCGCTACTAAGCGTTCTTGTGGAGAAAGACACACCCCAGTTATATTGGAATGAAACAATGAGAGGTTTAATTGAGGGAGAGTTAGTTGCTGAAAAAATAAAAGATAAAAGCTACCGTATTTTGGCAGACAAAAAACCTCTTGTCAGACTACAAGCAAGTTTTACAAATGGTATTGGTTTAAGTGCGTTTTGCGAGAGAGCATTTCTGCTTTGAATTGAAGCTATGCCTTGATGGGGAATAGTTTTTCAAGCTCGTTTTTAGATATCTGTGTGTTGCCAGTTATCCGGAACAGGACCCTGGAGTTCTCCGGGGAGTTTAGTTGTTCAACCAAATTTTCAATAGAAATTTTTTTGTTGGTAAAACACATGCGGGTTTGCCTATCAGGAGGATAAATTACATTGACATGATTTTCGGCTACAAACTTCATATTTTCTGGAACAACGGCGGCTCTCAGACTTCCTTTATGAGGTTGACCAATGATTCTATTCGTTACAATTACTGGTCCTTGCTCATAAAGATTCGTCTTTACAAATTGTGGCTTGCTCCCATGATTTCCTAATTCAATACTCCCCCTTGTGATATTGTGACTCCAGATAAGCGCGGTATTTCCTTTGTGGGTGTTTGTTAAGAGATCTTTGTTCTGATTCCATACTAATTTTCCCGTCCGAACTTTGTATCCAAGATCACTGAGCGTTACACTATTTTTAAACACACTCTCAAGATATTCCCTTTCTTCACTAAATATGAGGATACCGTTCTTTTTGAATATATAACTTCCAACATTCGGAGCTTTTTTAAGCACAAGTAACATGACACTCTGAAGAGCACCTTTAAAAAGAGTGGGGACTTGCTGAATTGAGAGAAATTCAATATTACAATTAGCAACTATAAAGTTCCGTAATTTTGAAAAATAAGCACCATTATTCATAGAAGGAGGGACCACAAAGGCGAGGTACCCACCATCTTTCAAAAGTTGTATTGCCTGGTAAATGAAAATTCCATATATATTTACTCTCCCGTTGAGAATTTCTGAATATTTTGTGCGTATCTCTGGATCTGGTTTGAACTCGAAGTAAGGAGGATTCCCTATTATAAAATCAAATTTGCCATACCCATGTTTTTTAAGAGAATCAACGCACTCAATACGGGCATATGGGACAACTCGTTTTGAGACATTTACTAGAGCGGGATCAATTTCCCATCCATAAATTTGACTATTCGGATAATACTTTTTCGCAGTTATTAAAAATTCCCCGGTACCAACTGCCGGATCGAGAATTTTAGGCTTTTTCAATTTGGGTAGTTTGCTGAACAGAATTTCTCTGAGCGTGCGTGGCGTAAAATACTGCCCCAATTTTTTGCGATGTTTTAAATCCGCCGCCTCGATATATTTAATTGTTTCTGGGTGTAATTCCTGATCCATAATTTTTATAGCTCTTGATAACTTTAGTATACACACATAAAACGAGGGGTGCAATAGCTGACCATTCCTAGCCCCTCTTTTTATTGCATGTGGGCTATTGACATTGGTAAACGCAGGTGATACACTTAGTTTATCATGAGTAGAAAAAGAATACAACTCACAAAAAGGGAAAATGATGGCTTAAAGGTAATTCGCCGCTGGTTTATAGAACGCGGATGCGGCCCATCTGTTCGTGAATTAACAAAGGAAATGGGCTTTGGCTCTACTCGAACAGCCGTTCTATTGATTAACAGCCTTATTGAAAAAGGAATTCTCCATCGAGGAGTAGATGGAAAATTGCGGCTTCTGAAAGACATTCCGGAAAATAATCTAAACGCACGCACAGTTGAGGTGCCTCTTGTTGGTGTTGTTTCCTGCGGGGCCCCAATTTTTGCCGAGGAAAACATCGAGGCATATATTCCCGTATCGGTTTCCCTTGCAAGCCCAGGCCACCGCTATTTTCTTTTGCGTGCGAGTGGGAATTCTATGGACCTTTCCGGTATAAACGACGGCGATCTTCTTTTGGTGCGTCAGCAACCAACGGCTGATAATGGTCAGCGTGTGGTTGCCCTCATTGACGATGATGCAACAGTAAAACAGTTAGAAGTAACGGACGACGCAGTCATCTTACATCCGAAATCCACAAATAAAGAGCACCAGCCTATAATTCTAGACCGCGACTTCCTTATTCAAGGAGTAGTTATTGTCGCATTGCCGGTGCAGTCGTTTTTGAATTCTGAAAAGAAAAACCCACATTAGAGTGGGTTTTTCTTTTGGGCGTTCAAACTGGAATGGGGCTTGTAACCCTTCCATTCCAAGCCCGCGTCGATCATTCCAGGAAGCTAATTTAGTACCTTGCAGGGCACACCTCTAGGATACCAAAATTGACGCCCTACTACAAGTTAACAAGATAAAATAAAGCATATGATCCAGATTGGAAATTACAACTTCGATGGCCCTTGGTCGTTAAGTCGTACAGACTTGATTGACCGTGCGGCTGTTTATGTAATTCTCTGCTCCCGTTCGGATGGTAAGTATGATGTGATTTATGTTGGAGAAACCGGTCAAGCCGGTACTCGACTGTCAAATCATGAACGAGCCGTCTGCTGGAACAGAAATTGTAGTAGTTCGTTATATGTTGCGGTTTTCTGGACCCCCTCTGACCGATATTCCGCAGATGATCGTCGGAGTATTGAAAAGAAGTTGCGGGACCAGTATGATCCGCCGTGTAATCGGCAGTAGTTGTTGAGTAGAGTGGCGGGTTATTTTCTAGAGATAGCTCGCCACTAAACTCTTTTAACCAATCTAATCAAGATGTGTAATAAATTCTTATGGCAGGATCAAGAAAACGCTTCGGACCTCTCAAAAAGGCGACGAATAGCAACATTGAAAAACTCCCTGATAATCCGGGAGTGTATGGACTTTTTACTAACGCAGGAACAAATGTCTACATCGGAAAAGTTAAGCGCTATCGCGCCGATGACCGAGTGATGGAGCACAAAGAAGAAGGAAAAATACCGTTCAAAAAAGTTGGCTTCATTCCGACTACGACGCAAGAAGAAGCATTGCGCTTAGAACAGCGTCTTATCAAGCAGAGGAAACCGAGGTATAATAAAGACGGAAAATAATAAATTTCCGTCGAAAAAAATTTGGGCGAAACCCAAGCAGGCGGGCAAAAAGGAAGGGGGTTGGGGGGAAGGAATTTTTGCCCGCCTGCCGAAGCGAAGCCCCGCCGCCCTGCTCGTTCAGAGCAGAGCCCAGCAAAAAAGTTTTCTTTTCCTTTTAGAAAAAGAAATCGCGCGCCAAATCAAAAAATGCGAAGAAAACTTTTTTGCGGAACAGCGAGCGGCGGCGGGGCGGAGCGTTCAAATTTCGCAGTCCGGATTTTCGTCAAAAAAAGTTCGGATTTTAACCAAAAGGCACCGCCTTCGCCCGCCATAGCGGGCTTCGGCGGACGCAGTCCGCCTGAAGAATGCGACGGCGGGGCTGGTTTACTTAGTTGGGGGTTTGCTCAAAAAATGTTCGAACTTCGTCCAAAAAACACCGCTGAAAAATAAAAATGCTAAGCGCATTTTTATTTTTTTATTGATCATTAATTATTAATTATTAGAAAATATATAAAATCAAATCTTTGGGTTTAAGTCGGGGATAGAGATATACTCTTTTGTTTGTTGAATAATACTTCTAACATTGTTCACGATGTCCACCTTTCGACAAGCTCAGGGCTGTTTAGTGAAAAAAGAACTTGAATTTCAAGTCCTTTTTTTATTTGAAAACAAATCAAAGAGGGAGCATAATAAAAGAAATAAGGAAAATATAAAAGAAAGATTAAAAACATAAAATAAAAATATGAAAAGAGAGAAAAAAATTAGAAATAAGACAAAAAATAAAATTTGGAATGTGGTTTTTGGGACAAAAGGGCAAAGTGCTTTTCCGGTTGGTCAGGGCGAAGACGATGATTTTTATGATGATTGTCCGATTTGCCAATTATTAAAAAAATGTAAAGAAGAGAAGAGGGAACCGAGCGAAACCGAAATTCGCGAAGCGAGTCAGAAAGCCAAAGAACAGGGCGGTATTGTTGGCGGCAAATAGAAAGAGAAAATTAATTGAGAAATCGGCGATGAGATAAATCTCATCTACGAGCTCATTTTATGAGCGAGTTAAGATGAAAGTACCCTTTCATCGCCTTACCTTCGCCTACGAACTTGCGAAGCAAGTGAGTCGAAATGAAGACAAAGTCTTCATTGAGTATATCTCGCAAGGCGGAGGCTCGGTTTAATCAAAGAAGACTTCGTCTTCTTTTCTACCTTTGCTTCCATAAATGAAAGCTCGACAGTCGATGAATGCTTCGCATTCATCTTAACCTCTCTTTCATAAATGAAAGCTCGACAGTCGATGAATGCTTCGCATTCATCTTAACCTCTCTTTCATAAATGAAAGCTCGACAGTCGATGAATGCTTCGCATTCATCTTAACCTCTCTTTCATAAATGAAAGCTCGGTGATTAAGGAATAAAATCTATGGGGGATTTATTAAATTGTAAGATGAATAAATTTAAAGTAAAGGGGCTTGACAGGAGTTATGGTTTCGCTATAATTATGATAGTTAATCTCACTGCCTTCCTCTGCTTCAGCGGGCGACGGCAGTTTTTTTATTTATGAAAAGAGCGTTTGTCTTTATTGATGGTGGTAATTTTTACTTTAAATTGAGGGAGCTAACCTCTAGGCTTGACGGAAAATATAGTTTACTTGACTTTAATTTTAGAGAATTTGCTGAATATATTACTCAATCCAATGAGTTAATAGAAACTCATTATTATCTTGGTGTAGTTGGTCGTCGTAAAAATGATAGTAAAGGTGAAGAATTATATGCCAATCAACAAAGATTATTTAGAAAATTACAGAAACAAAAGATTATTATTACGCTTGGGCAATTAATTAGGCATCCCGATAAAACTTATCATGAAAAAGGTGTTGATGTGCGTTTAGCAGTAGAAATGATTAGATTTGCTCGAGAAAATAAATATGATATTGCTTATTTAGTAAGTTCTGATACTGATTTAGTAGCAGCAGTGGAAGAAGTTCAATCAATTGGTAAAATGGTTCAATATGTTGGCATTCCTAAAGGCCAATCGTATGGTCTTTCAAGTGTTGCTAATGATGTCAGATTATTAAGGCCGGAAGAAATAGAACAATTTTTGCCTAAATCGTTAGTATAAAAAATAACTTTTTAATAATGTTGAGCCAATAAAAGGCATTTTTAAAAAATATTTAGAGATTAGATACTAAAGAAATTAAATATCATTACTGAAATAAATAATTTATAATAATATGAGGAAAATGAGAAAAAATTGGACTTTGGGATTTTTGGGTTTTTTGTTTTTACTTGGTATCCCGGGGGTATTGGCTCACGATTGGATTGAAATAGTTTGGCTCGTGTGGGTTGTTTGGTTTATTTATTTTATCCCGGAGAAAAAATAGCAAGAATTTACGGAGACCTGCCTTCTGTAAATTATCCTCCTGATTTCAAATAATCAGAAACGCGCGGTTTTGGGTATCACGCGAAAAACTATATTATACTGCTCCAAACGGTAAATTTTTTTATATGGACGAGATAATTTTAAAAATAAGAAGGGAATTAAAAAAGAACGCCAGTCCGGAAAATAAAAAGTTCTCTCAAAGATTTTTTAAGGAGGAAATTAAAACTTATGGAGTCAAAACCCCTCTTGTCCGACAGATTGCCAAGAGATATTTCAGAAAGATTAAAAGTCCTGAAAAGAAAAAAGTATTTAAACTAAGCGAGGAATTTTTAAGAAGTGGCTATAATGAAGAAACGGTGATTGCTATCCAGTGGCTTGGTGAGTTTCAAAAGGACTTTGAGAAATCGGATTTTTTTATTTTTGAAAAATGGCTTGAAAAGTATATTGATAATTGGGGCAAGGTTGATGATTTTTGCGCTCATTCTTTTGGCTATTTAGTTTATCAATTTCCCGAGTTGCTTTTGAAGACCCGGCTTTGGGTAAATTCCCCAAACCGTTGGGTTCGGCGGGCGTCAGCCGTAGTTTTGGTTTTTTCTCTAAGAAAAGGCAAATATCTAAAAAATGCTTTTGGCATCGCTGATAGTTTAATTGAAGACAAAGAAGATTTAGTCCAAAAGGGTTATGGCTGGATGTTAAAAGAAGCGAGTAATTTATATCCCCAAAAGGTCTTTAACTATGTTCTTAAAAATAAAAAGAAAATGTCTCGAACAGCCCTAAGATATGCTGTTGAAAAATTACCAAAGGGAATGAGAGAGGAATCTATGGCAAAAAATTGACAAAATCTATTCTTGGGATTAGTATTGGGGTGTGTTGTAGATTTTTAAAAAATTAATATAGAATAAAGATTGGAGGAAAAGATGAGAAATCAAAAATTGATAAAAAAAGGGAATCCTTGTAGTATCAATTATGAGGAAAAGGAGATCCAGTCGGCTATGGACCCAAAAAATCGGGTATGCCCGAACATAGAAGAATGTTCGAAACGTTCAGAATCCGAAAGTATTCATTGTTATCGAAGATTAGCCCAACAAATGGCAAGATTTATTTTCGGGAATATAAATTCTTTTGAATCTGCTGTCCAAGAGGAGCGACAGAGATTCTTAGAGACATATCCCAATAATGTAAAGTTTTGGGTGTGCCGAGACGAAAAATGGCAGATCATTAAGGGGAAAGAAAATGTCATTGATGATATTGTGGCTTTTGCCCGTGTTATCATTGATCTGAAACCGGGTGAGCGTCGGCCGTTCACCCAAGACGGGAAAATCTTGGAGATTTTCCCCGAAGATGCAACTCACAATGCCGAGTTAGATTTGGTTGACATTGTTTCAGAGGTAAAACCCTTTGGAAAGATGAGGAGTTAAAATAAAAAGCCGTTTCAGAAATGAGACGGCTTTCCCTTTTTAACTTTAAAAAATCAATATAATTAAAAATTTAATCTTGAATAATTAAATATTACTAAATAGAGCGATCGTTCTAAAGTGATCTAAAATAAAAAACAAAAATGACTCTAAGTGAGACGAGTTTTTTAAAAGATCTATTAGAATTAAAGATTTATTAGTTCTTCAAACATAGATATAAAAAATTTAAAATTAAGTTTTTTAAAACGCTTGACTTTTTTTGATAGTGTGCTACAATAATAGTGTTATAAAGTTCTTTGAAAATTTAAAAATAAGGTTTAGAATTATGAGGTAAGTATTTTGGATGCCAAAACACTTGGTTTCTAAAATACTTACCTCATTTCGAGATAAGTCGTTGGTCCGAACGACTCGGGCAAAATCCAGTCGCTTTTAAAAAGCTAACGGGAAAAGGAGATTATCATGGAATGGACAAAAATTTCAGCAAGTGAGCTTAATGCCGCTGAACAAAGATTAAGAGTTGCCCTTGGTGACAATGCTGATGTTGTGGTTAATCGGGTCAACACAGACCCGGAGTTTGCGAATTTAGTCGCCAGTCAAATCGTGGGAATGACAAAAGAAATTTCCAATAAGGAATTTTCGTCTCTTAATCCCCAATGGCTTCGTGCTCGCGAGATTATGGGTAAGAACTTCTTTGGCATTGAGGAAGCAATTCAGTATTTCGGAGTTAAACCGACCCGCCAGCAAACACTTGCTTTGTCGGAGATTCCTTTTTCCAAGGATGTTCTCCAAAAAGCGAAGGACACTCACATTCTCGTCGCCGTCTTCCCGCTTTCCATTCTCGAGATTCGCAAGAAAGTGGACTCCGAATTATTTTACGACCAGTCATGGTATGACAAGGAGTCATTCGCCGAAGAGTGCGGAGAGGTGAGTTGGCAGTTGGTTCGCAAGACACCAGTGGATAATTCTATCTCGAAAGGATGGAAAGAACAGCTATCTCTTGTCGGCGAAGACGACGAAGTTCCGAGTGCCAGAGTGATGGTTTACACCATCATTGGCCATTATCTGGCCACTGGCGAACGCTTGTTCGAACATATCTATGTTCGGACATCGTCTGTGGATTCGGGTGGCGATCGTGTTGATGTCGGCGGCTTCGGTTCGAGTGGTCTCCTTGTCAGCAACTTCTGGGATGGCTATCGCTGCGGCGGCATCGGTGTCTCGTCCGCTCGGAAGTTCTGAATCTTGAAAACTTGAGAGTTTGATTCTCTTGAATCCTTGAGCCTTCGGCGATATTTTCGCAGGGGGCTCTTTTCTTTTCCTAAAATATTATATAAAATACAAATATCTGCTAATGAAGGTTAGGCCATGGTTTAACTTCGCGGATGTCTCGTCTTTGAGATATCGCCAGAGTATTGTTGTTTACGGATAACGGTAGCGTGCGACAAAAGATGGAGATTGAACTTCTTGCTTGTTTTTAGAGGAGATGTTTTGGATTTATTTCAGAGCTACTCCCGAATAAAATACAGGAATGAGAGGATATAGGTCTTTTATGTCAGTAAACCTCTATTTCCAGTGACAGGGATGAAGATAGGCAAATAATGTGGATTCGGATGGCAATCGTGTTAATGTCGGCAACTTCGATTCGAATGGTCTCAATGTCAACAACTACTGGGATGACAATCGCAACGACAACATCGGTGTCTCGTCCGCTCGGAACTTCTTTCTCTATCTAATATTTTAATGCTCTCCTTACTCGGGGGGTATTTCTTTTATTATTTAGTTATTCTTTTGTTGACTTAATCCACCCCCCAAGCATTCTGCCTATTTCATCAATTATTTTTTGTAAAAGAACATATTTTTTGTTATCAATTGCTTTTACTTCTTTGCAGAGACGTAGGAGTACTCGCAACAGATTTAATTTAAGACTGGTCTGTTCCAACACAGGGAGTTTTTCTGCTTTTAATAAATAGCTTGCTTCTAAGACGTTTTTAAGGATGTCTAAAATTAAGTTTTCACAACGTTGCCAGAGAGTATAACGGTTTTGTTTGGATACCGTTTCTCTGTAACTGTAAAATGTCTTATACAAGTTGTATGTCTTTTTAAAAATTGGTATGTTAAATTCTTCCATATTATGAAAATCTATAAAAATGTTTTTGAAAATATAATCTCTTTGGAAAATCTCTTTTTAGCATGGGACAAGTTTAAGAGTGACAAGCAGAAGAAACGAGATGTTGAATTGTTTGAATGGCACCTTGAAGAGAATATCTTTAAACTCCACAGAGATTTAAAGTACCATAGGTATAAACACGAAGCTTATACTTCTTTTTACATTCACGATCCGAAACAAAGACACATTCACAAAGCTACTGTTAGAGACCGTGTGCTTCATCATGCTATTTTTGTTGTTCTTAACTCCATATTTGAGCCGACATTTATCTCCAACTCCTTTTCCTGTCGTGTTAATAAAGGAACTCATAAGGGTATAGATATTTTGGATAAAACAATAAGACAGGTGAGTAGTAATTCCTTTAAGCCGTGTTTCGTTCTTAAGTGTGATATTAAAAAGTTTTTTGAAACAATTGACCACGGAAT
>Ga0265596_1000367_pt1 | contig 28541 bp, 23 predicted proteins | sample saktaG_FD_190143 | JGI IMG/M metagenome (GOLD analysis project Ga0265596, IMG submission 190143) | Saline water microbial communities from Sakinaw Lake, British Columbia, Canada - sak_2013_06_06_60m | ecosystem: Environmental > Aquatic > Non-marine Saline and Alkaline > Saline ...
AAAGGTCTTCTGAACTGAAGATTCTATCTTGGGGTTGAGCCGAGTAATCGGCTTGCCCATATTTTAACCTCCTTTTTATTATTAGAAATAATAAATTAATTGAGTTCAATTAATTTGGGATGGAGCTATTTTCACCCAAAAATTTATAAATAATACTTACTTTAAAATAACATAGCAAGTTGTTATTATGTTCCTCTAGGAATGGTTCTTCCAATTCAAACAAAACCAAAATCAGAATATGTACCTCAAACCTCTATTTTTGGAACTGCAATTCCAATGGATAATCAATGGATTTGGGAACCTTTGCCGCCTTCTGATAAAGAAATTAGAGCTACAGGATTAACTCCAGAAGAACATGATGCATTAATAGCAGAATTATAATTCCCCATAAACCTTCCTCACCCCATCCTTAAACTCTTTAAACTTCCCTTTCTTAATAGCTTCACGAGCATTCTCCATCAATCTCATTAAATAATATAAATTATGATAAGAAGCAAGTTCCATTCCAACACCCTCTCCCTCTTTTAATAAAAACCTAATATAAGCTCTTGAATAATTCTTACAAACAAAACAATCACAATTAGAATCAATTGCTCTATCATCTTTTTCAAATTTCTTATTCAAAATCCTCAACTTCCCTTTTGATGTAAACAAAGTTCCTCTACGAGCAGATTGAGTAGGATAACGAGAATCAAAACAATCACACCCAAATGAAATAGCTTCTAAAATCTCAACAGGGTTTCCAATTCCCATTAAATAAACAGGTTTATCTTTAGGAATAACTTTTTTCTGTTCTTTAACAATCTTCATCTCTTCTTTAAAACTCTCACCCATTCCAAAACCCCCAATAGCATAACCATCAAAATTTAATTTTAACAAATCACAAACACTTTCTCTTCTTAAATCTTTATAAATTCCTCCTTGTGTAATTCCAAACAATAACTGCCTCTCACCTTTCTCAACCCCAACCTGCAATTTATCATGCTCTTTTTTACATCTTCCAGCCCATAAACTAGTTTTTTCAACAGCTTCTCTAATCTCCTTTTTACTATCTTCATACAAAGGCATTGAATCCAAACACATTGCAACATCAGCTCCTAAATCAATTTGTATTTTCATATTCTCCTCAGGTGTCATAAAAATTTTCTCACCTGAAACAGGATTCTTAAACCAAACACCTTTATCATTTGATTTTAAATACAAACTTTTAGAATACATTTGAAATCCTCCTGAATCACTAAAATTCACACCTTTAAAATTCATAAACTTACCAATACCTCCCATCTTCTTAACAACCTCAACACCAGGCCTAATAAATAAAATAAAAGCATTTGAAATAACAGCCCCAACCCTCATTTCCTTTAATCTTAAACTATCAACATATTTCACAGCACTTTTAGTTGCAACAGGCATAAAAAAAGGTGTCTCGACACTTACTGATTTTGTTTTCAAAACCCCAACTCTTGCACAAGTTTTTCTATCTTTATGTTTTATTTTAAATACCATGTCCTAATTAATCTAAAAGCATTTTTAAACTCTTTTAAAAAATTCGTAAGTATATTCAAACAATCAATAACCTCGTCGGTTTTGCACTTCTTCTTGTCTCTTCAAACCATCTAAAATCCTTGATCTAATCCCATTAAATCTTAAGTCTCCTTTTCTAATACCTAAAGCAACCTCTTTTGGAGTATATCTTTCAGAATCTTCTCCAACAGGTATAAAAGATACATCAGGACACCTATGACTCCTAATCCATTTGCCTAATCTTTTATTATCCTCAACACTTAATTTGTAATCTAAACCCATATTAAACAACAATAAACAAACTTTTTAAATTCTATTATACTCTATAAAATATGAAAAAAATAAAATTTTATTTTCTCTGGTTAGCATTAATCTGCATAATTACATTCATACTTCAAAATCTTCCAGGAATTCCAGGATTCACAGAATTATTTATTCTTAATCAAAAAGCAATCACTAATTTTCAAATCTATAGATTTTTAACAGCAATCTTCCTCCATGGCTCAATCACTCATCTTCTTTACAATTTATTTGCACTTTTATTCTTTGGAATAATTTTAGAAAAGAAAATTGGAAGTAATAAATTCCTAATCACCTTTCTTGTATCAGGAATAATAGCAAACATAATTGCAATAAATTTCTATAAATCAAGTTTAGGAGCATCAGGAGCAATTTATGGAATTTTAGGATGTTTGACAATTCTTGCACCTTTAACAATGGTCTGGGCTTTTGGATTAATAATGCCAATATCAATTGCATCTGTTTTATGGATAACAGGAGACATCCTCCGCTCTCTTGGAGCTTTTGGTGAAACAAATATTGGCTCAATTGCTCATCTTTCAGGAATTGCAATTGGAGTTTTAATTGGATTAATTTTAAGATTAAATAAAAGAAAAAAACCTTACAATCTTAATTTATTTCAAAAATTAAAAACCCCAATTTCAGAACATTATATAAGAAATTGGGAAGATGGTTTTGTGAAATAAAACTTTTAATTAATTATGTTTATATCCTTTATCTTGTTTATAATCGTCTACCATTCCACCTATTCTTTCATGGTTAGCTCTCATAAAATCTTTTAGTTCTTTAGAAGAAGGTTTATATCTTTTATCATCTTCAAAAATTAACCTCATATAATGCTCAGCTTCTCTATTTGTTCCTCTTAAACTAGACCTTGAACGAAATGGAGGTCTTAATTTAGTATCTAATGCAAGAAACACCCCAACAATAAAAACCAAAATACCTAACAAGCTCAAATAATTCTCAGCCCCAAATCCAATAACAGCACCTGTAATAGCTTTTCCTGTTAAAACTATAAACAACCCTGCAAAAATCAATCCAATTCCCAAACCTCTTTTCCAAGTATTCATAAAAAAACAAACAAATCTAAATATAAAAAACTATCGAGACCTTGAATTAATACTCCATCCCAACAATATAAAAAAAGATTATCATAACCTCTCTTGATTCCCTCTTCCTAACTTATTATAACTATTAATGATATAAATAACTACAAGATCAAAACATCTTCAAACTTTCAAAACACTTTTTATAAACATTAACCAATTTACTAAATAAAATAGAAATATTTATAAATACCAAAATATTGGTTTATATAAACCAAATATTTGGTTAATTACAATTTAAAATAAAAAATGTTAACAACCAACCAACTTAAAATTTTTGAACCCTTAACAAAAAACATACTTAAAGAATATCCTATTAAAGAGATAAAAAAATCTTCTGGTGAAAAATCAAATAATGCTTTATCTCTTGCTTTTAAAAAATTTAAAGATGAAAATCTTGTAATAGAAAAAAGAGTTGGAAGATCTTTACTTTATACTCTTGATATAAACAATGAACTAGTTTTTAATTATATTGAATTAATAAATATTAAGAAAATCCAAAAAATTGTTTTAAGAGCAATAAAAAGAATTAAAAAAGATATTGAAAAACACACTTCTTTTTTCTCAATTGTTATTTTTGGCTCTTATGCAATAGGAAAACAAACAAAAGATTCTGATTTTGATGTTGCTATATTTATTGAAAAAGAAAACAAAAGAAAAACAATAGAAACTGCTTTAAAATCATCAGAACTTAAAACTCCATTAAATATTCATGGACATGTTATTTCAGAATATGAGTTTTTAGAAATGTTAAAAATTGATAATGAAAACCTAGGAAAACAAATAGCAAGAAAAAATTTATCAATTTATAATTCCCATATTTTTTATTCATTATTAAAAAAAGGAATCGAAAATGGATTCAAGTACTAAACTTTATTTAGAAAGAGCAGAAAATGAATTAAAACTTGCAGAAATAATAATGCAAATAAGTATTAATAAAGATATTCAAACAAAAATTCTAGAAGTTAATAAACCAGAAACATATTTTAGCTCCATTATTTCACATTCTTATTATTCTATTTTTTATACTGCAAAAGCTTATCTTATTACAAAAGGAATAATAACAAAAGTTCCAAAAGAACATAAAAAAACTTATAATGAATTTAGAAAATTAGTTTTCCAAGGGATTATTGATAAAGAATTATTAAGATTATATGAAGAGGTCCTGATAAAAGCAGAAAAATTACTTGGAATATTTAGAATAGAAAAAAAGAAAAGAGGAGAATTCACTTACCAAAGAATAGCTCAAGCAAATCTTGAGCCAGCAAAAGAAAGTTTAGAAAATGCAAAAACTTTTTTAAAACATATTTATGATTTATGTGAGCAGTAAAAACTATCAAGAGTTCAGATAAACAATTTGCTTCAACTTAACTAATCAAAACCTCTCCAAAACTTCTAAAATTTACACACTTTCAAATAACTAGAAAATTAGGTTAGCAAGGCTTCCTAATTTTCTATAAATTGTAAGCAAAACAAATTCAATCACCTCAACCTCAAACTATCCCTCACTCCAAATTTCCCAACCCTTAACCTCTTTAAGCTCAACAACAAACCCCCCCCAAAATCCCCACCAACATCATCAGCAATTGCCCTAATATAAGTTCCAGATGAACACTCAATAACAACATCCATAACATAAAACTTTTCATCACAATCTTTTCCATCCTCTCCATCTCTCCCACCTCCCCTATCTTTTCCACCCTCCCCATCAAGCAACAAACTCCACCTTTTCTTAATCTCCTCCTGCCTAAAATCCCCTTTAACTTTATCAACTTTATTAATAACATATTTCAATAATCTCTTAGAACTAATCTTATAAACATCTTTAATAACAATCTTTTTTATATTAACAACCTTATTAGGAATATCAACTTCATCTAATCTCCCAGAACGAGCATAAGAAAACAAAGCCTTTCCTTTAAACCTATAAGAAGAAAATCCAGGAATTTTCTGCTCATATTTTCCTTTTAATTTTTTAATTTTCTTTTTCAATTCCTGAATATCAATTTCAACACTTTCTCTAAAACCTTTTTCAACCAAACCTAAAACATCGTGTGAATCAGAACTTAAACCAAATAAAATCTCAGCCCTATACTCTTTATCAAATCCCATATACTGCTTCATCTTTTTATTTTCATCTCCAACCAATAAAACCAAAACACCTTCAGCCATTGGGTCTAATCTTCCAGCATAACTCATCTTCTTACCTTTATAATGAGTATCCATTTCCTTAAACTTATTTACAGCTTGTAATGGAGTCAATCCAACTGGTTTGTATAAATTAATTGTTTTTTTCATATTATCCAACTCTTACAAATATTAAGACTTTTAAAACATAACCCTTAACCAAACTCCATCCCAAATAAATTCTTGATTAATTTTTTCAATCCTTTAATTAAGGATAGGTGAGTTAACATTTTAAATTAACTATCTTCAATGCAATATAAAACTCAAAGTGTAAAATTGGGTTAATTTATAAAAGATTAAAAAAATTTGGAATGAAACCCTCAGACTCATTTAGATTATTTAACCTCTGCTCAGCTTTTTATTTTAAGATTTTCCAAGTCTAAAATAAATCAAATATCTTTTTATAATTTAGTATTTTTACCTTAAAACCCTAAATAAAATTGTTCACTACCGTTGCACAAAAACTACTGATTTTGTTCATTCACAATGAAAAGATTTAAATACCTTATTTTTATTATATTTTTATGTTATCAGAAGAAGAGATAAAAGAAATACTAATAAAACAAAAAGAAATAATATTAAATAAAAAATATGGCATAGAGAGAACCATAATAAAAACTATTGAATCTAAAATTAAACTTCCCCATGTTGTTGTTTTAACAGGACTTAGAAGAAGTGGAAAATCTACTCTTTTAAGACAATTAATAAAAAAACATTATAAAGACGAGGATTTTTATTATATTAATTTTGAAGATGAAAGATTATTTAATTTTCCTGCTAATGAATTTAACAAACTTTATGAAGCTTTAATAAGTTTATTTGGAAAAAAGAAAACATTTTTTTTAGATGAAATCCAAAATGTAAATAACTTTGAAACTTTTGTAAGAAGATTATATGAAGAAGGTTTTAAATTTTTTATAACTGGTTCAAGTGCCACATTATTAAGCAAAGAACTAGGAACAAAACTTACAGGAAGACATGTTGATATTATTGTCAAACCTTTTTCTTTTTTAGAATTTTTAGAACTTAAAGAATTTAAACTTGAAAAAAATACTATTTATAATATTGAATCAAAAATTAAAATAAAAAAATATTTTGATGAATATTTAATAAATGGAGGAATGCCAGAATATTTGATTTATAATGATCCAGAACTTTTAACAAAAGTTTATGAAGATACTGTCCTCAAAGATATAGCAGTAAGGCATAAAATAAATAATATAGTTAATTTAAGAAACATATATTCTATTTTAATATCTAATTTTGCTAATAAATTTAGTTTTAATTCACTAAAAAAAATTACAGATATTAATAGTGTTAATACAATTAAGAAGTTCATAAATTATCTTGAAGAGACTTATTTTGCCAAAACAATAAACAAATTTGATTACTCGCTAAAAAATCAGATAATAAATGATAAGAAATTTTACATAATAGATAATGGCTTTATTAAAGTTTTATCTAAAAAAATTACAAAAGATAAAGGATGGCTTTTAGAAAATTTAGTATTTAACTCTTTAAATAAAAATAATAATGTTTTTTATTATTCAGATAAAGGAGAATGCGATTTTTTATTAGTCAAAAATAAAACAGTGACTAATGCAATCCAAGTTTGTTATGATTTAAATGAAGATAATAAAAATAGAGAAATAAATGGATTAGTAGAAGCTTTAGAAAAATTTAAATTAAATAAGGGATTAATTCTAACTAATAATCAAGATGATGAAATTAAGTTAAAGGGTAAGAATATAAAAGTAATGCCTGTCTGGAAATGGCTTCTTAAAGATAAATAAGAATTATGAATTTGAGATTTTATCCTAAAACAATCAATTAAACTTATTTACAGCCTGCAAGGGAGTCAATCCAACTGGCTTGCATAAATTAATTGTTTTTTTCATTTTCTAATCTTTAACAATGTTTAATAATAAAGCTTTAAAAAATATCTTTTTATAAGTTTAGTATTTTTATTAATCTTTTAAAATATGAGAAATAACACTATCTCCATCTTCTTAATCTACAAAACAATCCTCGCCTAGTAGGAGTTTGTGTTTTTACTTGAGGTCTAGCTACTGCTTTTTCCTTAACAACTTCAGGAATAACTTCTTGAATTCGAGTAGTACTACTTGTTTCTTTTAAAACTCTAATTGTTTTTGTTATAGGAGTATCTTTATATACAGGAACTTTTTTAGCATTTCTAAATGGCCCCCATCCATGGGTAGCAATACCTTCCCACCTATAACCTATCAATTTCCTATCATGACCAACAACAACCTCTCTTTCAACATACTCTGGCTTTGTCTTCACAGGAGTTACAGTTTCAATAGGTGTTTCAACAACCGGTGTTTCAACCACATCAGCCTCTAACAAACCCCTCACACGTGCTGCAATTAAAGGTTCTGTAGGTTTAGCCAAAGCTGCAGTTTGTTCAGGAGTTTCATCTATAAAAGGACTAGTTTCATAAGTTACTTGAGATTCTCCTGCAAGCCTCTGCATGTCTCTTATTATACGTTTTGCTTCTACCACAAGATCTGGAGGCGCTGTAGGATCTATGTAATTTGGACCTGTAACAACTAATGTTTCTTTTTGAACATCATCTTGTTCTTTTAATTGTGCAAGTGTTTCTGCTACTTTTTTAGATAATTCTGCGCTTTCTCTTAAATCTTCCCTTGCTCCATCAATTAATTCACCAAAAACTCCTTTTTTATCACCAGCAACAAGCCCCCCACCTGAACCAGGTTTTGCAACCCTTAATTTATCATCATCACCAGCCCCTCCACCTACTTCAGCATAAGTTTTTTCTTCTCCTGATTCATCCTTAACTTTAATTTTAACCTCACTTTTTCCTTCTTTTTCTCCTGCAACTAAATCAACATCAACTATTTCAGGAGGATTTTCACTAGTAACAACTTCAACCTTTTCTTCCCCTCCTCCTCCTTGCAAAGCAACTCCTACTCCTTTTTCACTAACACTAACAACAGGACCATCTGTTTTTGCTAATTGTTCTGGAGTTAGTTCCTCATATGCAATAAGAACTTCTCTTCCTTCTTTCATCCCAGTAATAGCTATTTTCTTCCCAGTATTTAAATCATATACTTCAACTCCTCCTCCACTTTCCAATAGAAAAACATCTTTCCTAAAATCAATTTTTCCTGAACCCATAAGGGAAAGAGTTAAACCAACTCTTTCTCCCGAATTCATTGGTGTAAATTTTCTATCTCCAATAACCATATTAGCATTTTGAAAATAAGAATTAACACCCTCTATCTCAACAAAACTCTCCTCTTCTCCCTCAATTGAAGAAAACTCAGCATATGTTCGCTCACCTTCTCCTAAACTCGAATCACTTGCATCCATATCAACTTTAAACCTAGCATCTTTAAAACTAATCTTTTTCCCACCTTCTTCTATCTTTATCCAACTTCCTTGTGTTACTTCTTCTTCAAAATAACTTTCAGGAGAACTAATACCAACATTATCATAATCCCTTAATTCTGGAAAAACCCTTATTGAACTTTTTCCATCAGCACTTTTATAAAATCCATGTGTATCAATAGTTCCATCATAAATAGTAACTTTTTTACCTTCTTTTGAAGTATAAATAAGATGAGCTTTTTCATCTCCTTTGCTATCAACAAACTCTATACTTGCAACATCTGGACTAGGATTATTCATCCTCATAAAAAGATTACTCCCACTAAAAGTAACTGAACTAACATAAGCATTAGAAGATGTTCCTTGTTCTATTCTTACTTTATTATTATCAAATCCAATAAGGGTAGGAACATTTTTATATCTTCTAGCACCTCCTTCTTGATTATCTTTTGCCCACCCCTCAACTCCTGCTTGGATTACCCTTTCAACATCTTCTGGGTTACTTAAATTTAAAAATGGATCAATAAACTCCTTATCCCAATTATACCCTCTCACAACTCCTACATACCCTAAAACCAAAACAACCAAAATCCCAAATACTATTGCAAAATTCTTCACCATTGCTTTTCTATCTTTTATCATTTTATTCTCCATAATCAATTAAAAATTCAAAAGCATAAGCTTCATTTTTATCTTCTGAAATTACAACAAGTTCTGAATTATCAGCAAAACCCAACATATCAATATAAACTCCTTTTTCATTTGCTTTATCAACTAAACATTCAACACAAAGCATATCTCCTGTCCTCTCATTAGTTTTAACAACATAATCTGCAACTTCTAAAATATCATATAAAGAAGATTCATAACTAACTTTAAAATCTTCTAATTCAATTGTAACTGCCTTACCATCTGTTTTAGCATCAATTGAAAAATCAATCTTAAACAAAACTTCCTCTTCAAAAATCTGAGAATCAACTTTTTTTAATTTATATGAAACTTCAAAGTTTTCCATACTAAATCCTTCCATACAAACATCAACATTATCCTTGACATAATCAGAAAGCTCTTTTTCAACATTGTCTAATCCTGGTATTTTAAATTCTCCTCCCCCATAATAATAAGGAATAAAAGTCCACTCTAAATCAAAATAATCCTCAGAACTTTCAGGCTTATTATAATAACCTCCCTGAACACCAATAGTTTCTATTGAATCTCTTGTTGATTGAGTTATACAATCAGAAATATGATTTTCTATTTCATAAAGTTTTGGTTTAATCTCAGCAGATTCAAAAAACTCTTGACTTAATTTATTTTTCTGATTAGAATTAACAACATAAAAAACAATTCCCGCAATTACTACAATAACAACTGCAACAATAATAAAAATTGTAACTTGCGCTTTTCTAAAACCCCTTTTCATAAATACTACTAAGTATGATTCTTTATAAATGTTTTTATTAATTCAGTATCTACTTACCTTTCTGAAGCTCCCGACGATAAAAAAATACAACCAATTTTACAATTTTTACATTATCGACGATAAATTAAAAATTAGCTTCAAAATACTAAATAATAACTATTAATTTTAAATTTATATTTCAAAAAAACAAAAACATTTAAATACTATTTCTCCTAAACTTTATTATGAAAAAAAGAGGAAGAGTAAATACTAATTCAAAGGCACAGACAACTATTTTTATAATAATAGCAGTAGTTATTGTTGCTGTTGTTGCAGGTGTTGTTTATTTAAACCAAGTAAGCAAGCAAACAGAACTCCAAGAAGTTTTTACTAAATTAGGAATTACAGAACAAGTTTCAACAGTTGAATCTTCAATTTTAAATTGTTTAGATGAAACAGCAGAAAGCTCATTAATTGTCATTGGAATTCAAGGAGGATTTTACAATGAACCAGAAAAATTCTTTGATTTAGGATGGGCAATTATTCCCTACTATTATGACAATGGAGAATTTTTAAAACCCTCAACAGACACAATTGAAAGCGAATTATCAGTTTATATTGACGACAATGCAAGGTATTGCTTTGAATCTCTTGAATATGAAAATTTTGATTTAGCATATAAAGCTTCAGAAACAAAAACAGAAATTAAAAAAGGAGAGGTTTCTTTTAAAACAGATTTATCTTTAACAATTTCAAAATCAGATTTAACATCAGACTTTAAATTAAAAAAACATCCTGTTGTTATTGAATCATCTCTTTATGATATTTTAGAAGTTGCAGATTATATAACAGAGTCACACAAAGAAGACCCTGAAATGATTTGCATAAACTGTGTTGCAGACATGGCAGAAATCAGAAACCTATATGTAGATATGATTGACTTTGGAGATGATGAAACAACAACACTAACAGTTATTTCAGAAAACTACACATCTTCAGAACCTTATATATTTGAATTCCTAAATAAATATCCTATAACAGATATAGAAATACCTCCAGCACCTTAAAACCTTCACTATAATATAAATCACAATAATTAATTTAAAACCTAAAACATTAAAAGCAAAATGATTAACAATGAAAAAAACTTATTTCAAAAAGTAAATAAAAATTATTATTTAATTTTCTTAAGTTTAGTTATGTTTGTTCTTGTGATGAGTTTAAATATTGGAGGGGTTTTTGGGGCAGAAGTTTCTAATATTATTGATTTTGTTGATGGAACTGATTATTCCTCAGCTTGGCTTGAATTTGTAAGAGAAAGAGTTATAAATAATGGTGATGAAACAAGAAGTCAGTTATGGAATAAAATTCAACAAGATAATGATAAAATAAATCTTATTAGAGACCTTTTTACTAAAGATATTTATACAGGCGTTTCAGGAGAAGGTGAAGAAGCAAACCTCTTATTCAAATCACTAACCTTAGAACAAAGAAAAGAAGTCATTAAATTAATTACAGGGGAAGATAACCTACCTATAAAAGGATTAGAATCTGAAGATTTAACTTTAGAATCTCTTGATGAAAACCTAATTTTAAAACATAAAAATGGTGCTTATTTTGATTTAGATGCTCTCCCTGATTTAAAAAAAGGAGTTGATATTAAAGCAAAAACAGAAACTTTTGTAAAAAAATCTCCAGGAAAATACTCCTTAGAATTAAAAGAGCAATCAATAAATTATAAACTTAAATCAGTTGAATATACTGATGACGGACTTGTTTATACTTATGAAACTACATTAAATAAAGAAAAAGGCGAAGTAAAAATAAATTTACAAGGAATAGGAACAATAAAAGCAAATGGAGAATATACAAATGAGAATATTAAAAAATATCCAAATATCTTCTCACCAGAGAAAAAAATAAATCTTTTAGCAGGAACTAAAGGACAAATCACAGTTACTCAAAATGGATTAATTAATCTTGATAATGGAGCTGTTATGAAATATGGAGAACATTCTATTAGGCAAATGATGTCAGTAGCTAACAAAGATAAAAAAGCAGGTTATCAAAATTATGTTCCTAATAATGATAAATTAAAAACATTAGCAAGACAAGGAAAATCAGATGAAACAGGGGTTGTGGATATTGCGAAATTAGGAATAAACCCGCCCCAATCTCTTTCTCCAGTTGATTCAGAAGCTAAACCAAAATTCCAAAACATAATTTTAGATTCAGAACAAGGAAGATTCTTTTTTTCAAGAAAAAGACCAATTAGCTTTATTGATTATGGAGATGTTTTTGAAAATCAGTATCCTACTGGACCTTATATTCAAATAATTTCAGAAAAAAATGGGATTACTCTTAAAGGAAAATCAGATAATTATATTGGTTTTATTGCAAATGCTGGTCAATATATTAAAGAAATAAATGTAAAAAACAGCAAAGGTCAATCTCAAATTTATGGATGGGATAAAAAAAGTCAAGCAGTTTATACATATGGTGCTTTTTACTTTAGAAATGGAGACCTTTTGCAAAAAACATATCAAGATGAAACAAGTACCTATAGGGGTAATCAAGGAAAAGCAGCTGCAAATGTTGGAAAAATTGAAAAAGTAGGGGAAAGAGAAAGAGTAGTTGATAAGGGAATAATTTTAAGAGGAAAAAATAAATATTTGATTACAGAAGTAAATGGTGACGAATCAGTAACTTATTCAGTAAAAACAGATGATGAAAGATATATTACTAAAAAAACAGTTGTACATACAACTGCAATTCCTCAAAGAGAAGCTACAAAAAGGATGGAAAAGATAAATCAAAGAGTTGGACAAATAAGAGAACAAGCAGTAAAAGCAGCAGCACAAGTTGAAATTTCAAAACCTATTACAGAAACCCCTACAACTACTCCTGAAACTACTACTCCAACTCAAGAAACCCCTACCACTTCACAATCAGGGGATACTAGTCCTTCTGTAGAAGGACCTATTCAAGATCCTGTAGAAATTGTTCCTACAACTCCTGTTAATAAACCACCACTAACCATCCCTGCCCCTGAAGGATGGAAGGATGATGATAGTCATCTTAAAATAAGTACAAGTAATTACCAACCTACAAGAAGAATAGCCCAAAGGCCAAGATTAAAAGGATTTTTTAGAAGGTGGTCTTAAACTAACTCTATTCAAACCCCAAAAACCTTCCTCTGTTCTAAATCTTTTTTATAATCATAACCTTTTTTCTTTTTCCAAGATTCTCTAACATCTTCCTTTAACTTTTCTTTCCCCTCATCATCAAGATATCTAATTAAAAACCTAAACCCAGAATAATTCCCATTTATCTCAACCAAACTTGTTAAATTCAAATGATTAATATCTCCAACACTAATCCTAACTCCTTTTTCTTTAGCTAATTTTTCTAAACCATTAATATTAACAGGAAATTCACTAAACCTAACTCTCTGAAAATCAGCAATATATTTTGCTATCTCCAATATACCATTTAAATCAGATTTTTCAGAAAAACAAGTTCTATTAAAATAAATTACACTTTTCTCCCCTTCATCAACACCTTCTTGACATAAATCTAAACAAACATCAACATCAAACTCAACTTTTCTATCTTTAATTAAAACCCCTGTATAAATACTTGAATTCTCTAAATTAAAATCAAAATTATTTCTTAACATCAACAACAACCCCTTACAAACATCGTCACCTAATTCATCTTCAATAAAAGACTTTTCAGGCACTAAACAATTAACACCATTAAAATAATAAGCAACAAATTCTGCTCCTTTTTCAGCCTCATCAAACTCAAACCTATTTTCAGGTTTTGTCACACAATAACCTCCTTGCAAACCAACCAACTTCAAACTTCTTTCACCTAAAACCGGCAAATAATTTCCAATTAAAATATCTAATTTTTTAAATTCATCATCTAATCTTTTTCTTTTTTCACCCTCTTCTCTTAATCTATTATCCTCATTTCCCTCTTCATAAATAAAATCAGTGGTATTAGAACTTGCATTAACACCAAAATCCCTTTCAAACCTAGGAGAACAACTTAAAACACTTCCTAAAACTCCAACTCCAACTAAACCAATTAATCCTTTAAACATTTTTGGCCTTGTAAAAATATTTTTCATTTTAATCTCTCTCTCAAACTCTTACTTAGTTTATCTAATTTACTTATCATTATTTCAATATTTCAAATACCTTATAGAGAACTTTGCATAAGTGCGATTTCCGAAGGAAATTTGGGCAAAGTTCTTCTTAGAGAATTTTGATTTTTGGACTTTTTCAAAATTCTCTATAAAAATCCAATCAAAGTTATCTTTAAATAGCTTGCTTTTTTTATTTAATAATGAAAAAAAGAGTTTGTTTAAGTATTTTATTTTTAATTACAACAATCTTAGTTCTTAACTCAATAACAACAATAACCGCTCAAAATCCTTTTAAAAACGATGATTATAATTATTATATTGAAAGTCTTGAAAATATGCAGGAATTTATTAATCTAAAATACGAAACTAAAAGGGGCGTATGGCAAGGATTTGAATCTCAAGAAAGAATAAATTTTTTAAACCAATATATAAAAACAAAATATCCTAAATTAAATATTCAATTAACTGGTTTTAATTCAAATAAAATTAAATTAGGAGAAAAAGGTGTTATAGGAACTTCTGAGGTTTATATTGACCTTGAAAGATTAGACCAATATAAGGGATTAAAATCAATTGAATTTATTCCATCAGATAAATCAGAAACAGGAAAAGCAAAAATAATTTTTAATTTTGAAAATGGAAAAATAACAACAGATTCTGGTTTTTTAAATCAATATAATACAATTTTAAATACAAAAGATGAAACTTTAGATGGATTTAAATGGAATGGTCAAGGAGAACTCGATATCTCTGAGAAAAAAATTAGCATTAAAAGTAATGCTGAATTTACAAAAAATATTAAAGGATATGATTTTAAAATTAAACAATTTAAAGAAGAAGAACCATCATGGATTAGATTTAATGAAGATGGACATTTAACAGGGGTAAATATTAAAGCAACTGTTTTTGATTTAAAAGAAAAAAAATTTGTTAGTTTTGATTTATCAACTAAAATTCCAATTAAAATCTTTATTGAAAAAAGAGAAGAAGTAACTGATGCTGTGACCAGAAGTTTATTTGGAATTCAAGAAAAAATTGATACATCAGAATTTAACTCTCCCTATATTCATCTTGATGTTCGTGAAAAAAACATTGAAGTTAGTGGGGAAAGTTATATTGCAGTAGATTTAGAACAATCAATTAATAATTTTAAAGCAACAGGAGGCCCTAACTTATTATTAAGAAATGGAAAATCAGAAATTCAATTTGCAAATAACCATATTTATCATGATAGAAAACCTTCTCAAGTTTTATATGAAGTTAAAGAAATTAGCTTAGAGGATTCTGAGGGAAAACAAATAGATAAACTAACTGCCAAAGATATTGGAGGAAGAACACTTCTTTATGACCCTTCTAAAAAAGAAAAACAAAGAGCAGTTATAGCAAGAGGCCCAAGATGGAATCCTGGAAAAAATATTGAAGGACAAATAATAGGAGAAAAAACTCCTGGAAATGAAATAACAGGAGATTTTATTATAGAGAATTTAGGAAGAAGACAAATGCCTATAAAAGACCTTTATGACCAAATAGAATCAAGTATGGACAATGAATTAGAAAAAACAGCACAAAGTCTTGGAACAACAAAAGAACAATTAATAAAAACAGCAGAGACAATAGAGAGTGTTGCAGATACAGTAGAGAGTGTTGTAGATGCAATGGGAAATGTTGCAGAGGCAGTAGAAGAATCAACTAAAAGAGAGATTGCTAGAAGAACTGGGATGGATATTTATATGGATGATGAATCAAGATTAGCAAAGATTTTTAATATTCAAGTTCTCACTCAAAAAAATAAAGATGATATTGAATTTGTAATAAATTATTATCAAACTAAAGAAGTAATTAAAAAATGGAGATATCAATACCCTGCAATCTCACCTTATCAACAACTAAGATTAACATCAGAAGGTTTTTATATAAATGGAAGACAAATGGATTCTCAAGGATTAAGCCCAGTAGTTTTAGCAAGAATTAATCAAGGAGCTGTTGAATCAGGTGTTAGAAATAAATATATTACAAATAGAAAGGCACTTTTGGGATTTATAAATTATAGAAGAGGAGTAAGATAATTTTTAAATAACTTTAAATATACCTTTTTCTTAATAAAAAAATGAAAAGAGGAAGAGTAAATACTAATTCAAAAGCACAAACAACTATTTTTATAATAATAGCAGTAATTGTAGTTATCTTAATAATTACTTTTGTTTATTTTAATAATTCAATCTCATTTACAAAATTAGATGCAGAATATTTTGAATCATCAGAACTAAAACCTCAACTAACAAATATAGAATCTTTAATAATAAATTGTTTAGATGAAACATCAAAACAAGCTTTAGAAACAATTGCAATTCAAGGAGGATATTATCAACAACCTAAAAAAGCACTTGAACTTGATGATGTTTTTGTTCCCTACTATTATTATGAAGGACAATATCAAAACCCAACAAAACAACAAATACAAACAGAACTAGAAAAATTTGTAAATAATAATTTAAAAAATTGTTTAAACAATATTCAAGTCACTGATTTCACAATTAGCATTAAAACACCTAAAACTCAAGCATTAATTAAACAAAAAAATGTAGAATTTAAATTTGATTCTCAAATTAAAATAATCAAAGACAAGAAACATGTTTTATTTGAAATTAACCAGCATCCCCTAACTCAACCCTCAGCACTTTATGATATTCTGGAAGTTGCAGATTATATAACAGAATCTCATAAAGAAGATTCTGAAATGTATTGTATAAGTTGTGTTGATGAACTAGCAGAAGAAAAAGATTTATATGTTGATATAATCCCAATAACAGACATAACAACTTTAATCATAATATCAGATAACAGAACATCATCAGAACCTTACAGTTTTGAATTCCTAAATCAATATACAGGTGATGAAACATCACCAGAGTTTGAAGTTGGAGGCAATGTTCCAGAACCTCCCACTGGAGGAGTTGAATAAAAATGGGGAATATAAAAGATAAAAATAATCAAAAAACAAATTTAAAATATTTTTTAATTATGTTAATAACATTAGTTATGATTGTGGGGGTTTTAGGTGAAGAACTTTTATTACAAAGTGATGAAAATATTATAATTACAGAACTAAATGATGCAAGAATAAGTGAAACTGCCACTAAATGGAATTCCCTCAACGATGAAAAAAAAATAACAATTTGGCCTAAATTAGAAAAAGCAACTCAATTGAAAATAGTTTATAAATTAACTGATAATGAAAGAACAGAACTTATAAAAATGCTTAAGGATAATGAAAGAAATGAGTTTGTTAAATTAATAATAACTGGAAATAATCCTGAAAAAGATATTAAAGTTGCAGGCCTTGAAAAAGCAACAGATATAAAATATATAACTAATAGAACAGGAGAAAATGAAAAAACATTTCTACGTTTAATTGATGACAAAAAAAATGAGTATGTAATTGAATTAAAATTTCTTTCTAAAGGCAAAGTATCTTCAATAACATTTAATGAAGAACATGGATTTTTATATGAATTTAAAGATGGAACTAAAATTTATCCAGGTGTTCAAGGATATTTTGAACAAGATGATGAAAAAAATGTTTTTTTAAGATTTTATGGTGAAGAAAATGAAAATGCTAGAAAATTAAAAATCCCTTCTCCTTCTGAAAGTGATCCAGATAAATTACTAGAAATAGATTTAACAAAAACCAAAGAATGGGAAGGTTCTAAAATTTCATATGAAGAAGGTTTCTTAATAATCTCAAAACCAGGAGATAATTCAATACAACACAAAATCCCCCTTACAAATCTTCCAGAAGATTTTAAAGAAATAAGTTTTAAAAAAAATACAAACAATCCTAATGATGACTACGGAATATTTTATTATGACAATGAAGAAAATTCAAATTCTGTTTTTGTTAATGATGGTTCTTGGATTGAAAAACATGGTACTGAAGCCACTGCTGAAGAAAAAGCATATGGTAAATGGATAGTAAAAGCAGAAAATAAAGATAAAACAAAAACAATAGGATATCTTTATCCAGGAGAAAACAAAGGCAATACTTTCCAAATAGGAATAGCAAAAGCAGGAGAAAAAAGAGATATAGAATTATCAGGATTACATGTATGGGATAATCCAAAATTAGCTGAAGGTGGTAAAGAAGGACCACACATAACTGCTCTTGATAAAGAAGGAAACCAAGTATCTATTTTTCCAACTAATAAAGATAAACCAATTGAAGATAAATATTATGCGGGTTTTGACCCTGCAACAAGCAGAATAAGAGGAAAAATGGATTTAACAATAAACAAAGCAAACTATCCAGAGTTTACAGATGAAGACGAGATAAAAGATTTTACAATAACAATAGATGGTGAAAATGATATTGTTGTTACAACAAATAAAGAATATGAAAATGAAAAATATAAAGTTCTTATTATGGCTCCAACAAAAGATGAGGCTCCAGACGGAACTATAACTATAGGATATGATGTAAAAATACCTGAAAATTATGGTGATTTTAGTTTAAAACTAGATCAAGACATCAATATAAATTTTTATAGGGGAAATGAAATTACTAAAACAGAAGTAATATCTAATGGTAAAAGATATTGGCAATATTCATCAGGAACAAAACAAGAAAAAGTTCCAAGAGCAGGAGCACAAACCCTAAGTGGAAGTGGAAGAGTAGGAAATAGTGAAAAAGGGCATTGGGAATATAGAACAGCTAGGGTTGGTCCTCTTGGTTTTGAAAGAAGAGGACCTTTCAAATATGGACCTCTTACAAGAGAAAAAAGAATTCCAGTCAGATGGATTCCCGAGGGTGTTTCTGGACATATTAGTGATAAAGTACCTCTAAGAAAAATAGGAGATACTGTAACTGAAACAGGAGGGGATTCAAAAGATATTATTCCATTACCCGATAGTACAACACCTATTGTTACACAAACTCCAACACCTCCAACTAGGAGCTCAGGAAAAATGATGAAAACACAAAACGGAGAGGAAATATTTGTAACTCTTAAATCAGATGGTTATTATCATGATAATATCGGGAATAGATATGCCACAACTGGATGTAGTGCATCAGGCTCAGGCTGTACTCTCAACCTAGTTGATCCTATTCCTAAAACCACAGTTTTTGGAACAAATTGTCCTGATGGAAACTGTATCCTTAGAAGAAGGTAACAAAACCCCTCATCCCAAACTCACCACCTTCTTTCAAACCAAATTTCAACCAACCCATCCCTCAAATCTTTTCATCACCAATGCACACTTTTGTTCATTACTAATGCACACTTTTTCTCTCTTAATCAACCTTTTCAAAATAATCAAATGTTACGTTCTACTGTAACATATTAAAAATCCTCTTCAACCCTCACCTCTCACTCAACAAAACCTCTACTTTCTCAACAATATCTCTTGATTTTTCAATAAGCTCTGATAACAATACCTCATTCACACTTGTTTTGGTTCCATATTGAAATTCTTCTCTTAATGATTTAGCATCTTTAGCAGTCATTTGTTCTGTTGTCCTAATAAAAATTAAATCTTCAATATCAAAATTAATTTCTTTAGTTTCAATTAAAAATTCTATTGTATTAATTGTGCATTCATGATTTTTAGATTCAAATCCTTTTTTAAATAATATTGCTAAAAGTGCATGATACATTGCATAATAAGATTGAGAAACTGCCCAATCCTCAAAATTTCCTTCCACATTATAATCTGCTGCCCTTAAATTATGTTTTGCTTTTTCTATATGTTCTTTAGAAAGATTATCCTTAGGATTAATTCTTTTCATTCTTTTTTCATTTGCAAGACACCAATCCAACTTAGATTTACTACTTAACATTTTTCAACACATCTAAAAATACTGATTCTCCTTTTAAAACAACTCCAGTCCTAAGAATATCAAGAATTACTTGTTTTTTAGTTTTTATTTCTTTAATTAAATCTTTTTTTTCTAATATCAAAGGAACAATTGGTTTTGTTCTTACTTTTGATAAACCTAAACAAAATTTAGTAACCTCTTTAGGTTTATTTGTAACAAATAAAACATCAACATCATTAAAACATTTATTATTTAAAACAGAACCAAATAATATAATAAGTTCTGCATTTTCAAAATTCATTATCTCTTCCCCATATATCTTAGAATATCCTTCTAAAACCCTTCTCTCTTCAATAAGAAGTAACTCACATAATTTTAATATTTCATTATTTTCTAAATTTATTTGATAAAACTTTGCATTTCCCAAATTAGAAGAAAAAACCATATTACTTTCTTCCAACTTCTTAAAAATTTTAAAAACACTTCCCACACTTATTTTTAATTTTTTAGAAATCTGATTGATGTTTTCTAATTCTAAATTTTTCAATAAATAAAGTATTATCTTTTTTGTATTTTTAGGTATCATTTTAAAATATTAAACAAATAAGCAATTGTTTTTATATTTTCACTTAAAGTGAATAATTATTCATTATTAATGAATGTTTATAAAGTTTTCTGTCGCATCTTATTCCCCATTCTCATTTTCTTCAACCAGCACCCTTACACTCTCTCAAATTATTTCACCCAACTTTTATAAACTATATTTTACTAACTAATTTATGAAAAAGAGTGTATCAAAATCATATTTAGCAATTGCTGTATTTTTAATCTTAATCCTAACAATCCAATTTATAATTACACAAATAGATGATGATTCTTTTATATATGGAAATGAATTTGAAAAATACTACCTAGGAAAAACAAGCACGGGGGTAAGGGATAAGATGATTGAGGATAACCCAGAAAGATTTATCACAGGACTTCTAGCCAGTCCAGAAAGCAAACAAAAATTCATTGAATCATGGTTTGAAAACGACTTAAACTCTCCAGATAAAACCCCCTATATAAGCGATGCATCAAAAACAATATTATTTAAAAAAATATATGAAAAAGACAAAGACTTTGCATTAGAAATACTCCAACAATCAATAACAAAAATACAACAAACAGCCCCTCAACATTACGACAAATTCTACAGGGGAAAAATAACTACACTAGACATCAACCCAGCTATTTTAGAAAACCTAAAATGGAAAGAAAACACATTAACAATTCAAGATGAAGAAGGTAAAACAAAAGCATTTCTTGATTTTGACAATCCTCCTAAATTCATAAGAGAAATTTTAATACAACAAAAATCAGAAGAAGATGATACTTCTCAATTTGCAATAATATCAGATGACGGCACTGCTAAAAAAACAATTAAATTTGATTCAGGAAGCATAGATGAAGAACTAAGAGTTTTAAGACCAGATGGAACTAAATTTGGTTCAATAAATTCAGGAATAAAATCAGTTGAATTAGAAAATAATAATCTGCAAATACAATATTATGATATAAATGGGCAAGTTAAACAAACAAGTATTTCCCAAGATGAATTACAACAAGATAAATTTCAAGAAATTATAAAGATACTAAAACCACAACTTGAATCAGATACTCAAATGGATTTTGTAACAATCCAAAAAATATTAACTCAAGAACAAACAAAAACAATTATCACAGAACTTTTAAACAACATACAAGATTTAAAATTAGATTCAATAACACCAAATGCAATAAGTTTTGGATATAGAAGAAAAGACAGAAAAGCTCAAGATGAAACAATTGAATTCAGCTTTGATGAAAACCAGGAACTTAATATAAAAGCATCAGAACATGCAACAGTTGTATCTACAAATTCAAAACAAGAACCAGACTTAGTTCTTAATTCAAACCAAGAATTAGAAGCAGATTCAGAATTTTTATTTAATAAACATGGAGAACTTTTAGCTCATAAAAATACAGAAGCAATTATCTTTGATTCAGATGGTTATGAATCAATTACTTTTAAATCAGAAAAAGTCATGATAGGAACAACAATCGTAAAAAGCAGTTTAGCAGATGTAATTTCAAAAATTGGTTTTGAAGAATTTTTAGATGCTGATGGAAGAATAAGTAGTGAAAAAATACAAGCTGTATTAAAAGGAGAAACACCCTTAACTGATGAAACATCAAAAAGAGCTATTGAAAAATTTCTTGCATTATTAGAAAAAGACACTAAAATGTTTGAACATTTAATTGCACGAGAACCAGTTGATACGCAAGCAGAAATAATTGCTTTCTTAAAAGAACATTTAAAAAACCCAGAACTTCAAATCACAACAAAAAATAGAATACAAGATACCCTAGATGTTCTTAAAAAAAATTTAATCCTAAGTACTGAAAAAACTTTAATAGGTATGCTTGGAGATGGAGGAAGAGAAAGATGGGATAAACTTCTAGAAAACGAAGGTGTAAAACTTTTACTTGATGAAGCACAAGAACAAACAGAAAAAGCTTTATCAACATTAACAACCCCTCAAAATCTTCAAATACTAACAAATTATTATAATAATCCTGAGGATTCAAATGCAAAAGATGCTTTTAATAAATTAATTCAAACTGCTTTAACTCAACATGTTCAAGATTATGATGTTTTATATAGTAGTGGAGCCTTTGAACAAATTAAAACTAAAATTCAAGAAAACTTGCAAGGTATTTCTTCTCCTGATTCTGAATTTAATCTAGAAAATAAAATACAAACTAAAATAAATGATTTAATTACTAGTACAAAGTTTACTGATTTTATTCAACAAACACTTGAAACTTCTAAGAGTGAAGGAATTACAGAAGAAAGTTTAGCAACAACACTTCAAACAAAAATAAGAGGAGAAGTAGAGCAAGGTATTAGAGATTTTATTGAAGATAAACCTAAATTAGAATTAACTGATGAGGAAATAACACAAATTACTGAAACATTATATCCTAAAGCAGATGCAAAAAGTACAGCTCAAGCATTTATAGCTATTTATAATCAAGCTAAAACAGAAGTTGAAAATGAAAAAGAAAATTTCATAACTTCACTTAAAACCGATTTAGAAAAATTAAGACAACCAAGATTTGAAACACACCTTTTAATTGATGTAGAACTAGGAGACATAGTTTATACTGGAAATCAAAAAGCAGAAGTTGACACTAAAATACCTTTAAGACAAGTAAAAGTCCAAAATACTGGTTCAGAAGATAATGCATTTACTTTAAAAAGCAATGGAAATATTATAGCTCAATTTATTGACAAAGAAACTAAAATCTCTAGAACAACCACTGGACTTGTTGCAGGCATTGATTTAATAATAAATGAAAATGCACAAGGAAATAATAAATTAAAACTTGTTTCAAGAGGAAACACTTATGAACTTTATGACCTAGGCAATCCAACAAGAGTTAAAGTATCAAGAGACCAAGGCACTGCAACAGTTACAGGAATACCAATATTAGGTGAAATTCCTTTAATAGCATCAGAACTAGAAATAACAACATCAAAAGATATTAAAGACATTGGTGCTGACCCAAATGCAGAAATTAGAATAACAAATATTGCTCAAGGAAATATGGGTGGTTTAATTGGATGGATTGTTAATTTAGTTGTTCAATATCAAGCAGGTAAAAAACCACAAGACCTTTCAGGATTTGTTTCATCATTTAATACGCAATTAGATGCTCAAGCAAATGAAGCTAGGAAAATATCAGGCTTTGAAGAACAAATAGTAGAAGGAGAAGAGTTTATTAAATTTGTAGAAATAAATAATATTGAAGTTCCAAATAATCAAAGAAAAGAACTAGAAGATAGTCTTTATATGGGAAGACGAATTTTAAATGACCCATCAAACAATGCATTTAAAGCAGAATTTCTACCAATAATAAATTTCTTAGCATCACAACAACTTCCACATCACCAAAGCATTGTTTTTACAAATAATGGAGTAAGTGTTGCAGGAAATAGTTTTAATGGAGGAAATCCAAATAAGGTTGCTTATAGAATGATAATGAGAGAAATAGAAAAAAACAAGGAACTTGCAATATCTCATAAATATGTAGATATGCAAGGAAATATAGTTAGTCAAGGAACTTTTGGAACTCAAGGAAATTCTCAAAATCAAGGAGGGGGTTGTATACTTTGTAATTTATTTAGAAATTTATAAACAATCTAAACTTAAAAACACTATGAAAAAAAGAGTTGCATTAATTTTAATAATGATTTTAATAAACCTAACCTTAGTTATTACTCCAACATTAGCTTCAGGTGATGAAGATAATGATTTAACATATTATAATTCAGTAAAAAGTCAGGAATTTTTTGATTTAAATCCTGGAGATAAACAAAAGGTATGGAAAGATTCAGAAACATGGGAGGGCATAAAAACAAGAACTGAAAAACAAACAGCAATTATAGAACTAACTAATAATATTATAGAACAAAGAATTGAAGCAAATAAATTAACAAAAGGATATATTGCAATAATGGAATTAGGAGGAAGTGTTCTTTTAGAAAATTTTAAAGAGGCAGGTTTAAATGATTTTTTAGGAATAGACCTTTCAGAAATTTATAAAAATAAAAAAAATCTAGGACAATATTTAAAAGATACTTATGGAATTGATTTTGATATTCAAGAAACCAAACTTGAAAGCATTGTTGGTTTTGACAGTTCCAAACTAACCTGGTCAGAAGAAGCAGGTGAAAACAAAAACATTATTGGAGATGGAAATGTTTGGCTAGATTTAGAAAAAATCCCAACAGGAGTTACTGGAATTGAATACAAAGAAGGAGATACAAAAGGAGGCAAGTACACAGGAGGAAGTTTTATTTTAACACATAATTCAGGAATGGAAATTGTTCTTGCACCAGGAACAACAAATCCCGATGGAACAATTAAATTCTTATCACAATATTATGAAGATTATAAAGAACCAGGAGATAAAAAACTATTTAGAATAGATGGAATTAATCTGCCCCCTCCTAATTTAAGAAACTTTAATTTCCCAACAACCAGTAGTGATGGAAGCCCAATAACTGGAAAAGTAATTTTCACTGAAAATGGTTTTAAATTAACAGGAGATGCTCAAGTAAAATACAGCCAGTTTTCATTTACAGGAACAAAACTAGGTGAAGATTCTCAAGAAAGCTATATTCAATTTCACAAAGATAAATTCATAATAAAAGGAACAAAGTTTGAAAGACAAGATTATCTAATTTCCCAACCAACAAAAGATGATTTTATTATTCATTTTGGAACAATAGAATATCTTGGAAAAGATGAAGATGGTAATGAAATAAAAGACTTTGCTTCTTTAAATTTAGATGGTTTAGTTAAACAAGCGAGTTTTGAAGATTCAGAAGCAGCAACAATGGGAGATGTAATAAATCCCATTAAAAGAAAGTCTATTACATCTCCTGCCTCAAAACAAATCCATTTTAAATTTAATGAGCAAGGAGAACTTACACATGTAAGTAAAGACAATATCAATGATGGAAAATTAATCCCATTAACAATTGGTTTAAGGGGAGAAAGTTATTTAAAAGATATTTATGAACAATCAGGAACCACAGTCAAAGAAATAATAGACACAGCCACCCAAGGTGAATCTATTGGTTACAATGATATAAAAAAATTATTTTATGAAGATTCAACACTAAAAGAAAATGCAAGACAAATAAAAATTGATTCATATCAAGATAATTTTGTAAGTATAATGGGTGAAAATGTTTTTGTAGGAGGAAAAGGGGATATAGAAATATTAAAACCATTAAATAGTTTAACAGGTGTTGATGCAAAGGATTTCAGTGTAAATGTTGGAGAACTTCCATTAAGATTTAGTGAATCAGGGATATGGAAAAAAAGAGGAGGACATGAAGGAGAAACTTTTAATATTAATTCAATAACTGCAATAAAAAGTGGTGAACTAATGGACACTATTCTAACTACTCCAAACAATGAAAAAAAACCTGTTACAAGTTTTACAATTAATACAAATAATCCTCAAGGTAAAATCTATACTGAATCAGAAACCCTTACAGCAGGAAGAGAAATTCTTGCAATAGTAAATGGTATTACTGTAGATGTTTATACTAAACTTGATAAAGAAAACCTCCCAGAAGTTTCAGCATTAAGTGGATACTCTTATAGAAATCAATTCATTGATCAATTACTAGAATCAGATTTATCAGTAAATATTGATGTTTATGTTCCTAAAGGTTTAACTCTAAAAGGAGATAAAGTAAAAAAGATTTTAGATGATATAGTTTTTCCAAGATTTTTTGATGCCCTTGCTATGACTCCTCTACCAATAGAACCTGAAACAAAAAGAGTAATTAAAAGGGAAACTGCTGAGAAAATAAGCACTATCTCAACTCAATCAGTAAAAGATGTGCAAGCTTTTAAAGGAGGTAAATTTTCACTTTCTTATAAAAAAGATGGGACAATTGATATTCAATTTCCAGAGCAAGGGGTAAAAACCATAACAGGGCATGAAGAACTTATAAAAGACACAAGGCAAGCTCTTATAAGACTCCCTCGTTTAGAAGAAAGGACTGTTAATTTTGATTTTTATTATGTTTTTGGAGAACAAACATACTTATGGCCACGGGATTATCTTTATCCTCTATGGAAAAGAACAATTGGAAATACAGGTTCAAGAAGCAGGGTATCAGGCCCATCAGACAATGAATTCTTTTATGGAGATATGGATAGAAAACCAGGAGAAGAAATTTCTGGAGGTTATATTGGTAAATACACCTTGCCTGTACCTTCAAAAAAACAAGAATAATATATTTTTTAATAAAATTCATTTAAAAAATCTGGAAAAGAAAAATCACTTCTATCCAAACCTTTTCTCTTTCTTTCAATTTGATATTGTTCTGCATAATGTGGATAATCTTTAACTAAACTTTTTTCATCCTTTGTCTTTTCAAATAATTTTTTATCAAGCATATAATCTAAATATGTACAATCCTTATAAGCTGAACCTGATTCTTTCAATATTCTATCCCAATTTTCAGTATCTTCAGTAACTATCCTTTCTCCACCTTCCCTAAAAGGAGATGCAAGAATTTGTCCAAAAGCTCTACCTCCAGATCCAAAATCATTATTTGCAAATCTTTGATGAAATTCATACCCTTTATAACCTACAATTGATAACCCGATTAATACTGTCCCAGCTACTCCAATTGCTATTTTTTTAGCCAAACTAGGTTTCTTAAATGGTTTTCCATCTACAACAGCTCCTTCTAAATTTCTTTCTATTTGATTTACCATTTTCTTATTTTTTTAAACAATTCCACCTTTATAAACTTTTCTATTTGTAACTACTACTAAATAGTTAGGATTATGAAATACTTTTAATTTTCTTTTATTCATTACTAACCTCAAATGCAAGACAATTAAAAACAGATTCATATCAAGATAACTTTGTAAGTATGATGGGTGAAAATGTTTTTGTAGGAGGAAAAGGAGATATAGAAATATTAAGACAATTAAATAGTTTAACAGGTGTTGATGCAAAGGATTTCAGTGTAAATGTTGGAGAACTTCCATTAAGATTTAGTGAAGATGAAATGCATATTTCTAGAAATTCACATAATATTAAAAATACTTTTAATATTGAAGCAATAGCATTAATGCAAGGTGGAGAACTTGTTGATGCAACAGCAGGCAGTAAAACAAGTCCTTATTTTAGAATAGATGCAGAGGCAGGAGATGGTGAATTCTTTGATGAATCAAAAATATTTGTAGCAGGAAGAGAAACTTTTTTAGGACCATATGGAAGTTTTGTTGATTTACATATTGATGTTAGTGAAGAACATTTAAAAAAAATCCAAGAAGAAATGAAAAGTGTATCTGATTTAGGTGCTAAAGATGCATTTATTGCAGTAATGCTTAACCCTAAAACAATATCTGACGAAACAATACCTGGTTTTGAATTTAAAATAGATACTTATGTTCCAATAAAAGGAGTTGCATTAAATGCTCAAAAAACTAAAGAAATTTTTAGTAAAATTATATGGCCTAAATTAATAAAAGAAATAGTTTTAGATTATCCATTAATAAAAGATTCTAAGCTTGGAGAACTAAAAGTAAAAGAAGGGACATTGCAACTTTATGAAGGAGTAATAGATAGGACTACTAAAGATATGACTTATTTTAGAGGTGGAAAAATTTCTACATCAATAAAAAATAATCCAGGGAAAGCTCCTTCTTTAACAATAAACCTTCCAGGAGAAAGAGAAAAACCAATTCCATTAAATAGCAAACCAATTAAAATTACTGAAAATGGTGAAACCACAGAATTTTATTCAGAAATAGAATTTTATCAAGATACATTACAAGCAATATTAAGAATGCCTGAGCTTGAAAAAGGAGATGTTGACCAATTTACATCTTATGGAGGAATTGGAAATTTAATTATGCATATTAAAGAAGGAGAAGAATTAAAAGATATTCCTTATTGGTCAAGACCTTATTTAAAAACATTATGGAGATATAGGCTACATCCCAAATAAAACCTCAATAGAAAGTTAGCTAATTTTTTCAAAATTAGAATTATTTTATCAATTTCAGCCGACTCTGTCAGACTAAAATTCCATTCTATATTATTAATATA
>Ga0265596_1000368_pt1 | contig 28505 bp, 26 predicted proteins | sample saktaG_FD_190143 | JGI IMG/M metagenome (GOLD analysis project Ga0265596, IMG submission 190143) | Saline water microbial communities from Sakinaw Lake, British Columbia, Canada - sak_2013_06_06_60m | ecosystem: Environmental > Aquatic > Non-marine Saline and Alkaline > Saline ...
CAAAAACATAAACAAATAAAACCAACTCAACTAACTAAATAGACCTAACGCTTATTTGGTGGAGGTGAACGGGATCGAACCGATGACCTCCTGCGTGCAAAGCAGGCGCTCTCCCAACTGAGCTACACCCCCGACCCGCTATCCCACCTCAGGCAAACATTCATCCTTCGGCAAACAGTAATAAAATAATAAGAAAATAACTCGACATCTAAAGGTATGACGTCATAAATGAGGGGAATGTTAGTCTAAAACCTTCTTATTATTAAAAGTAACTTGCTACACCCGATATTTTGGTGGGCCTAGGTAGAGTTGAACTACCGACCTCACGCTTATCAGGCGTGCGCTCTAACCAACTGAGCTATAGGCCCATTCCTTACCTGATTTTGTTTACCAACAGGACCATAACTTAATACAAATTGAATAGTGAGGATAGTAACTTGAGGGCATTGACCTCAGGATGTAAGCTTCCAGATGCATACAGATGCATCTTTACTTATAAGCTACTCCTTAGAAAGGAGGTGATCCAGCCACAGGTTCCCCTACGGCTACCTTGTTACGACTTCACCCCGATTACCAACCACACCGTCGGCATCTGCCTCCTTCATAAATGAGGGTTAGCTCAATGACTTCTGGTGCAATCAATTTTCCGGGTGTGACGGGCGGTGTGTACAAGGCCCGGGAACGTATTCACCACGGCGTGCTGATCCGCGATTACTAGCGATTCCAACTTCATGAAGTCGAGTTGCAGACTTCAATCCGAACTGAGGATGGCTTTTTGAGGTTTGCTTGCTCTCGCGAGTTTGCTGCTCTTTGTACCACCCATTGTAGCACGTGTGTAGCCCTGGGCATAAAGGCCATGAGGACTTGACGTCATCCCCACCTTCCTCCGGTTTAACACCGGCAGTCTCTTTAAAGTGCCCAACTTAATGATGGCAATTAAAGACAAGGGTTGCGCTCGTTGCGGGACTTAACCCAACATCTCACGACACGAGCTGACGACAGCCATGCAGCACCTGTCACCAAGCTCCTCAAAGAGGCACTCTCCTGTTTCCAGGAGATTCTTGGGATGTCAAGCCCAGGTAAGGTTCTTCGCGTTGCATCGAATTAAACCACATGCTCCACCGCTTGTGCGGGCCCCCGTCAATTTCTTTGAGTTTTAGTCTTGCGACCGTACTCCCCAGGCGGTTCACTTAATGCGTTAGCTACGGCACTGAGGGGGTCAATACCCCCAACACCTAGTGAACATCGTTTACGGCGTGGACTACCAGGGTATCTAATCCTGTTTGCTCCCCACGCTTTCGCGTCTCAGCGTCAGAAAAGGGCCAGAAAGCCGCCTTCGCCACGGGTGTTCCTCCTGATATCTACGAATTTCACCTCTACACCAGGAATTCCACTTTCCTCTCCCCCACTCTAGCCAAGCAGTTTCAAATGCACTTCCCAGGTTAAGCCTAGGGCTTTCACATCTGACTTACTTAGCCGCCTACACGCGCTTTACGCCCAATAATTCCGAACAACGCTTGCACCCCCCGTATTACCGCGGCTGCTGGCACGGAGTTAGCCGGTGCTTCCTCTGGTGGTACCGTCAAGCATGGCAGGTATTAGCCACCACACATTTCTTCCCACCTGACAGAGCTTTACGACCCGAAGGCCTTCCTCACTCACGCGGCGTCGCTGCGTCAGGGTTTCCCCCATTGCGCAAGATTCCTCACTGCTGCCTCCCGTAGGAGTCTGGACCGTGTCTCAGTTCCAGTGTGGCTGATCATCCTCTCAGACCAGCTAACCATCATCGCCTTGGTAGGCCTTTACCCTACCAACAAGCTAATGGTACGCGGACTCATCCTTTAGCAATAGCTTGTAAACAGAGGCCATCTTTGACTGATATGCCGTTGCAGATCAGCATTATTTGGTATTAATCCATCTTTCGATGGGTTATTCCTAACTAAAGGGCAGATTATCCACGCGTTACTCACCCGTGCGCCACTTTACTCATCCGCCGAAGCGGACTTTCTCGTTCGACTTGCATGTGTTAGGCACGCCGCCAGCGTTTGTTCTGAGCCAGAATCAAACTCTCCAGTTTAAATTCTAATTGAGACTAATCTCAATTTCTCTCAAAAAAACATTTTAGGACCCATAAATCTATTATCCAGCTATTCAATTGTAAAAGAGCATACGGAACGAGCTTCAACTTATATTCCAAACCATCTATCTTGTCAAGAACTATTTCTTTCTTTCTATTCTTAACCGTGGCAATTAAAATTGCCGACTAGCGAAACGAAAGGCAGTATCTATACCTTCTTCCCCCTATGTGTCAAGCTTTATTTACAAAAAAAATAATCAATATAAAAAGGATACTTTAAGTGAAATTACAGGCTATCAATCTATTATAACATCTTATTTTATTTCACTTTAATTACTGCATACTTTTTCTTGCCCTTACGGAGGCGGATTTCTCCGGCCTCATTAATATGGCCCAACCCTATGTTTTCATCAATTGACTGTATCTGCTTGCCGTCAACATAAGCTCCGCCTTGTGCAATCAGCCTTTTTGCTTCACCCTTCGATGAGCATAAGTTAACTTCGCTAAAAAGCTCAACAGGGGAAAAACCCTTTTCCAATTCTGCTCTCAATTTTACAATGGTAGTTATTGCGGACACATCCTGCGAAACTTTAGATCTTGGTATCGAGCTTGAGGCAATGAGCGCAGGATCAACGGGCTTCAAATTGAAAGCACTCGCCGATGCCCTCCAGGCAGAAACGGCTGCTTCTTCACCATGCGTCACCTTCGTTGCTTCAAAGGCCAGTACAACCTTAGCCATATTTAACTCAGCATCAACAAGTTTTCTTGCTTCCCGTATCTCCTCCACAGGCAAAAAAGTGAAAAGGGCAAGAAATCTTTCCAGATCGGCATCATCAGTATTTATCCAGTATTGAAAATAATCATAAGGACTTGTAAACTTAGAATCCAACCATACAGTCCCCTTTTCTGTTTTTCCCATCTTATGACCCAGGGAAGTTATTATAAGAGGAAACGTTATCCCATACACCGCTTTTCCTTCAAGCCTTCTTGTAAGATCAATTCCTGCTACTATATTGCCCCACTGATCATTACCCCCCATTTGAAGAACGCAATTATAATGCCTGTTAAGATAAAAGAAATCATAGGATTGAAGGAGCATATAATTAAACTCAATAAAATTAAGTCCTTTTTCCAATCTCATCTTATAGCTTTCTGCAGTCAACATTCTGTTTACACTGAAATGACGTCCGATATCTCTTAAAAACTCAATGTAGTTTAGTTCAGTTAACCAATCCGCATTATTTAACAAGATGGCCTTATTTCTACCAAAGTCCAGATAACGAGAGAGTTGTAATTTTAAAAATTGTGCATTTTCATCAACTTGTTCCTTTGTTAAAACCTGCCGCATTTCTGTCTTACCACTTGGATCACCAATGAGAGCAGTCCCCCCACCAATAAGGGCAATTGGCCTGTGTCCATGTCTTTGCATATGGGCGAGGGCCATTATGGGAACAAGACTGCCTATATGAAGGCTTGTAGCGGTAGGGTCAAAACCAATATAACAGGCAATCTGATCCTTTTCCAACAGGTCTCGAATACTTTCTTCATCCGTTACCTGCTCAATGAAACCCCTTTCAAAAAGTACGTCATAAACGCTCTTCAAATCACAAACCTCCATATCAAAACAGGGCTAAAGACACAGGGCAAGAGGCAAAGGGTAACAGCCTTTAGCCTTTAGCCTTTAGCCTTTAGCCTTTAGCCTTTAATCTTCCAGTTTTAGATTCAATCTTTCGATATTGAAACTTTTTCCACTTTCATCGTCAATGTCTATTATAACACCCTGGAGCCATACATTTTGTTTTGCCACATCATATCTGGCAGGAATTGAAGTTAAAAACTTTTTAATAATTATATCCCTTTTCATCCCTATAACGGAATCGAAAGGACCTGTCATTCCTGCATCGGTAATATATGCAGTACCTTGTGGCAAAATTCTCTCATCCGCTGTCTGAACATGGGTATGAGTTCCCAGAACAGCACTAACCTTCCCATCCAAAAACCACCCCAGGGCCTGTTTTTCCGACGTGGCCTCAGCATGCATATCTACAATGATTACATTGGTTTCATCCCTTAATTTACGTATCTCCCTTTCCGCCACCCTAAATGGACAATCAAGGGGATTCATAAAAACCCTTCCCATCAAATTCAAGACCCCAACGGGCTTCCCCGAAATACTTCTCGCTACAACACTTCCCCACCCAGGGGATCCCTCCGGATAATTGGCCGGCCTTAGAAGGGTTTCATAATCTTCAATAAAATCTGTTATTTCTTTTTTGTGCCATATATGATTACCCGAAGTTAATACATTTATTTTATTGCTATAAAGCTCCTTCACTATTTCTCTCGTTACTCCAAGACCACCGGCCGCATTCTCACAGTTGGCAATAACCACATCTATCTTATGCTCATTCACTATCGAGGGAAGAAGCCTGCCGACAATTCTTCTGCCCGGTTTACCAACTATGTCTCCGATAAAAAGTACTTTCACTTACCTCTATATTCCATTTCTATTTTGCGAAGTCAGACACCCTCATTTCCCTTATAACGGTAACCTTGATCTGACCGGGATACGTCAGTTCAGCCTCAACCTTTCGTATTATGTCTTTGCAGAGCATTACGGCATCGGTATCTGATATTTTTTCATTTTCGACAAGGATACGGATCTCCCTGCCGGCTTGAATGGCATAGCATTTATCAACACCACTAAAGGAGTTTGCTATATTTTCGAGTTCACTTAAGCGCTTTACATACGTTTCCAACATTTCCCTACGTGCCCCGGGTCTTGCCGCAGAAAGCGTGTCTGCTGCCTGAACAAGGACACCAAGCAATGTATTGGTACGACCATCATCATGGTGAGTGGCTATTGCTTGAACGATTTTCTCCGATTCGCCAAACCTTTTGGCATAATCTGCTCCGATGGCAGCGTGAGTTCCCTCAACTTCGTGATCAATCGCTTTGCCTATATCATGGAGCAATCCAGCCCTTTTTGCCTCTTTTACATCAAGTCCTAACTCGGCCGCCATCATGCCCATCAGTTGAGAAACTTCTATGGAATGTTGAAGAACATTTTGGGAAAAACTTGTCCTGAATTTAAGTCTCCCAAGGAGCGACAACAACTCGGGATGAATATCATGCACTCCAACATCGAACGATACCCTTTCGCCTGTTTCACGAATTATTGCATCAACTTCCTCTCTGACTTTATTGACGACATCCTCAATTCTTCCCGGATGAATTCTTCCATCACTTATCAATCTTTCCAGTGATAATTTTGCCACCTCGCGACGTATGGGATCGAAACTTGAAAGGACCACCGCTTCAGGAGTATCATCAATAATCAGATCTGTCCCTGTAGCAGCCTCTATGGCTCTGATATTTCTCCCCTCCCTCCCAATAATCCTGCCCTTCATTTCATCTGAAGGCAAATTGACAACGGAGACTGTATTCTCGGCCACAAAATCACCGGCATAACGCTGAATAGCGTAAGCAATGATCTCACGAGATTTCCTGTCGGAAGTTCGTCTTGCTTCATCTTCTATATTCCTTATCATGACAGCCGCATCACGTTTTGCCTCATCATTCATCAATTGAATGAGGTAGTTTTTTGCCTCTTCAGATGAAATGCCTGCAATTTTCTCCAATCGCATTCTCTGTTCTTTGATAATTTTATTCAACTCACCATGCTTTTCATCCAATTGAGATTCCTTATTGATAAGACTTTTTTCCCTCTTCTCGATATTCGTCTCTTTTTGAACAAGCAAGTCCATTCTCTTGTCCAGACTTTCTTCTTTCGATCGAAGCCTTTTCTCTAAATTGTCAAATTCTGCTTTTTTCTCCCTGGTCTCATTCTCAATCTCAGCCTTCGTTTTCAGGAGATTATCCTTAGCCTGTAAGATGGCTTCTTTTTTTATTGTATCAGCTTCTTTTTTTGCTTCATCTACAATTCTTACCGACAAGGTCTCGGACGACTCCAGGATCTTCCCGGAAATTCTCTTTCTCAGAAGATACCCCAGGACAATCCCTATCGCAAGCGCCCCAAGCGCTATTATTAAAACCATTGCATTACTTCCCAAATCCATTTCACCTCCTCACAAATATCGCATTAAGACGATATCATGACCTGCTTAAGTATAATTAAGATACAACAAAAGGGGATGCAATTAAGGGGAGTCACTTGGAAGGGCTAAGAAATATCACTAACAGGGGAAATCCTCAACATCCATCAAAAAAGTCTGAGGAACTGATTTATCTTTAAAAAACCCAAGAAGTTCCCCCGCTTATGCCGTGTTAACCACCTTTTTTGAACCTCTCGTCAAGGTGGGTGCCCTGTTGTAGCTTTAGGCTTTCCACCTTTATCCTGTTCGGGATACTGGCAGACCTGCTCACCACTAACAAGGGAAGGCTCCCGGCTCTAAGGTGTTGGCTCAAAAAATTTATGTTAATCACAAACATCGCAGGGGATATCTTACGTATTTTCCTAACTTATTTCTTCTATATGGTTAATTAATTTTTCAGACTTGCTTTCCAACAGGCTATAAAATTCCTCTTTTTCTTCCCTGAGTTTAAACAATTCATCTGCAACGTTTAAAGCAACTAATATAGCAATGTTTACAGTTGAAATATCTTTCGAGGTGTTTCCCATCTCTTCGGCCCTATCATTCACATATTTAACAACACCTTCTACATACTCATCCCCTCTATCACTCAAAACTGAAAATCCGCGCCCCATTACCCTTATATCAAAGCGTTTTTTCAAACGTTCTTCCCCAAAACTCAAATTTCTATGCCATGAAGCATATCAAGCAGTGAATCTACTTTTGTTCGAACAGAATCCCGTTCTTCATTTAGCATACCAATTTTATTCCTCACCCCTTCTAACTCTCCATCCTTGCTCTTAAGCAATACTTCTAATTCCTCATTTCTTTTTTTCAGCAAGGCATATTCTTTTATAATACTCTTGACCTTCTCCTCAAGTTCATTAAATTTGACTAATTCCACTGCGAGCACTTTACCTTTCTACGATCTATTAACCCTTCTTAAATAAAATAAATTTTACAGCAGAATTATGCCAATCCACAATATAAAAGTCAAGATCTTATTTTCCTGCCAGCCTCGTCAAAAATCGTAAAATATCTATGAACTGCATCCAGCAAATCTTCTCTTTCATGTATTGAAACCACCATTTGCCTGAACTGGGCACCCCCTCTTAACCCTTTTGTATACCATAAAAGATGTTTGCGGAAGTTTTTTACACCCATTTCTTCACCAGAGTAACGTACACTCATGTTCAAATGCTCGTGTATTATATCTTCCCGTTCTTTCAATGTGGCTGGAAAATAAACACACGCAGATGAAAGATAGTTAATTATATCCCTGAATATCCATGGATTGCCAAGGGCTCCCCGTCCCACCATTACTCCATCACACCCTGTTATATCGAGCATCCTTGATGCATCTTCCGGATTTCTTATATCACCACTCCCTATTACAGGAATATTCAACCGCTCTTTGACCCTGGAGATGAGTTCCCAATCTGCCACACCGCTAAACCCCTGCTCAACTGTACGAGGATGCAAAATTAAGGCGTCCACGCCGCAGTCTTCGGCAATGTCAGCTATATCCATGGCATTAATTCCGCCTCGCTCCCACCCTGATCGGATTTTAATTGTCAGAGGCAAGTTCGTGGCCCTTCGCATTTTTTTCAGTATGACAGCAACCTTTGCCGGGTATTTCATCAGCGCAGCGCCTGCTCCTGTCTTCAGAACCTTTTTTACTGGACAGCCTATGTTGATATCAATAAGATCAGCCCCCTCATTTGTCACTATCCTTGCGGCTTCGGAGAGTACATCCGGGTCTGCCCCAAATATCTGGACACCAAGCGGTCGATCCTCCGAAGATGATTCAATATACCGATAACTTCTCCCCGTTCTCATCACAAGGCCGTTGGAACTGACCATTTCCGTAAAACAAAGGGCGCAGCCAAATTTTCGTGCCAGTGTCCTGAACAGTACGTCCGTAATACCGGCCATGGGTGCCAGAAAAATATTATTTTTTAGTGACAATCCGCCGATTTTCATCTGAAGCCCTCTTGCTTTATAAATTTTGCTGAATCTCTTTAGAGTCTTTATTCACAACAACTGCGTTTTTTGCGCAGATATTGGGCTAAAGACGAAAGGCAAAAGGAAGGATTAAGGAATAATTCTCTCAGGACCTTTAGCCTTTAGCCTTCAGTCCTCATTGCTCGTTGCTCAGACCTTGCTGCTTTGCCGCATTAGGGGTGTTGGAATGGATACGCCTACGTCAAATAACTTAAATCTGAGCTTTAACCATCTTTTGGCATACCTTTCGCCAAAGATCGATCTATCAAAGCCTTATTATACGCAGAAAAAATATCTCTCCTTGAAAGAATTCCTATTATTTTCCTTGGATTATTTTCATCAACGACGGGGAGTTGTTCTATGTTTCTGAACCCTATCTTCTTTAGAGCGGTATCCAGGTTCTCATTCTTGTTAACAGTAATTACTTTCGCCGTAGAAAATTCTTTCGCCACAACAAGGTCTTCTAATCCCTCTTCATAAATCACACCCTTAAAATCCTGGAAGGTCAAGATACCTGTTAGCAATCCTTCATTATTAACTACAGGAAAACTTGAGTGTTTACTCGACAGGGTGAATTTCAATAAATCTTTTAGCGGCATATTTTCTGATATGGTTTCCACTTCATGTGTCATGGCATCTTCGACAAGGAGAGATTTCATGACATTCACCTCTTTTCCGGCCCGAATGTTCGTTCCTCTTCTTATCAACTTTGTCGTGTAGATAGATTCTCTTTTAATTTGACTTGCCACGATAGAGGCGATGATACAGGAAAGCATGAGAGGGAGAATAATTTTATAATCGCCGGTCATTTCAAAGAGGATCAGGATGGCAGTGATAGGCCCATGAGTGGTTGCCGCAACAACCGCTCCCATACCGACAAGGCTGTATGCCCCCGCAGTAGCCGTTGTCGCAGGAAGGAGCGTATGAACAAGGTATCCGAATGCACCTCCCGTCATTGATCCAACAAACAGAGAAGGCGCAAAGATTCCCCCCGACCCACCGGATCCGATTGTAAGAGACGTAGCCAGGATTTTAATAAAAACCAATGCGAGTATGATAATCCAGGGCAGTTTTTCCAGGAGTGCAAGTCCGATGGCATCATATCCTACGCCAAAGATATGAGGGAAAAATATCCCGATTGTTCCGATCATCAGACCGCCGATTGCTGCTTTCATATATTCGGGAACTTTCCAGGCATCAAATAAATCCTCTGATTTATAAAGAAATGTCGTGAAAAAGACGCCAATCAGACCGGCAATGATGCCCAGAATCATATACAATGGAATTTCAGATATACTGACCAGCGTATAATGAGGAACCACGAAAGCTGGATAATTACCCAGATAGGCTCTGGAGATGACCGTGGCCATAACAGATGAAACAACGATAGGGCTGAATGTGGCGATACCAAATTCACCCAGAATGATTTCCATGGCAAACATAACACCGGCAATGGGTGCATTGAACGTCGCAGCAATACCTGCAGCAGCACCGCATCCCACAAGGGTTCTCATCCTGTCGACAGAAACACCCATGATCTGGCCGAATGTAGATCCGATAGCCGACCCTATCTGAACAATGGGACCTTCTCTTCCCACTGAACCACCGGAACCGATACATATCGCCGAAACGATTGATTTTATTACAACAATTCTCTTTCTAATCACTCCGCCCTTCAGGGCGACAGACTCCATAACTTCGGGAACGCCGTGTCCCTTGGCTTCCCTCGCAAAAAAGTACACTATGGGACCGACTAATAAACCGCCAATGATAGGGGGATAGAGTTTTGCATACCAGGGCAGAGTCAATAAGTATTCGAGAAAGCCCTCTCCGCCATTTCCAAACAAGGTATCCTGGACAAAGCGGATCAACCACCTAAACCCGACGGCACCATAACCACCCAGTATTCCAACGACCATTGCCATGAAGATCATTACAGCATGTTCGTTTGCTTTAAATCCGGTCACCAAATTATTTTTCAAAAACTTCCCCATCAACAGATAAAACCCTTCTTTCTTCAATAACCCTATCAGCTCTTTCCAGATCTTCAATGGTATTTATCCCCATAACTTCAAGGGAGTCATCAATAACAAAAGAGATGGCCTTATATTTTTTTCTTACAGCAATTTCTAAAATATCCGTAAGATAATATTCACCCTGTGCATTTTCATTGCCAATCCGGGCCACAGCATCAAAAAGGAACTCGCTTTTCACACAGTAAATACCTGAATTTATCTCTTTGATACGCTTTTCCTCATCAGTGGCATCCCGCTCTTCAACAATCTTCAGGATATTATCTCCCCTGCCTTTTACAATTCTTCCATAGCCTATCGGATCATCCAGCCGCGTAGTCATAACAGTCACCGTCGCATTGTTCGTTAAATGACATCCAATTAAAGCCTCTATAGTGGAAGGTAACAAAAGTGGCACATCACCGCACAGGATCAAGATATCTCCCTCAAAGTCTTTCAGCGCGTCTCTGGTCTGAAGTACGGCATGACCGGTTCCCAATTGCTCTTTTTGTTCGACAAAAACAATATCCCTGTCTTTTACCTTTTTTCTGATTATATCGGATTGATGACCTACAACAGCAACTATTATTTCCGAACCGGCATTTCTCGCCAGCTCTAACGGATAAAACAACATCGGTTTTCCGCAGATGTAATGAAGTACCTTTGCGAGATCGGAACGCATCCTCGTTCCCTTGCCGGCCGCTAATATGATGGTGGCTAATTTCCTTTTTTTAAGGTACTCTAACATTCCAACATCTCCTCAGTCCTCAGTCCTCAGTCCTTAGCCTTTATACTTTCCGGCACAATAACAAGAACTTCTTTTATCGATTTCATATCGGCATCTTCAATAATAAAAAGGATTTTGCCACTTCTAAAGCTCTCACTCCTCCGGGGAATCTTTCCCATCATATATAAAAGAAAACCTCCCAGCGTTTCATAATCGCCTTCAGGAATCTCAACGGGAATAATCTCTCTTACATAATCCATCTTAACATGGGCACTAAACAGATACTTTCCAGGCCCCACTTTTCTGTATAACATATTACCTTCATCACTATATTCATCGTCAATCTCACCGACGATCTCTTCCAGAATATCCTCAATAGTGGCTATACCGACAGCGCCTCCATATTCATCCACGATTATTGCCATGTGTTCACCCCTTTTCTGCAACTCAAAAAGGAGTTCATCCGTTGGTTTTGTTTCAGGCACATACAATACTTCATCCCTGATACAGGTCTCTATGGGATCATTTTCAGATAATGAGGCCGACTTTGCAGCCTCTCCGTAAAGCACCTCCAAGAGATCAAAAGAATGGAGCATACCTATGATATTATAGCTTCGGTCACGATAAACGGGTATACGTGAATATCCTTTTTCAGTAATAATCATGGCAGCTTCACGCAGCGTCGTATCCGCCGAAAGGGCGGTTACATTGGACAGGGGGACCATGATATGTTCAGCCGTTGACTCAGGAAAATCGAAGATTCTTTGTATCATTTCCTTTTCTGACGTCATAATATCACTTTGGTCTCCATTTTTCTGGAGGAGGAATTCCAAACCTGCCCTGGTTATATATGGCGTATAAAACGTTCTTTTTTCTCGTGAGAAAACATAAAGGGCGCCCCGCGAGATCTTTGATACCACAAAGACAATGGGGTAAAGAATCAGCGAAGAAACCCAGATAAACCATGAAAGTTTAAGAGCAACAGTTTCCGCATGCTGCTGGAAAATACTCTTGGGCACCATTTCACCTATTATTAACAGAAGCGGAATCATGACAAATATTGAAATAAGTTCACCCTGACCAGCCCCAAAAATCGATATGAACATGGATGTCGCAATGGCGGTATTCGTAACGACACAAATGTTGGTTCCTGTCAGAGTTGTGGACAAAAACCATTCCGGTTTGTCCAGAAGTTTCAAGGTCAATACTGCTGAACGAGAACCCGTCTTCGCTTTGTTTCGAATTTTATTTATGTCAGCCGCAACAAGGGCTATTTCTCCTCCCGAAAATAAACCCTCCAAACATAAAAACAAAAATATAAACCAGAAAGACAGGAGATTATCCATCATTTTTCTCCTCTTTCCCTGCTACTCTGACCGTCATAATTCTTGCCTTACGAATTTTTTCCACTTTGAATGTATATTGTTCGAAATCCACCTCATCTCCCTTTGAAGGCAATTTTCCAAAGAGGTGAAAAATAAATCCCCCTACCGTGTCAAACTCTTCTGTGGAAATGGATGTTTCGGCAAGTTCATTAAAATCCTCAATGTCCATCGCTCCTGACACGACAAACGTCTTATTATCAACCCGTTGAAACAAACTCTCCTTCACATCGTCTTCATCATAGATGTCACCAACAAGATTCCCCAGGATATCATTCAGAGTTACAAGACCTTCGATACCACCATACTCATCCACTACCATAGCCATCTGTATTTTTCTCATCTGAAAATCTCTGAGCATGCCTTCCGCACTTCTTTCGAGAGGAACAAAATACGGGTTTTTCAGCAATTTTCTGATACTTTTTGTTTTGCTTCCTTTTGAAATTTCTTCCAATAGATGCTTCGCATGAAGAATGCCGAGGATATCATCTTTATCAATTCCATATATTGGTATCCTTGAATACCTCGCCTTGATAATCTGTTTCCCCATTTCTTCCACACTCATGGAAATGGGAAGACAAAACATGTCTACTCTCGGTGTCATGATATCTGATACCATGGTATCAGCAAGTTCAAATACCCGGTGGATCAAATCCCTCTGGGATTCTTCCAGAGCCCCCTCCTGATGACCGACATCAACAAGGGTTATAAACTCATCCTCCGTCAACACAGAACTCTGTACGGGAACGGTCTTCCCAAATAAATAGACAAACAAATCGGATATCTTTTCCAGCACCCAGACGATGGGACGTCCTACCTTGTAAAAGAACATCAGGGGAAGTGATATAGATGTGGAAAATCTTATTGGATAATTGACGGCAAATGTTTTGGGTATGGCTTCTCCAAAAATGAGCAATGTCAAGGTAGTCACAGCTATGGCCATCCATTTTCCATCAATTCCAAAGAGATACAGAAAAATGGAAGTTGTTATAACTGCAATCGTGATATTGACCGACTCATTACCAACCAGTATAGTGATCAGTAATCTTCTGGGATAAGCCAGGAGCTTATGGATATAGGCAAAGAAAGGGTTTTTATCTTCCTGCATTTTGTGGAGATGGAGTGTGGTGAGAGAAAAAAGCGAGGCTTCAGAACCGGAAAAAAACCCCGAAAGAAGCAAAAGGATGAATAAAAAAAAGAGTTTTATAGTAATATCGTGGTCCAATACTAATCTATCTCAAAGTCCTTGAATTTTGAAAGTCCATTTCTTCAAAACTACCTTCATTTCATCGAAAAGTCAACACGTTAAAATCCCCGTTAAAATCCAGCATAAAGTCATTTGACGAATATACCTTTTTTAGGATATATAAGTAAATTATTGTAATGAAAGTTAATTCAAAGACAGACTGAGACCTTTGCGGTTAATTCAGGAGGTACTATCATGGTTAATGTTCTTTTAATTGGAAACGGTGCGCGGGAACATGCAATAGCAGAAGCGTTGACCCGATCAAGGCATAATCCGAAGCTCTTTTCGTATATGAAATCGAATAATCCTGCCATTTCATCCCTTTCTGCCGATATCCGGATCGGAAATTACACCGACTTAGACGATATTAATCAATTCGCAAAAGAAAACAGGATCGATTTCGCGATAATAGGACCGGAAGATCCTCTCAATAATGGTGTCGTCGATTCCTTACAAAAAGAAGGTATTCCGTCAGTAGGTCCAACCAGGCAACTGTCCCGGCTGGAAACTTCCAAATCCTTCACAAGAGATTTACTGAAAAAATATGACATCCCGGGAAATCCGAAATACAAAGTTTTTTCCTCAATGGACGGTATCGAAGAATTTTTGAGCGAACTGGATGAAGTTGTTGTTAAACCCGACGGTCTTACCGGCGGAAAAGGCGTTATGGTACAGGGAGACCATTTTCAGACGAAGGCCGAGGCCCTTGAACATTGCCGGGAAATTTTTAAAGAACACTCCGTTGTCATCGTTGATGAAAAACTGGAAGGCGAAGAATTTTCGCTACAGTGCCTTTCCGATGGAACTACAGTCGTCGCGACCCCCCCTGTTCAGGATCACAAGAGAAGATTCGTCGATGACAAGGGACCCAATACGGGAGGAATGGGTTCCTATTCTTCGGAAGATCATTCCCTGCCCTTTATGACCGATGAGGATGTAGCAGAAGGCCTTGCCATAACACAAAAAGTGGCGGAGGCGATTTACAAGGAGACAGGTGAGTATTATAAAGGAGTTATGTACGGCGGCTTCATTATAACGAAGAACGGCGTCAAGCTCCTCGAGTACAACGCCAGGTTTGGAGATCCTGAAGCCATGAACACTCTCCCCCTTCTGAAAACAGATTTTGTCGATGTCTGCAAGGCAATTATCGAGGGAACACTTAATACACTGACGGTCGAATTTGAAAAAAAAGCAACCGTCTGTAAATACATTGTACCAAAAGGCTACGGCCTGCCAAAGGATCACCCCGACGCGAAATCAACCTCTGAAAAAATTGAAGTGGATGACGTAAAAGATGCAAAGCTATATTATTCCTCCGTTGACAAGAGGGAAGATGGCCTATATATGACCACTTCACGTGCCATCGGAGTAGTCGGAATAGCGGAAAACCTCGAAAAAGCGGAACAGATAGCAGAACGGGCGGTATCATCCGTCAAAGGGCCCGTAGACCACAGGCCCGACATCGGCACAAAACCGCTGATAGAAAAAAGAATAGACCATATGAAGAAAATAAGGGGATAAAAAAGCTCTCAGCGATCAGCTGTCAGCCGTCAGTATTAACTGATTCTTTTGAAATACAATGAGGAAAGTAGCGTGCCCTCTCTGTGGGGCACAGAGATCTCACGCTACTTTTGTCATTCCCGCGGAAGCGGGAATCCAGTTTTTCAAGCACTTATGGACTCCCGCTTCCGCGGGAGTAACTCGATTTTTGACTTTTTACGAGGCCATCTTTGTTACTTAATATAGAGGAGAATTTGAATGGAAAATGAGATTAAACGTGCTCTTATCAGTGTAACCGATAAGAGAGGAATTGTTGATTTTGCAAGGGAATTACAGATATACGGTGTGGAAATCCTTTCTACGGGGGGAACCGCTGCACAGTTAAGAGAAAATGACATAGCCGTAACAGATGTTTCCGATTACACCGGGTTCCCCGAAATGATGGACGGAAGACTGAAGACGCTTCACCCAAAAATCCACGGAGGGCTCCTTTCCCTGCGGGATAATGAAGAACATGTAAAATCGGCGGAGGAACACGGCATCGACATGATAGACATGGTTGTAATCAACCTTTACAGGTTTGAGGATACAGTGGCAAAAGAAGGGTGCACGCTGGAAGATGCCATAGAAAATATCGATATTGGCGGCCCTACAATGCTCCGTGCAGCGGCTAAAAACTACCGTTTTGTAACAGTCGTAACTGACCCTGCCGACTACTCAAAGATCCTCCAAGAAATGAAAGAACACGGGGGAAAGATTTCCGAAGCCACGAACTTTACCCTCGCGACCAGGACCTTTCAGCTCACGGCTAGATATGATGCCGCTATATCAAATTATCTCGGTACGTTGACACCGGAAGGAAAAAAAGAATTTCCTGAAACCTATACCATGCAATTCATCAAGGCCCAGGATCTCCGTTATGGAGAAAACCCACATCAAAAAGCGGCTTTTTATCGTGAAAGAGAAATGCCCTCCCCGGCGGTATCAAATGCCAGACAGTTACAGGGGAAGGAACTCTCATACAATAATATTATGGACAGTGATGCAGCATGGCAAATGGCGTCTGATTTTGAACTTCCCACTGCTGTTATAATGAAACATTCGAACCCGTGCGGCGCGGCAACATCGGGCGATGACATTTTGGAGGCTTATAAAAAGGCTATGGAAACCGATCCGGTATCGGCCTTTGGAGGGATTGTTGCCTTTAACAGACGTGTAGACAAAAAAACAGCCGAAGAAATTGCAAAAATATTTCTGGAAGTCGTTATTGCTCCCGGCTTCGACAGGGATGCTGTTGACATACTGGGCACAAAAAAGAATCTGAGGATACTGGAAATTTTACCATCTGCGGGAGGCCGAGCTGCCGATTATGACTACAGGAGAGTTGTCGGAGGACTTCTCATACAGGAGAGAGACAGTATTGGCGAAGATATCAAAAAGGCCCAGGTGGTAACCCAAAGAACTCCGACGGAAGAAGAATACCAGGCCCTCGACTTTGCATGGCATGTTGTAAAACATGTAAAGTCCAACGCTATTGTTTTCGCTACCAAGCATCAACTGATAGGAGTGGGGGCAGGTCAGATGAGCAGGGTTGATTCGGTAAAAATAGCCAAGATGAAGGCAAATATGCCCACCGAAGGGACCGTACTTGCTTCCGATGCATTCTTCCCCTTCAGAGATGGCGTGGACATGGCCGCTGAAGCAGGTGTAACGGCCATTATTCAGCCAGGCGGATCAATACGAGATGAAGATGCCATAAAGGCAGCAGATGAACACGGCATCGCAATGATCTTTACAGGGAGGAGACACTTTAGACATTAAAGGCTCAAGGCTAAAGGTTCAAGGTCCAGGGTTGACAGTTTCGTAAAAAGTCGGATTTCCCCTCCTCTGGCGGGAGGGTATTAAGGGGAGGGAGACGTAAGGAGTAAACTGTAGGGCAAGGCTTTAGCCTTGCGTTACTCAATTAATGCAGGGCTGAAGCCCTGCCCTACTCAACCCGGACTTTTTACGAAACCATCAATGTTTTCAACATTTGATATTCGGATTTGTTTCGAATTTCGGATTTCGATATTCGAATTTTCAGTAAATGTCTTGCGAGCTCATTTTTAAATAAAAAACGGAGATAAATTGATATGGGGAAAAATACCGGGGTATTAGTTAGTATCGTCATGGGAAGTGATTCCGACCTTCCTGTCATGAAAGAAGCCATTGCAATTCTGAATGATTTTAATATTCCTCATGAGGTCTTTCTGACCTCAGCCCATCGCTCGCCGGAAAGAACGACAAAGTTCGCGAGAGAAGCGGCAAACAGGGGGATTAAAGTAATCATTGCGGGCGCCGGTGCAGCCGCTCATCTGGCAGGGGTCATCGCTTCACAAGCTACTCTTCCCGTTATAGGAATCCCCATTGATACAACATCATTGAATGGACTTGATGCACTCCTGTCGACTGTACAAATGCCGGGCGGAATACCTGTTGCCACAATGGCCGTAGGCAAAGCCGGAGCAAAAAACGGAGCTCTCATGGCCATTAGAATACTCGCCTTGGAAAATAAAGCGATCCGGCAAAAGCTGGACACATATATTGCAAATATGGCTGAAGATATCGAAGAAAAGCAGGATAAACTGGAATGGTAAAAATCCTGAAGTTAGATCCCCAAAATCCCGGCGCATCATCAATAATGGAAGCCGTAGAGATTCTGAAGGAAGGAGGTGTTATCGCCTATCCAACGGAGACCTTTTATGGCATAGGTGCGGACGCGGAAAACGAGGAAGCGATAGAAAAAATTTACATGATTAAAGGAAGAAGTTTTAACAAGCCTATTCCCGTCATTATTGGTAAGCAAAATGATGTAATCAAATATGCAAAAGATATCCCTGAAACGGGCAGGAAACTCATGGACAGGTTCTGGCCAGGGGCCCTTACCCTCCTGTTTGAGGCTTCACATAATGTTCCTCAGAAACTGACAGCGGGAACAGGGAAAATAGGAATTCGTCATTCCAGCAATATCATTGCGACCAGTCTCGCAAAAACCCTCTCGAGGGCTATTACTGCCACCAGCGCAAACCTGTCCGGTCAGAAGGAATGTTCGTCAGTTGACGACGTTATAGACAGTCTTGGCAACGGGGTTGATGCCATTATAGACGGCGGCCAGACACCGGGCGGAATGGGCTCGACTATTGTCGATGTGACTATTGATCCGCCAACTATTGTCAGGGAAGGCGTTATTACATCGTCAATTATATTTGACATACTTCAGAAAACTTAACCAGCTTTTCTTCTTCGCCAAGGGCTATCAGATTATCTCCCTCCTCGATGACGTAATTGGCAGAGGGGTTAAGTACCATTTGACCCGACCCTTTATGCACTGCCACGACGATGAGACCATATTCTCGTCTCAACCCTGAATCCGCCAGGGACTTGCCAATAACATGTGATTTGTCACAAACATTCAATTCTTCCATACGAAGCGAAAGACTCTTTCTCCCCACTGTAATTTCCATAAAGTCCAGCACGGCAGGTCTCAGGAGAGCCAGAGTCATCCTCATCCCTCCCACTTTGTGGGGAGATATGACTCGATCCGCCCCTGCCTTTATCAATCTACGTTCCGATGCTTCATCCTCAAATCTCGAGAGTACATAAACATCCGGATTTAACTCTTTTGCTGTCAGGACAACATACAGATTATCTGCATCAGTAGGAAGAACACAAACAACACCTTTGGCTTTTTTTATGCCCGCATCTATCAGGATATTATCATCTGTCGCGCAGCCATTCACATAGATAAATCCTTCATCCTCGATCTTCTGGATAACTTCCGGATTGTTATCAATTACGATAAAGTCGACTTTTTCATCAGTCAATTCCCGGCAGATGAGATGTCCTATCTTTCCACAACCACAGATAATATAATGGTTGTTCATCCTTTCTATCTGTTTTTTCAATTTACCCCTCCCCAATACTTTTCTCAGGCGGCCTTCCATAAAGTTTTCCATTACCATCGCGAAGGTATAGGCCATGGTACCCACACCAAAGATGATCAGGAAAACCGCAAACATTCTCCCTTCCGTGCTTACAGGGTAAAAATCGCCGTATCCTACTGTGCCAAGGGTAACAACCGTCGCATAAAAAGATTCGCCGAAAGTCCATCCTTCCAGGAAATGGTAGCCCAGCGTTCCTGTAATAAAAATTAATAACAATAATAAAAAGGCAAATCTGGCCTTTCTTAACGGTGACAAACAGGCCTCCCTGGTTTAACGTATTTTCTTCAACAAAAGAATATTCTACAAAGGTCTCATTCTATTGACTTAATTCACCCTTAATTCCTGCAAGATCAATCAAATACTCACTGGCTTTTTCCGGGGGGTTGCTAAACACTATCATAAAGGAAATCTTCCCTTCATAAGGTATGTTTCTGTTAGTAAAATCGCTTCCATCAGGATTCGAAAGTTCATCTTTTATTTCTTCTTCCGTCAGATTTTTTAACTCCTCTTCCGTAAGGATATTACCTCCATAAAACTTCTCTTCCGCTAAAATATTCCCGGACGAATCTAATATTTTCCCTCTCACCTGGATATTCGAGACAGGACTGTCGTTTTTATTAACGGCAATACCTTCGATTACGAGAATATTTCCAATGATCCTGTTTTCCATGGGGCGTTCTTTTATATCTTTTAAGAACACCTTTTTCTCACTTATGCTGACGGCCCCTTTTGCGGTATTCTTCTCACCTGAAATTTCCTTCATGCCCAGGACAGGAAAAACTTTATCGAAAATCTGTCTGCCAAACTGCGGAAAAAGCCAGAGATAAATGCTCAGAAACACTATGATAACAACCAATGGATAGGCAACGATCCTGCCCGGGGTCCAGAACCCCTTTCTTTTCTCCCCTGGCCAATCTTCGCCTGCAGTAACCACCTCATAATCCTCAGGAACTCTATCCGGCAAGACTTCATCAAAACTGCCGAATTTCTTTTCAGCTTCAGGCGGAGGTTCTTCGTCTAATGGAAAATCAAAGGATTTCTCTTCCTCATCAAATTCTATCCCCTGCCCAAACCCTGGCTCTCCACCTCTTTTTTCCGGCTGTTTTTCAATCTCCCTCACCCCTTCATCAAAAGTTATCTTTTCATATTTCCTTTCTGTCACATCGGCTGGAACATCAATTTGTTTTATCGCAGGGTTGGTTTGAAAGAATATATTCTTGCAACGACTGCATCTTACCCATATTCCTTCCCCATCTATCAATGAATTGTCAAAACTGTATTTTGTTCCGCACTTTTCACACTGTATGATCACTATTTCTTCCCTCTCCCGGTTCTCATTCCTCAATTACATAGATATCTGACAGACATCTAAACTTTTCATCAAAATCAAGCCCGTATCCCACAACAAATTTATCCTCTATGATAAATCCCACGTAATCTACATCAACTTCAACTTCTCTTCTCTCTTCCTTGTCCAGCAAAGCGCAGATTTTTAAAGAGTTTGGATTACTTTTTTTCAGTCTGTCTTTCAGGAAATCCAGGGTTATTCCGGTATCGATTATATCCTCAACAATGACAACATCTTTTCCCTCTATGGAAGTTTCGATATCTTTTGTGATTGTTATTTTCCCCGAACTGACCGTCCCGGAACCATAACTCGCCAATCTTACAAAATCTACGACATGGGGCACTTTCAGTCTCCTTGTAAGGTCTGCTAAAAATATGAAGGCCCCCTTTAGAACGCATACAAAAACGATTTCTCCCCCCTCGTAATCACGGGAAATCGTCTCTGCAAGTTCATTTACACGTTCTTCTATCGTTTCTTTTGAATAAAGAATATTTTTCTTTATCTCTTTCACCCCGAAGCCCCCTTTCTCTTGATTTTACATACCGCAATACTGTAAAAAGAGTCAATATACCTCCTGGTATTTATGTATAAAATCATCAATATTTTCCTGTATTATGGCCTCTCCTTTTCTCAATTCTTCCAGGGTATTAAACTGCGAAGTCAAGCTGAGGAATATCCTGTCAAACCTTGATCTCTCGCAACTCAAGGCATCGTAATCGATATGATTTATCATATATTGGGATCCGTCAAAATAATATTTTCCAAAACGGTTTGTCTCAGGTGACCGAAACAACCAGGAAAGCTTGAGCGAAAAAAAGCAAAGGGCAATCTTCTTAAGTGCGCCTTCCTTAAATCTATCGGCCGATGGCATCTCACCAATACCCTCGCTTATGAACCGAAAGTACTCCTTAACAAGATCTATATCGGTAATACACAGGCCATAAAGATACCAGTCTTCGATAATATTGATTAAGGCCAGTTTTTCCTCGCGTGAAATATGATGATAACTGGGACAGAAGTGACCATCGCATAAATCCCTGCCATAAAATGATGCATCTCTGAAGTCCTTACCCCCATTTTGAAGGGGATGAAGAAGACAGCCAATCTTTTTCTCATTATTATCAAGAAACCCGAGATATTCGCAGCAATATATAACCTCATAAATTTTGGTTTGAGGTTCTGATTCCTTGATCATCCGGGAAAAGTCTTCTAAATCACCTTGCCCGTTTACAGTCTTATGAAACAACGCGGTCCCTCGTCTCAATCTTTTAACAAGTGATTCTCTCGTGCTGTCTGCATAGTTGTACAGCCCGCAACAAGCTCCACAAGACTTGCAGGGATCTGGCTGGCATAAATGGATAAATTTATTATCCTGCACTGTAATTGATTTCACCCTTTTTCTGATTGTCAACATTTTTATATATAAGGCAAGGCAAAAAGGCAAGCTATAGATACTTTTCTATAAGTATGCTAAATTTGATGAACCCGTAAAAAGCCTTTTCTTCGCTCAAAACCATTTTGGGGATGCTGTTATTGCCCGGCTAAAAATCTAAAACTCGTGCTAACGCACTCAAACAGTTAGATTTTCTTAACGCCGGTCACTACCAGCATCTTTTTCCCAAAATGCTTGGATTCGCTCTGAAAAGACTTTTTACGAAACCATCAAATTTTATTAAATGGAAAATCAGAAGGAAACGGATCATGGCAATTGAGATCGAACGCAGATTTTTAGTTGTCGACGATTCCTGGAGGGGGCAGACCTCGGGCATTTTATATCGTCAGGGTTATCTCTATTTTAAAGAAGACGGGGTCTTGCGAATCAGAATAGCCGGCGAGAATGGTTTTATAACCGTTAAAGTGCGAGAAAATGATTTATCGACTCTGGAATATGAATACGAAATACCGAAAGAAGATGCCGAAGATATGCTTGCCCGTTTGTGCGAACATACCCCCGTCGAGAAGATAAGATATCGTATATCGTATGCCGGATTGATATGGGAAGTCGATGAATTTCGAGGGGCCAATGAAGGACTCGTTGTGGCAGAGATAGAATTAGAGGATGAGAAGCAGAAATTCGACCTGCCGCCCTGGGCAGGTAAGGAAGTAACCGACCAGAAAAAATATCTGAATGCCTATCTGTACAAGAATCCCTTTAATAACTGGAGACTGGAGGCAAAGCAGCCATATTAATGTGTAATTTCAATTATGATGGACTCGTAAAAAGTCTAAAGTCGAGTCACTCCCGCGAAGCTTGTCCTCGACCCCGATCGGGGAGCTGGAGTCCATAAATAGTTGAAAGAACTGGATTCCCGCTTTCGCGGGAATGACAAATTGGCAAGTTTTTGACTTTTTGCTAAGTCATCAATCTTCAGACTTATTTATTTCAACAATTATACCGAGTATTGAGCGATAAGCATTGCTCAATAAATAATCTGGAGGACTTCCGCTGCCACCCCTGGCAAATTCCTTTGTAATTTCAATAGCTTGATCTAACACCCATTCTTTTTGTTTTTTTTGCAACACGACTATATCCCTCCAAATTTTGGAATTTTGATTTTTCTGGACACTATTCAGATACAAAGCATCGGCCTGTTCGGGGAACAGGCCCTGCTACATTGCAGGGACCGATGCCCCTATCGGTCTTAAACATGCTTTGTAAAAGTTACTTGCCGCTATAATGCGGATAAACGGCATAACGGAGCTTTCAAGGAACTCAAATTTGCAAATGTGTTGTAAGTAGTTCATGTTTTTAACATTTACCAGTAGCGTGCCCCCTCTGTGGGGCACAGAGACCCCACGCTACGTAAGTAGATATACCCTTTTAAATATGTTACTTTCCATTATAATGTCGACGCGTCGGCATAGTGGCGCTTTTCACAAAGCCATCAAAATTGAATTTTTATGATTTCCATGTAAGGAGTATATGTCGAACGACCACTCTCAACAAACATCAACTGAGGATACCCTACTCGCCAACCTTCCTGATTGTGATTAAATAAAGCTGTTGTATCGGTAAGATCATACTGCCAGCTGGATGCATTACCCGTCGACAAATAGAATAAAAAATATACACCGCCTGCGACACCCCCGGCAACAAATGTCACCGTAACTCTCACATCTGCCCTTGCATCCGGTATGAATGCAGAGCTTATCAGAACCAGGAACAAAGCTACGAGAATGAAAATCCTTCTTATGCATTTCATAATATGATAAATTTAACACAAAGAGATAACAGGATACAACAGGAAAGATTCCGGGAGGCTGTCCACAGCAGAAGAGTATTCTCGGACAGCCTCCTAACAGCGCAGGAGACATACAATCATGGCAGTGACATACAGGTTTCCAAAGCGTGGATATACGGGATTGGCGTTGATCGCCATCGGCTGGCCCCTTGCATGGGCGAGGCCTGACGGCATCCAGTTCCTGTGGGAAAATTCTTTTCTTTTCCTCTGGGTTGGCTACGCTCTTGTTGTGGATGCATTTAACTGGAAACTGGGCGGCACCTCGCTTTTCAGCAGGAATCCGAAGGCCTACCTGGGCATGTTTCTGCTTTCCATCCCTGCCTGGTGGCTCTTTGAGTTTTTCAATCTGTTCCTTCAGAACTGGCATTACCTTCATAATCGTCATATCGGCTCAATTGAATATGCCCTTCGATCCTCACTCCATTTCAGCATTGTTATTCCCGTTGTACTTTCTACCGCAGAACTGTGGGCATCGTCACGCCTATTGGCAGGCTCTATGAAATGGCACAGGATTACCATCAACAACCGGAGACTTGTAATCTTTATTCTTATCGGTATTGTAATGCTCGTCTCGGTTATCGCCTTCCCGCGCTACTGTTTTCCCTTTGTCTGGGTGAGTCTCTATCTTATTTTCGATTCGATGAATATGTTACTCGGGGCGCCTTCACTTCTCAGACACCTCGAAAGAGGAAACTGGCGCCCCGTATTCGCACTGGCCCTCGGGGCACTGACCTGCGGTTTCTTCTGGGAGATGTGGAACTTTTATTCCCTGCCTAAATGGATCTATGCCGTTCCTTTTGTGGATGTTTTTCACATCTTTGAAATGCCCGCTCTTGGATATTTCGGATATCCGCCCTTCGGCCTCGAGATCTATGCCCTGTATATCCTTTTGATCGATCTGTTCGGTTTAAAGAGGACGCCTATCTACGGTGGTGAGGGATATGTTCAGCTTTAGTCAAGTCAGAAGGCTGTGCATAACGGCCCCTTTTGACCAAACCCTAAAACTACTCACGAAGCATACTCCCCTGGTGTTTCCGGACGATCCGAAATTAGTGAAGCTGCTGAACAACTCGAATGGACGGTAATGACGGTGCGCATGGGCTCAACGATTGGATCGATCGCAATGAAGAGAATAAGTACCGCCTCTAAGGGGAGCCTCAGAGGTTCGAGAACGATAGCAAGCATGGAGAGTATGACGATTCCCGTGGCTCCCGAGGTAGCCATGCCCGCTAAAACGGTACAGATAAGGGCCATCGTCATTCCCGATAGTCCCAGTGACGCGTTATATAGTTGTGCGATGAACATTATGGCAACGGCAAAATATAGAACGTTTCCGTATCGGCAAATGGTTAGACCGAGCGGAACGAGCAGATTCGTTGATGTTTGGTCGAAATTGAGTTTTTCATGGAGAGCATCCAGTGCAGAGGGGAGCGTGGCGAAACCGTTGCGGGTGCCGAAAGCAAGAATGATAGGTTCTTTGAGGGCCGACAGAACAAACGTAAAGGATGATCCCGATCGCTTCCAGATAATAACGGTATTTATGATGAGCACTACAGTGGCGCAGACGTGAAATACGACGATAAATTTGATCATGGAAAGCAGAATTTCCGTTCCGATCCTGGAAATGAGATCGGCCATAAGACAGAGCAGGCCGAACGGAAGTGCATATATGATCCATCGTATGATCTTCGAGAAGACCTTGAATACGGCATCGAGCAGGATGAGCAGGTTGTCAGACGCTTTCGTCGATATCAGGCCGATAGCGAAGCCGAGGATGATGGCAAAAAGGAGAACCTGCAGATTTCTGTCATTGGTGAGAGAATAAAAAATGTTGGCGGGAATGATACCGACAACGAACTTCAGCAACCCTGGGAGCTGTTCGGAGGGATCGTTAGGCTGGAAAAAAAAGATTTCCAGGTCGGGTGCGAGAGGAGAATCGTTGATGATCCTTCCAAGAATATCCTCATTAAGCCCTGTTCCGGGCCTGCTCACGACACCAGAGGCAAGGCCAAAAGCGCAGGTAAGAACAAGTGTGACTGAAAACACGACAAGCAGTCTTTTCAGGTATGTTTTTGCCGCATGGGCTCTTAATAATCCTCCCAGGCTGTACGCCACCGCTGAAATGAGAATGGGCAAAACGCACATCTTCAGCAGTGAGACATACATATTTCCAAACGGAGCAAGACCTACTGCAAACCTCTTGTGATAGGCGCCAATGAACATTCCCAGGATCATGGATACAACGACGACCCAGGGGTTCAGGAGCAGATTCCATGAGAACAGTGGGTTACGTTTTTTTTCTTTGGTCATCGTTTTCGTTCGCTTTATCTGTTTCCGGAGGAAAATATTCCGGAATATTCGCTCAGGAGTTTGTCCGCATCCAGATCGAAGTTCCTTGTTTCCAGATATTCATTCAGCCAATATAAAAGGAAGGGATTGTCCCATGATACGGCCATGGCGATCGGATCTTTCGTATCTTTGAAAACAACGGTTTGAACTTTCAAACTAATGCCGGGCCTTGCTCGGATAATTTTTTTGATTTCCAGCTCGTCACGAAAAGCGGCCAGAACAGAGCCCTTCTCGAGAGCCGATATAACGTCCTCCCACGTGCTGAATTCTTTGATGGAGGCTTTCGGAAACATACGTCGCGCAAAATCCACGTAAGAAGAAGCGGCAATAACCCCGATATCGCCTCTCAAGTTTGTAATGAATTCGATGGGGCCCCCATCGTCTCCCGTCTGGGCCATCTTGAGGCGGTTAATGAGGAGTCCCCGTCTCAGAACAATGTAAGGGGTTGTGAACAGGACTTTTTCAGACCTTTTCAGAGTTTTACTGAGTTTGGAAATCGCCACGTCGGCTTCTTTACGGACGACCATGGCGATTACTTCGTCGAAGGTTTTCGCCTTTCTGTTAAACTCGACTTTTACGTCGAGTTCCTGTGCAATGTCCTTGCCCAGTTTGACGTCCAGGCCGTACAGCTCACCCTTTTCATTCACCATGAAGAAGGGGGGGTGATCTGCATTCACCATAGCGACGACAAGTTTCCCCTTGTCCTTGATTAGCTGGATACCGGGGTGACGATCCTGTGAAGAAACACCCGGGGCAGTCAGGATTATTACTAACGTGATAATGAATATGATGCGCAGCTTGAGACCTTTGCATAACATCCCCTTTTGCCCAATTTCTGCGTCAGGCTCAAATTTTAATCCTCGAAATATCCAACATATTCCTGTGGTTAAAATTCTCGCCCTCCTTGAACTTGAACAAAATTGAACATTCTGCAAAGATCTCAGCTTTATAAACATATTCAATTGGGAATCAGGTCTTGTTTTTTGCTGTCTCGTTGTTTGATAAGAACCTGCTTTTTTGTGAATGAAGTATAAGGAGTTGACTCTTGTGTGTCAACGGGAAAATGACCACAAAATGCGGCATATAACCTTCGTAACGCAGGAGCGAAAAAATCATAACGCTGTTAAAACGTTCTTCCCAAGTTTTATAATAAACCTCAACACACTGATAGTACGGTGAATTGTGAAGATTATTGAGCCTCAATTCATGAGGTTAAGAATAAACTGTTTCATCTCCTTTAATACCACATCCCTGGCATCGTGATGAGGAATGTGGCCGCAATGCGGGATGAGCCAACTTTTTACGGGTCCTGCCACTTGAGAGGCGATTGCTTCTACCTGGGCAGGCGTACCGTACTCATCATCTTCCCCTTGGAGAACAAGCAGGGGAGTAACAATCTTCGGGAGAAATTCTTCAATATTCCAGTCGCGAAACTCCGGATGCAACCACGTATCTGCCCAGCCGCGAAACATCATTTCAGTATTATCGCCATGATATTTAAACAGCTTTTCTTTTAAGTTTGTCTTTTCAAACACTTCAACAGCCTCACGGATACCGGCAAGTGTTACTTCTTCCACAAATACATGGGCCGCTTCAGTGATTATCCCGCGTACTCTATCCGGATATACAGCGGAGAAGATAAGAGAGATAGAACCGCCATCGCTGTGCCCGATTAAAATCGCATCATCGATGTCACATTGTTTCAAAACTTCAGGCAAACTGCCCAGGGCCTCCTCATGAAGGTATCGAAGTTCCCTTGGGCCTGCGACCGTCAGGGGATCTGATTTGCCATATCCCCATCGATCATATATCAAGCCCCGGCAACCCGTAGCCTCGCACAGGGCAGCCGGGAAATCACGCCACAGGGGAATACAGCCCAGACCTTCGTGGAGAAAGACAAGTGTGGTTTTCGTATTCAGAGAATTATCTGTGACCGGTTCGATAAATTCGGCGCAGAGGCGGTGATTTGCGGCGTATAAATCAAAACTGCGTCTTGAAATATTTCCGTTTTCAGCCATTTTCAACCATCATAACATGCATCAAAATCAAGTTTAAGGAATTTAATTCTCAACAACTGCGTTTTTTGCGCAGATGTTGGCGGAAAGTAAATTCGAAATCCAAAGCACGAAATTCGAAACAGTATCAAAACCTTAAATTCGAATGTCCAAAACAGTTTCGAAAATTTGTTATTTGATATTCGGATTTGTTTCGTATTTCGATATTCGAATTTCGGATTTGCGGCTTTGCCGCCTTAGCTTTTAATTATTCCAGGAACTTGCAACTTGAAACTTGAAACTTTTTTCTGCAGGCTCGCTCTTGCCAAAATCGATAGCAATAATTAACTTGTATTTACGAAGGCAGATTTTTTCCATAGTAAGTTATCTTATTTTGTGAATCTATTCAATTAATTTTCAAACTCATCTTCAACAGTTGCAAAAATATAGTTGTGCAATATTGGGCATATAGATATCCCGAAAAAGTTCTTGGCACCACAGATTGCTCTTTGAAAAGTTTATAAAGCATCTTTACATCTCTCTGATC